>Ga0131853_10000435_pt1 | contig 76808 bp, 56 predicted proteins | sample TergutLab28metaG_FD_92764 | JGI IMG/M metagenome (GOLD analysis project Ga0131853, IMG submission 92764) | Labiotermes labralis P1 segment gut microbial communities from Petit-Saut dam, French Guiana - Lab288 P1 (version 2) (version 2) | ecosystem: Host-associated > Arthropoda: Insects >...
CGACATTCTGACCATACCCTTGTCTGTATATTTGAATGCATTGGAAAGAATATTATTCAATATCTGTTTTACACGCAGCTCATCACCTAAAAGGTCCATGGGCAAATTTTCGTCAATATTGAGTTCAAATTCAATGGGCTTGCTGCCGATCCGCATCATGTTAAGCTGTGCAGTATCGCTGATCAAACTTGCTGTTTCATATTTTGAGATTTGTAATTCCAGCTTGCCAGCCTCTATTTTTGACAGGTCGAGGATATCATTGATTATGCCGAGCAGCATATCGCCTGATGTGTAAATTTTTTCAAACCCTTCTCTGACACTTTGATCAAGCGCGTCATTATGGAGTTGGATTTCGGTAATACCCAAAATGGCATTCATTGGCGTACGGATCTCATGGCTCATTGTGCTGAGGAACGCGCTTTTGGCCTTGTTGGCAGCTTCGGCCTCTATCCGCTGCCTTTCTGTATCAAGAATTATATTTTTTGTTTTGGTTATATCAAGCAAGGATCCGGCAACGCGAATGGCATTGCCGCGTTCATCACGCACGGTTTCTCCAGAAGCATGAAAATAAAAGTAATCACCACTTTTTGTTTTCAAGCGATATTCGACATCAAAAGGGGTCTTCCCTGTTGTGTCGAGTATATGGTCGGCAAACGCTTTAATCGATCTTTCCTTATCTTCGGGATGTAACCTGTCACTCCAGCTGCTGAGTCTGTCGGGGAACTCGCTTTCATCTGTATAGCCCAACATATTCCTAAACTCGCTTGAGTAAGTTATTGCATTGTTTGAGTTTACCGGGTCACCCTGCACAACCACTATATCCCATAAGCCAATCTTTGTGGCTTTAACCACCAGATTTAACTTGGTAAGCTGAAGTTCATTTTGCTCACGCGCGCGCAAGAGTTCATTCTCACGCTCACGGATATCCGTCATATCATAAATATAGCCAACAATGGCAAAGCTGTCTTCATACGGTATTCTTATGAATTTAACATCCAAATTCTTTTTCAAGCCGGACAGGATCAATTCTGTTTCAAATTTTACGAAACCCTCTTTTACAGCAATCATAAGCCGTTCAGACAATGGTATGGAAGCTCGTCCGTCTGACTGGAACTCCGGTATGCTCTTTGTCATACGCTCCACAAATTTGGCAAGCAACTCTTCTTTTGATTTGAAACCAAAGAATTCAATAGCAGCAGGGTTGCAATCAATAATATTAAAGGAATTGTCAAACAGGATGTTCATGTGAGGATTTGCCTCAAACATTGCAGACGTGGTCGACTGCGCTGCCTTAAGAGCATGAACAGCGGATTCTGCTTTTTCAAGGGCTGTTTCCAACTCTTTTTGAATCCTTGTCATTTTCGTAATATCTTCAATTTTGGCAACCAGGCCAGCTACGTCGTTCTTTTCATCAAGGATTGGCATCGTTGCCATATGTAGCACTTTACTGTTTACCTCAAAAGAGCAATCCTGCGGTCCTTCGGAAATGGTTTTCTTTAAATTAGCCAGAATAGGCTTAAATTCATCTTTTTGCAGCGCCACATGAAGATCCTGCCCCTCAGAAAACAGATCCATGTCCACCAGGTCATCAGCAAGCAGACCGTCAAAAAGGGTTATTTTAAAATCCTTATCTGCACTGCATATAACGCCAGGATAGTTTTCAACAACAGCTTTTAGACGCACAGTGGTATCGTTGATTTGGGATATTTGCAAATTACGGTTTATGGCATTTACCAGCATCAAGCCAGCGGAATTCAGCAAGTTAATCTCGTCTTCCGAGAAATAACGTTTTTTAATGCAGTCGTCGATACAGAACATACCCCAAAACTTATCCCGGTAAAACAGAGGAATGGCAATTGTAGACACCAAACCAAGAGGGGCAAATATGTCCTGATCCTCTTGCGGTAATTCCTCGATGGGTCCGTTAATACATTCATTGCGCAAGAACAATTCTATCCACCTCTTGGAGTAAGGCACTGCTGTTCCATTGGGAATGAACGGAGCTTTCTCGCCATCCTCAGACAACCATTTATGCACAAGGGCGAAGTGAAGAACATTGTCACGCATTTCATTAGTCCAAATCTGTACGCAATCAGCTTCTAAGTGTTCACCTATAACTTTCATGCCTTTCACCAATGTTTCCTCAAAGTATTCTTCATTCGTTGCTGCGAGAAGCACAGTAGCAAGGCGGTTTATAACATTGAGCAGTTGCGCCTGTTTGTCAATGTCAGCCATCATTTTTTTGTGTTCTCTTAAATCCCTGATATACGCTGCAATAATATATTCACCTTTGTAAGTCACACGCACCAAGGTTATTTCGCATGGAATTTTTTCACCGTCAAGGGTCTGATGCATCCACTCAACCCGCTCATAACCTTTCTCAAACGCGCCCTGGATATATTGGACAGCAGCTTCAGATGATAAACGGCCGTCAGGCTGATATTCAGGTGAAAAAGCACTGAAGTTATCAATGTACTCATTTCTATTGGATAATTTAAAAAGATTAACAGTTGCCTCGTTAACATCAAAAAGTTCTAAATCTTTATTCCAGAAATTCGCGCTTAATGGATTAGCGTCAAGCATGGTACGCATGAGCTCTTCTGCTTCGCAAATTTTTTCAATTCTTAAAAGCTGCTCATGGACAAGCAAATTATTCTCATTCTCCAGCTTTGCTTCTTCCATCATTTTTATAATGCAGCTTGTCGGAATATTTACACCGAGCGCTATTTTCCTTGCCATGTCACGACATGTATCGCTGCCGCAAGCGCCACAGTCAATGAGTTGCTTTTCCAGCTCTGTTTTGTTGAGAAGTATGAAAGATTTTTCTATATCTTCGTCGGTTATCTGAGGCAACACTGTGGGTGATGGTTTATATTTTCTTAAAAAACGGTTGAGGTCTAACGTATTATCATACTTTTTATATAGGTCATCAAAGTATTCTCTTTTGCGGTTCTCTGTAACTGTTTTACGCCTGTTATCCATCTCCCGATTGATTTTGAATACACTTACAGAATCTGAGCAGGCAGTACCTCCGTTGCAGCCTTCCCGGCAGTTTAACACGTCAAAAACACGCGGAAGTGTTTCTGCCGGAGAGTCGGCATACGCATCCAGCACTCTAAATACGTTACTTCCTTCTGCTTTATCAACAGTCAGGCTTTTGCCCATGAAAAACTCTATGTTTTCCCTGAGTCCGCCAGGCATTGGGAACAGCGCTCCCAGTCCGCTTTCGCCGTGGTCGAAGCTGGTTTCCTCTTCAGGTAGTTTTATATTGTTATTCAATAAGTATTCCTGCAACCTGGCAAAAGTGACATTGTACTGTGCCAGACCTGTTTCCGCAAACTCGTTAGCTTTCGCAACGCATGGTGAAAGCACGGCGATGCGGTCGGTTACACCTTCGTAATCTTTCATATAGATGGAAACACAAGCCATGGGGCCCTGTACTGGAGAGAGGTTTTTTAATAAATCTTGCCTGTACATTTCACAATAGGAAACAATTACCGGGCATGGCTGCGTTATAATCGGTACAGATCTGTTTTTCTCAATATACCTGACATACCCCCAAATGCAAATGTCAGCTCCCAGAGCCACGTCGTAGATTCTATTCACACCAAGCTGTTTGAGATAAGTGAACAACCGCTGCCATTCAGGCATATTTGCCCGTATGGCAGGAGCCGCAATAATTGAGATGGGAACCCCTTTTGCCAAATCGTCAAAAAACCGTTCTGTATCATCAACATAATACCTCGCGTTGTGATTACACGCGGAAAAACACCTGCCGCATGCAATGCATTTATCGCTGTCTATTTCAACTTTTATATTTCCGGCATCATCCTGATATGTTATGTTGGCTATCTCCATTGGGCATACTCTGACACAACGGTTACAACCCTTGCATAAATCCAGTTTTGTTTTTATAAGCTCCATCACTCTCACCGCCTCCTGTCAATAATTATAGGACGACTGCCTCGAATTTTCCTCTTGCATTATAAAAAACACCAGCCACCGAAGGATCAAACTGTGTGCCGGAATTTTCCATAATGATTTCCACTGCTTTCTCCGGCGAAAACGCTTTCTTGTATGGACGCTCGGAAACAAGCGCGTCGTATACATCGGCAATTGCCATGACACGCCCCTGAAGCGGGATATCCAGCCCGGAAAGCCCTCGTGGATAACCTTTGCCATCCCAGCGTTCGTGATGGCTGCCAGCGAATAATCTGGCATTTCGTAAAAACTCCACATCATCTGTCCGTGAAGCTATTTGGTCGAGAGCGAGCTCCCCTTCGATAGTGTGGGTCTTCATGGTTGCAAACTCTTCGTCAGTCAGCTTTCCTGGTTTATTCAGAATAAGATCTGATATGGCGATTTTTCCCACATCATGAAGGCGGGCTGATGAAACAAACAAATCCATGTCCAGTTTCTGGATTTCATCGAGATATACGCCCTCCGCTGCCATTGCATCCACTAAAATTTTTATGTACGAAGATGTGCGCTCAATGTGACCGCCTGTTCCCTCGTCCCGGCATTCTACCATGTCGGCAAACCCAAATATGATGGCGTTTTGCAAATTCTGGAGCTGTATTGTTTTTTGATGAAGTTGTGCTGTCCTTTCACGGATTAGCTCATCAATTTCTAAATGTGTTTTGATACGGTTAATAAGAACCGGAGCAGAAAATGGTTTTGTAATAAAATCGATTACACCAAGCTGAAATCCTTTCACTTCTACTTCAGCATCATTAAGGCTGGTCAGAAATATAACAGGAATATCTGTCTTGCTTTCTTTTAATCGACTCAGCGCCTGAAACCCGTCCATATCCGGCATTTCAATATCCAGCAAGATCAAATCTGGAGGTAGTTTTTCCATCATTGCGAACATTTTTGCTGCTGAGGGCAGAGTCATCACCCGATAGTGGTCTTTTAACGCATCCTTTGCAGCTGCTAAGTTTGTATCATTATCATCTACCACGAAAATTGTTTTTTGCATATCTGAAACCCCCTACATCACCTTATAAAATTTGCTTTAATAAATAGACATATCCCATCGTGGGCAATCTCGTCTGTTTTAGCATAACCAATCACAGCTAAACACACTCCTGTTTAAGCGCTTGTTTTTAGGACTAAAAAAAAATAAGGTTATATTATTATATCTGTTTCTGTGCAAAAAACAAGCTAACATATATATAAGAAAGTTTATTCTTCTTTTAAATTGGACATTAAATTACTGCAAATAAGGGGTCTAAAAAAGCCTTTCGAGTACATATACATAATTTTCATCTGTACCAAAAATCATCCATCTTCCGGCTATTATGGGGGAACCAAGAATATCGCCCTCTATTTCAATTTGCCATAAAATTGTTCCGCTGGCAGCATCAAGGCACACAAGAAGGGCTGGGACATCTCCGTGCGGGCTTTTTCTTACTCCAAAATAGACTCTTGAACCTGCAACTGTTGGGGCTGATGACACAGGAAAATCAAATATTCTTTCCCATGCTTTTCTGCCAGACGATGCGACAAAAGCTTTTATTGAACGATTTCCAGGTGCATAAATTACATAATTTCTCCATATTGCCGGAGCCATATAATCAAGAAGAGCTATATTTTCCCAAAAAAGGTCAACTGGGTGATAACCGCCAAGATCAAACACATTGCTAAATTCAGTTTCCCTCCATACCACATCCCCTGTTCTTTTATCAAGCGCTGAATATACATAAACAAAGTCCTGCCCCCTTACTCCGACTGCAGCATAGTGGAGAATATTTCCGGAAATACCAGGAAAAGAGTACCAAATCAACCCATCGCCACCTTTTGGCAAGCGCCACATAAAGCGGCTTTCCGGAATATTATAAGCAGCAAGGCTGTAAGGGTCATCGGGCGGGCCAGGCATAAAATAGACAACATCATTATATATCTGAAAACTGTTGCTCATCCAGACAAGATTAGGAACAGATTTAAGCTCTACCCCATCTCTTGAAAAAAAATGGGTTGCCCCTGTATCTGTAGTAAAAACAATTTGATCCTTATACCCTATTATTGTAGAGTTTACAGGAAAGCCTGTAAAAAATTCCCACGCAAGGTTGCCGGTCTTATGGTAAACAGCATAAATGTAGCCATCAGTAGAGCCAAAGTAAACTTTTTCATTATCAACAAACGGAACAGAATTTACAGGCGCTCTTGTTTCAAATACCCACCTCATAAAACCTGTGTTAAGGTCAAGCGCATAAAAATTACTGTCCGAAGAACCAAAATATAGTGTATTCTGAAAAACTACCGGAGGATTAAACCGCCGCTCCCTTGCGCTCCCTTCCTGAAGCTTGAATTGCCATCTTATGCCAATCGGCGGGTCTATTCTTTGAGAGGTAAAGCCCCGCCCCCCTTCTCCGCGGAAAACTACCCAGTCCCTGCTCCTTCCCATATTGCAGCCGGAAAATAATAAAATAAAAATTATTATAATGAGGATGTTGCGTCCCGCAATGTTATATGCGCAGAGGTGTTTTATTATATTTTTCTTCATTAATAGAACACTCCCCTAAGGCTAAAAACATTTTTTATATGCTGCAAAAACCCTTTTGGTTTTGTAAGTTTTTTTAATCTAAAATATTCTTCGTCAAACTTTTTTGTAACAAGGTCATATTCATTGCTGCTATAAACATTTCTATAAAGCAACTCTGTAAACAGTTCTGTAAATAAAAATGTTTCTTTATTAATTTCTCCATACTCAACAGGAGTCATTGTTTTTGTTTTTAAAGGATATCCCAAAAGAAAAAATCTATGGAGTATATACTTATACCTGCTCTCAAATGAAACAGGCACAGGCTTTAATGATCTTACAGAAAGAAATAACATAAGAAAAAACTTATATAGATATAAAAAAGTTGTTACCAATATTACAACTACAACTAAAATGGAAAGTATTATTCTCCATGGAAAAACAAAATTCCAGGCTCCATCGTTTTGCTGTCTTATAATCGGAATAACAATTCTTGCGCTGTTCATATCTCCCATTGTAGGAGGGATAGCAAATTCTGTGGACTCAAAATCGACCCAGCCCATTCCGGGAATATAAAACTGGACCCATGAATGGCGGTGTGCGGTAGTTACCAGCATGAGTTCCCTGAGCGGTATATTTGCGATTATATCGAGGCTTCCCTGTAAAGTTGCAAGAGCCTGTATATGCTGACGTGTTTGAAGAAGTCTGGACGCAAGATAACCTGTTACAACGCGGGAAGGGATTCCAGCTCTTCTTGCAAGCATGGCTGCTGCATTTGAAAATTCCGTACAGTCACCAGGGAACTCTTTTAAAAGAAATCTTATTATTTTTTCTACAGAAGTATCATCATCATACCCCAATTCATATTGATATTCAGAAAAACCCTGCATAACTGCAATTATATTTTTCCTGAATATTTCAGGGTCAAGAGTATAACCTCTCGCGCTCTCCGGGGGTATCGTAGCTCCTGCTGACCTTAGAAAATCATCAAGCACTCTTTTGTGTCTATCAGACAGGGGGAGTTCAAGATATCTGGCCATTTTTACAATATCTCTTTCTGAAAACTCATTAAGCTCTATGCGCTCAAGAAGTTCCAGCGTTAGCGGAGAGATCATTGAAACAGCGTTATAGGAATATGCAAAGGGGTATCTCTGCGGAGAAAAGATTGTAGGCTCAACAATAACAGGCAGATACGCAACCACCCGTTCATGCAGCGCAGACAAAAAAAAGCCTCTTGCTTCTGCTCTCCCTTCATCGGGTATAAAATAAGGGTTGCGCCATGTCTCCAGAAGCCTCTGTCTTTTTAGTATATTAAGATTTCTTTCATCGATCTCGCCACCTGTAAACTCATTATATAAAAATGTAAATCCTCTTACAGGGTGAAAACCGCCAAAATACTCCCATGCCAAATAGAGCTCTGGTTCGGTTGTTGATACAATCATAACTGCATACTGCCTGTCTTCTCCTGGACCAGATGAGCGGCTTCTGCGTCCCCATCTGTCCGCAGGAATTCCAGAAAGCGAGCCCTGTTGAGAGTCTTCACCATTGTATCCATCTTCACGGCCCATTCCGTCCGGAAAAACTTGTTCATCCCTAAAATTAAAAATAAAATCATTTACAATATGATCCGCAGGGATAAATATTGCGGCAATAATAAGAAGTGGAGTTATTATTGCAAAAAAGATAATTATCTCTTTTTTAAAATCTGAAAGTTTTTTATTACCACTGCTTCCATAAAGAATAATTGAAAGGAAAAGATATAAAATAATCAGTAATACATAAAAAACCGGAAGAATATAAGATGAATCTTGCCAGGCAGATTCAGAAGCTCTTGAGAATTCAAGTAATTTATAAAATATAAAATAGATAAAAACCGGTTCTATAAAAACAAGAGCAACAACTCCTACCCTAAAAATCAAAATATTAAAGATGAATATTATTAAAGTAAAAATATATGCCCTTGGGAGCAAAGCCCCAAACCCTGGAAAAATACAAAACAAAAGGGGTAGCGCAAAAATAAGTGCAGGAAAAAACAAATTGCGCGAAACACTTATCCTTTTCCCAAACTTGACCCACCTGGGCGATGATGCTTCGGGAAATAACCCTTTTGCAAAATTATAAGTTATTATAATCTGGATCGGAATAAAAATAAACCAGAATGCAAAGCCCGGAATATCATATCGCACAACGATTGAGGAAGAGAAAAAAGGGGCGCTAATTGCAATAAAGTAGACAACCAGCCTTAAAACAAGCGGCAGCCAGTATATTTTTTTATTAAACATTTTCACCGGGAACCCCCTTTTCCCTTTTAACAATGGAGTCCAGCAAGCTCATTCTTATTTCTACTTTTTTTATATTACTCCATGCCAATTCAGTAATAGCTTTAGGATAATAACGCTTTTTCAACCCTGAAAAAGCAGAATGGAAGAAGGAGAAAACTGCGCCCATATAGAACAAAAAAGGGTTATAGAAAGCAGAAAAAATAAAACTGCTTCTTTTGCATCTTATATAATTTTTGCTATTTTCATATTTATATGATACAGATGGGATATAACATGCAGAAATATAATCAGAAGAAAGTTTGCTTAATGCTATACGGAGTATTTCATAAGTTTCCGCAAAAATGGTAATATTGCTTTCAGTTGGTATCTCTGTTAAAAACCCGAGGTCTGCGCTTGCAGATTTAGATGCGCTGACAGCAAGCAAGTGGCCTGCTTTGCAGAGGTCAGAAAATTCTTTTACAATGCATTTTTCTCCATTAACAAAAATTCTTATTTCGCAATCTCTGGCAGCGTCTGTTTCTATATCTTTTTTAACTCTATAGATAAAAGTATAAAAAAATTCCCTGAAATATTTTCCTGCTATAAATTCCTCAAATGCTTTTCCTGCATTATCCACTATAGTATTTTTTCTATCGGGCTGACCATGCTGTAAAGGAGCGCTTAAATAAATGAATGTTAAAATATTTGACTCTTCTCTTCCACCCGGAGAAACTCTTGTAACCAGCTTATCTATTCTGGAGCTTGATTTCCAGTTAATATCCCTGTATAAATCTCCTGGTACATATTCACGCATAAGATATTTTTCAATATCATTATCATATTTACGCTGCTTGGTTATTATATCTTTTACAAGAAGTTTTTCATCAGTCACAACATCGTTTTTTACTCCGGGCATAACTGTAAAATCTTTTAAATTTTCATTAAATACATTTATTCTTACCAAAGAAAATATATCTTCAACATAGAGAGATACTTTTCCGGAAACTGTTCCTGGATATGGAAAGTAAAAACTAAATTCACAAACCCCTTTATTATCTGACCTGTATCTTCTTGAAAAAAAAGTATTAATATTGCCGGCTGTTATTGCGCTCCCTCTCACAATCATGGAGTAGCGCAGAAACAAAAAAGATTTGCTTTTTACGTTACTTTTGCGCCCCCCCAATATTCCTGCGGATTCAATATTTATGATCTGTCTGTTGCCCAAATAACTTGCAGAATCTACAGAGCCTTCAGATTTCCATATAATCCTTTCAACCCTTGAACTCCTGGAGCAGAAAAAAAGCCACCCCCATACTGCAATAATAAATACCAAAAAAAACATGGATATTGATATTGCTGTAAAGTTAAGAGATGCAAATCCTCTTCCAAGAAAAAATACTGAAAAATAAAAAAGCAAATTTCCGGGAAGTGTAAGTGGATAATATTTTCTGAAAGCTTCTATAAGCTTTTTCATCTTGCAACTACAATTGAACTAATAATATCTGCAAGAATATTTTCAGGAACTCCTGCGCTCTCTTTTGCAATAATTCTGTGGCTCATTGTTGGCACATAGAGTTCCTTGATTATATCAGGAGTAACATAGTTAAGTCCTCTGACAAGAGCGAGCGACCTTGCAAGTCTTGAAAGCTTAACTCCTGCGCGCGGGCTTGCCCCTTGTAAAATATAAGGGTTTTCCCTGGTTGCCCTTATTGCTTTTACAATATATTCAACAAGCTCCGGATGGATTGTTACTTTATCTACCATATCCTGCCATAAAATAAGTTCTTCCCCTTTTAGGACAGTGTCAAAACTTTTCCAGCCATCATTTCTGCTGTGTTGTTCAACAATAGTCCTCTCATCTTCAAAGCATGGGATCCCCATTGAAATCTGGATCATAAATCTGTCAAGCTGAGGAGCAGGGAGAGGAAAAAGATGAGCACCCTCAAGATTCATTGTTGCGATAATAAAAAATGGAGAAGGGAGTGAATAGGTTTTGCCTTCTACAGAAACTTTTTGCTCTTCCATTGCCTGAAAAAATGAGCCCTGTGTCTTTGGGGTAAGAAGGTTGATTTCATCGCAAAGGACAAAATTCGCGAAAATAGGCCCTTTATTAAATATAAATTTACTATCTTTGCCATCAATTCTTGTAAAGCCAATAATATCCTGAGGTAAAAGGTCTACAGTACACTGAATTCTGCTAAAAGGTTCTATCTCGATTTCCATATTTGGTGATTTGAGCTTACTATTATCAATAGACCCTGCAAGCGCTCTTGCAAGCGAGGTTTTGCCAACTCCATGCGTATCTGCAAGGATCACATGGCCCCCTGCTATTTTGGAAGCTATAATATATTCCAGTTTAAGTGTTTCTATATGAATAACTTTTCTGATATTGTCTATCAGCATATTTATTCTGCTTTTTGTTTCTTCTGCTGTTTTTTCCTGTAAGTTTTCTGAATTAATTTGTTTCATGGAAAAATTGTAAAACAAAAAATGATTCTAGTCTATAATAATAGTAGCAACAAGTTAAATCCATTCTGGCGCTGGGAGTAAATCACTTTCCATGCTTTAAACAGAATGCTAATATGGAGAAGTATTTATAATATGCAAGACAATATATTATGGAGAGGAAAGTGAGTTTATATCCGCAATTTTCAGAAAAAGAGTTATTTGTAAATATTGATCTTTCAAAAGACTATGAAACCATAAAAAATAGCGCGGATAAAATGATCCTCTCTGCATCTGGCTGGAGAAAAATCTTTGGAGAAAATGAAGAAAGCGATAGTACGATTATAAGAGAGCAGGACAAAGTTATTCTCGCAACAGCAGGAGAAATATTTTTCAATTATATAAAAAAAAGAACCGGCAATGCTTTTCCGGAAATAGTTGTTGGAATTGATTCCCGCCCAACAGGACAAGGCGCAGCAGAATCTGTTATAAGAGTTTTGATTTCCCTGGGATGCAAAATACAATATCTCCATACTTGCGCAGCTCCCGAAATAATGGCTTATGTAAAACAGAAAAAACTTGATGGGTTTATTTATATATCAGCAAGCCACAATCCCAAAGGGTATAACGGAATAAAATTCGGCAATGAAACAGGCGCGGTTCTCGGCGGAGAAGACTCTACCATGCTCATAGATACTTTTAAAAAAGAAATTTTGGATAAAGGAAAAATTTCAGCGATTGTAAAACTTCTTAATAGCGCTGATATTAAAAAGCTTTCAGATATAGCGGAAAAACAAAAAATATGGAAAAAAGAGTCTTACGCCTCCTACCTTGATTTTAATTTAAGAATCGCAAGGCCAGACTTAAGCTCCGCAGAAAACATAATAGAAAAACTGCTGCTAGAAACAGGGTCATGCGAAAACTTGGGGATTGTGGGAGACCTTAATGGAAGCGCAAGATGCACAAGCATAGACGAAGAATTTTTTAAAACCCTTGGAATAAAGAGTAAATTTATTAACACTACTCCGGGCAAAATAATAAGCCCAATACTCCCAGAAGGAAAAAATCTTTCCCTGTGCAAAAAAGAGTTTGAAAAAGCATATAAAACAGACAACTCTTTTATTATGGGCTATATGCCGGACAACGATGGAGACAGGGGAAATCTTGTATATATCAATTCAGAAGGAGCAAATGCCGGAGAGGCTGAGATATTAAAAGCACAGGAGCTATTTGCCCTTACCTGCTTTGCGGAACTTTTGTTTATAACAGACTCAGGGATTGCCGGGAACAAAAAAATTGCTGTAGTTGTAAATGACCCAACTTCAACCAGAATCGAAAAAATCGCGCATCAGTTTGGAGCATCTGTGTTTCGCGCAGAAGTTGGAGAAGCGAATGTAGTAAACCTTGCCTTAAAACTTATAAACGAAGGGGTGTTTGTAAGATACCTTGGCGAAGGGTCGAATGGAGGAAGCATAACATTACCTGCCACAGTAAGAGACCCACTTAACACCATAAGCTCTATTGCAAGATTACTTAATACAAAAAAAGCAAAATCAATAGATTCATTATTAAAAACATTACCACAGTTTACAACTACAGAAACAGATGATCCCCTTGCAAAAATGGTAATTAAAACAGAAGATCATGGTATTCTCAAAAACAGATATGAAGAGGTATTCCTTTTGGAGTGGGAAACAAAAAAGAAATATCTTGAGGAAAAAGCAGATATTGTATCGTGGGAAGAGATAAACTATATGCAGACAGATGCAGTCACAGGGATGGGAAGCAGCATACGTGGTAAGAAAACAAAGGGTGGACTTAAAATTCTTTTTAAAGATAAACAAGGTGTTGAAAAAGGGTTTATATGGATGAGAGGCTCCGGCACAGAACCTGTTTTTAGAGTAATGGCAGATATTGAAGGGGAAAACAATCCTCTTGAACGTTACCTTTTAAACTGGCAGCGCGAGATGATCGAAAAAGCAGATTCTGCTGGTTAAAATTTCTGGTATTGGTGTGGATGTTGATTACTGCTATACTGCAGCAGTGAAATAATCACAAGTTATTTGCACTTGACAAAGCTGTTGTGTGATCAAATAATACTTGATATCGATATCGAGACTAAACAGATACAATATTTATAAATTGGAGAACACAATGGAATTCGAAGCAATTCAAGTAGGTATTCTTTCGATAGTTCCACCACTCATTGCTATTGCCTTTGCTCTTAAAACCAGAGAAGTAGTCTTTTCACTACTTCTTGGTATTCTTTCAGGAACTCTAATTTACAGCATTGCTTCAGGGCTAGGTGTCTTCGCGACTATTCATATAACATCAGACCTTCTGGTTACAAAAGTAGGCGAGAACGCGTCCATGCTTATTTTTCTTTCCATGCTTGGGGCTCTTGTGGCAGTAGTAACCAGAGCTGGCGGCTCCAGAGCTTACGGTCTTTGGGCATCAAAGCGGCTAAAAAGCGCCAGAGGCGCCAGCCTTTCAACTGTTTTCCTTGGTCTCATTTTCTTTATAGACGATTACTTTAATTGCCTTACAACTGGAACCATTATGAGACCTGTTACTGATAGTTATAAAATTTCAAGGGAAAAACTGGCATACCTTATTGATTCTACTGCAGCGCCGATCAGCATTATTGCCCCTGTTTCTTCCTGGGCTGCCGCAGTTATTTCATATTACCCTGTCCAGGCAGAGATGTCCGGAATGCAGGCTTTTATAAGCTCCATTCCCATGAACCTCTACGCGTTGCTTACAATTTTTATGATCTTCTGGCTTAGTCTTCGGCAACAGGATGATTATGGTCCAATGAGAAGAGCTCAAATTCGGGCAAAAGAAGGACAAGTTGAGCCAGGCAATAAAGAAGAGAAAAGTGATGAGATCGCACAAATAACTGGCTCTGGGAAAGGGCTGGTTTTGGATATGGTCATCCCTGTATTTTTTCTTGTGCTCTTTTGCATAACTGCCATGCTTTTTTACGGAGGGTTCCATGAGACCAAAGGTAGTCTGGGAGAGCGAATTTTCGAAGCCTTTGGACATACCGATGCAGGGCTGGCTCTCTCACTTGGAGGCTTTGGCGCACTTTTGGTAGCCTTTTTTTTGTTTATACCGCGAAAGGTCATTAAGTTTAGTGAATTTTTTTCCGCAATTACTGCTGGGATAAAGTCAATGGTTCCGCCAATCATAATCCTGGCCCTGGCTTGGGCAATAAGCGGAGTATGCAGGGATCTTCTCTCCACAGGTCCCTACGTGGCTGGCTTGGTTGAACAATCGAATTTTCCGGTTATGCTTATCCCTGCCATCATGTTTGCTATAGCTGCTGGGCTTTCATTCGCTACTGGAACTTCATGGGGAACATTTGGCATACTTATCCCAATCGTTACTTCTGTCTGCGTGGTTGTGGCGCCATGGCTTTCCATTACAGCACTTTCCGCGGTTCTTGCCGGAGCTGTTTTTGGGGATCACTGTTCTCCCATTTCTGACACCACCATACTTTCATCCACTGGCGCTCAGTGCAAATTCATTAACCATGTTCAAACCCAGATACCATACGCAGCAACTGTGGCAACGGTCTGCTTTGTTGGCTACATTATTGCGGGATCAACTTCTACCCTGGGTTATGGCATTAGTGTGGCAATCACTCTCCCGACCAGCTTTGCCATGCTTACTTTAACTCTGCTGATTTTACCAAAAATAGCAAAAAGGATAAGCCAAGAATAATGACACAATCATAACTTTGTGTTTCAACTCATTTTGTTTTTTTTCCTTCTGTGGGAGTCTTTAAATTTGTTGCCATATCTTTTGTATTATTAACGAGTGATGCAAATAAACGTAATTGTTCTGCAACAAAACGGGATAAGATGATAATAAAAAAACCAGTAACTGGTCCAATAATTATTACTATTGGGCCAAAATTCATAAAATCCAAGCCAAGCAATCTAAAAAGATGAGCTGCATCATTTCCAAGAAAAATTAGCGCTATTAGCCCAATACCTGCTCCTATAATGCCAAGTAATGTTCCCACCCATTCTCCAAAGGTTTTAAATGCTTCAGCAAAGATTAATGTTACTATAAATTCAGTTGGAGCAATATCTCTGACTTTTGTTCGTCTATTCCACCATAATTGAAACCCAATCCAACTGGCAAAAGTAATTACCAACCACGATAAAATAATGGCAAATACTAATTTACCTCCAGCAAAACGGAAAACGCCTGACTCAATAGTTATATAAATAACGGCAAAAGGAATAATCAAATTTATTATTGCCATCACATAATAAATAAGACTAAATTTGCCCTTGTCAATAAAATCCAAATACGGTTTTGAAAAAGCAAAAAATGGATTCCCATCCCATTTTTCAAATTTCCCCGCCAATTTGTTTTCACCAGTTTTTAAGACACTCATAACTCATCCTCCATAATTTTTCTATTTCTTTTTTGGCTATCTGCCAAGTATTCTTCAATCATCCCCGCTCACTGGACGTTACGCGCTACCCGCAGGCTGATATGGCATCTTCCAAATGAAGGATCACCTCCTCCCCTGCCAGCTGAACGAATGTCCTGCCCGGCGCCGCGCCACGACCCTCCGCGTATCACACGAAACTCTCCAGATACTGCACCGTTCGGGTCAATCTGCGCTCCACTTGCGTAAGCTCCATACCAGTCCCAGCACCATTCCCATACATTCCCATGCATATCGTATAAACCCCATGGATTTGCCGCAAATGTTCCCACTGGTGTTGTTCCCCGCCGGAATTCCCCTTGAGCATTATTATTATAAGGACGCCTGCCATCATAGTTCGCCTGATATGTAGTTATGTTATTTCCAGTATTAAACGGCGTTGTAGTTCCAGCACGGCATGCATATTCCCATTCAGCTTCTGTCGGCAAACGATAACCATCGGCATTCCAGTCCCATGTTATAATCCAGTTATATCCCCAACTGTTTACTGTATAGGCAGGTGTTAATCCTGCCTGTTCACTTAGCCAGTTACAGTACTGTATAGCATCAAACCAGCTTACAAACACTACCGGATGATCTTCCGCCTGATTAAAATATGGATTCATCCAATTCGCATCTTCTTTTATTTCCCAGTTACCGTCTATCCGAACAGGAGCGCCACCGTCCATTTCTACATCAGTCACATATCCTGTAGTCTCTACAAACCTGCGAAATTCCCCCACTGTTACCGGATACTTCGCAATATAAAAAGAACTTATTGTTACTTGGCGCTGAACTTCATCCCTAAAGCGGTCTGGTTCACTTGCAGGGCTACCCATGACAAAGGATCCACCTTCGATACGCACCATATTGCTACTTTTACTTTGACTACACGCAAGAAGACAGAAAGAGACAAAAAGCAAAATAAAAATTTTCTTAATCATTTTTAAACTCCCTTAAGCAGAAAATGTAAGCTCAAGACCGAGGGCTCCCGAAACTTTTATAAAGGTGAGCATATTACAATTTATCCCATTTTCAATTTTGGAAAGTTGCTGTTGGGTAACATGGCTTTTTTGGGCAAGTTCTCTTTGGGATAAACCTCTTTGTTCACGAGCTTCTGCTATTGCCAAACCTAATTCAAGCAAATGCTTTTCTTCATCAAAGGCTTTTATAAAATGGGTGTTTTGCATTTCCTCTTTAAGATGGGCTCTGAATTTCATGATATCCACTTTTTTTCGTATATCTTCTTACCATACACCATAAATGACGTATTGTCAAGCGTTTTTTCTCCTTTGTGATTAACAATTGGTGATCTTAATATGACTTTTGGCGCATAACAGTTTAGTTCTATAATTTTGCTATTAGTGTTCAATATCATCTTGGCGCTGCTTGGCGGTTGATTCGGGAATATTTGCGATAATGACTATTTAAAAAAACAATTGCTCTCTGGGTTTAACTTTGCTTAAAGCTTTTATAAGTTACAAGATTATATAAACGAAACCGGTATAATCTTGTATTTGTCTTTTATGGGCAAAAGCTCATTAGCCAGGCAGATAACACCGCCCGCTCCTATCTTTAGGTTTTTTACATTTTCTATCATGCTAAAATGTTTAATATCATCTTGCGTTGGCTCAGTATGGGTTTTTATTTCAAGGGGATATAGCGTGTTGTTTTCATGGATCAGCAAGTCTATTTCCCGCTGATTACCATCACGCAGAAAGTAAAAATCTGCCTCCTTTCCTGCGTTTGTATAGCTTCTTAAAATCTCGGCAAATATAAAGCTTTCAAAAAAATATCCACTCATGGCTCCAGTGCTTAATGTTTCAGGAGTGAGCCAACGTGTCAGATATGCTGCCAGCCCAATATCCAGAAAATGAATTTTTGGCGTTTTGACAGCCCTCTTAATAGCATTATTGTAATAAGGTTTTAAAATATAAACCAGACCGCTTCCTCTTAGTATAGAGAGCCATCTTTTCGCTGTTGGTTCGCTTATTCTAACAGTCCTTGCAAGAGATGCTAAATTCAACATCTGTCCTGTCATAGCAGCAACAACAGTCATAAATTTAAGAAAATCCGCCTCATCGCCAACCTGCGCCAATTTTCGAACATCCCGCTCTATATATGTTTTTACGTAGTCTGCATAAAAATCCTGCCAATCAAAAGTTGGCTCCGCAATTAATTCAGGCATACTGCCACGGTGTATAATTCTCCACGCCTCTTTAATAGAAAGAGATAACGCTGTTTTTTTTCGATTTACCAAATATTCAGTTGTAGGTAAAAAAGGCGTATTATAAACTTCACTTCTTATCTCACGAAGCGATAGCCCTAAAAGTTCCAGAATACCTGCTCTTCCTGCCAAACTCTCTGTAACATTTTCCATAAGTTCAAAGCTTTGTGAACCTGTCAGAAAAAAATCCCCCTTATTACGACTTTTATCAAGCAAAATTTTTATATAATGAAAAAGCGCAGGAGCATACTGAACCTCATCAATAAAAATAGGGGGTGGGTTCAAATCGAAAAATGCTGCTTGCTCGTCAATAGCAGCGCGTCGAACACGTAAATCATCTAAAGTCAGATGTGTAATGTTTTTTTTAAGATTTTTGATCAAAGTGGTTTTGCCAACCTGCCTTGCCCCTGTGACTACAACAGCGCCTTTCATTTTTGCGCGTTTTAGTACCGCATCTTCTATATGTCTTTTGATGTACATTACCCAACCTCATCTTATGATATTCTAACATCACATATTAGAATATCATAAGATGATAATAATGTCGACAACAAAAATAGTGCTATAGAAAAACATTTTAAAATAGTGTATTTTTGAAAAAAGAAAAATTTATGAGCAAAGTCCCTGTAAAAAATGTTAATGAACGCCTCATTCAAATACGCAAGGTTTTAAAGAAATCCCCTACGGATTTTGCAGATGCTCTCTCGATTTCCCGAAGTTATGTTTACGAAATGGAAAAAAACCGCCGTATTGTCAATGACCGCATTATCAAGCTGGTTTCAATGACATTTGGGGTAAGCGAGCAGTGGTTAAAAAGCGGGGAAGGGCCAATGTTCATTGACGCAGAGGGAGAAACCCGCAGAAAAATTGAAATCCTTTTTGATAAATTGCGTCCTGATTTTCAGGAGTATGTGCTGCGACATATTGATATACTGCTGGAACTGCAGGGCAAATGCAAAAGTACAGAAGATAAAAAGGATAACTAATAAACCCCATTCAGAATAATGTAACGCACTCCGGAGCTTTAAGCATAAATTTCCACAAAATCACTCAGGATAAATAAAATCGCTTTTCCCAAACTTGCGGCGGACAAAGTTCAGACCATTTATCACCTTTCTCCGGCGCGTAATATTCCTAATCAATTTCCGCTTACCCGGAAAATCAATCAGCAGTAACGAAATAAATATAGTTAACATCCCCTCGCCGGGTATAAAAAGCAGTACTATGCCAAATAACAGAAGAGCTATTCCCAGAATATTTTTTAGAATTAATACAAAAACAAATATAAAAAAATGGAATTTATTGCCTTTTTTAATTATCCCTCTTTTTTCCTGAAGAAAGAAATCAGAAGGGATAGAAACAATTATAAGTAAAATAATAGCAGTAAAAGCAAATGCTGTAACAAGAGAGAAAATAAAAAGTAAAAGTATAATATCATTGTAATTATATAACCACTCAAGAATAGTTTCTAAAGTCATACATCAATCGATTTTAAGTATTTTTTTCCCTTGCTTTTTTTGCCTCTTCTGCTTTCCGCGCTATCTTTTTCCATGCACTGGTAAATCCCATTGCTTTTTTCATAAGAGAAAGCGTTATCGCAGCTTCTTCCCTCATTTTCATTGTGCCGTCAAACAATATCTCTTCTACATACCCTTTTTTTTCTTCAAACATGGCGCGCTTTTCCCTTATAGGGTCAAGAAAATTATTAAGAGCTTTTGCCAGCTTTTGCTTAACTTCCACATCACCTACTGTGCCCTTTTTATACCTGGCTTTTAAATCTTTTACCTCTTCGATGTTTGGATTAAAAGCATCGTGGTAAATGAAAACAGGATTGCCTTCCACTTTGCCGGGAATATCTGCCCGTACTCTTGCTGGATCTGTATACATTCCCGCAACTTTTTTTTCAACTTCTTTGGCAGTATCGGAGAGCATAATTGCATTGCCCAGAGATTTTGACATTTTCGCGTTGCCATCTGTCCCAATAAGAGTTGGAACTTCCCCAATCATTGAATCAGGCAAAGGAAAAACCTCTTCGTACAATGAATTAAATTTCTTTGCTATCTCTCTTGTAAGCTCAATATGAGATTCGTTATCTTTTCCAACAGGAACAAGATTAGCCCTTGGCATAAGAATATCCGCAGCCTGGAGTACAGGGTAGCCAAGCAAGCCCAAAGGTAGTTCCGAAAGATTTGCCGACTTAGCCATATCTTTAATGCTTGGAATTCTTTGAAGCCTTGGAACTGTCACAAGCATTTCAAAAAACAAATTCATCTCATAAACTTCATGCACAGCAGATTGAAGATAGATAACAGATTTCAAAGGGTCGATCCCGCACGCAAGATAATCAAGAACAAGTTCACGGGAATTGGAAACAATATTCTCTATATCTTCTTTTAATGGCTTTGTGGTAAGCATATGTAAATCTGCTATTATAAAAAAACAATCATATTTATCCTGGAGTTCCACTCTGTTTTTTAATGATCCTACATAATGACCAAGATGGAGTTTGCCTGTTGGCCTGTCTCCGGTCAAAATTCTTTTTTTATTCATGAATCTGGTCCTTGCTGCTGTGATTTTTCAGTTTCGTTATTTTCTATTTTGCTATTTTCAGTTTCTTGTTTTTTTGACGCACGCTTCTTTTGCTTATGATCTTTACCCATCATAATTCCTACAGGTTTAAGAAAAGATATACTCAAACATATTGTTTTAATAGCTACTGTAATAGGAATTGCCAAAACTGCTCCTACAGGTCCCCATAACCAGCCCCAAAAAGAGAGGGAGAAAATAATTACAGTAATACTAAGATTAAGCCTGTCTCCCTGAAGCTTTGGATCAATAATATTTCCAAGTGTCTGCTGCAATGCTAACATGGTTATGGCAACTAAAAGGACCATTCCAAAAGAAGGATAAAATTGCACTACAGCCTGAAGAATAATACATAGTACTGCAATTATTGAGCCAACATATGGTATAAAGTTAAGAAAAAATGCCATTAGTCCCCAAAGCATTGCAAAGTCAAGCCCTATTATAGAGAGAACGATCCATGTCAAAACACCAGTAATAGCGCTAATAAATGCCTTTACAGCTAAATATTTACCTACACCCCTTGTTATCCTGCTTATACCTATTATAACTCTCTTTTTTAATTTCGGAGAAGCTTTGGAAAGGTTATCTTTAAAAACCGGGAATTCAAGAAACAAAAACAGAAGAAATATAAAAATCGCAAAACTATATCCTGCAAACCTTGTTATTGAATTTGTAAGCGTAATAAGATAACCGCGCACAACCCTTCCCCAGTCATAGTCCAGAATAAAATCTGATGATAAAATTGGAAATTCATCTGTCATCAGTCTTTGAGTAATATCTCTATATATCCATGTAAGCTGTTCAAGATACCATGGGATATGGAGAGTAAGAGTTGTAAGACTCCTGTATAAAAGCATTATAATAAGATAAAAAGCTCCGGATAAAACTGAAAGAACTATAATAATTCCAAAAATGTTTGGAATTTTAACTTTTTCCATTGCCATTATAAGGGGATAAAGTATAAAAGAAAATAACAATGCTATAACTATTGGCATTATAACAGTACTAGCTATTTTAAAAACAACGCCAACAGCAATAAGGGCAAGTATTCCCAAAAAAAAAGCACTAAGTTTTCTCTCTAACATAATTATAATATTACTAGCAGAAATAAATATTTAATAGTATAAAATTTATTTTTTTATACTATACTTTATATATCGTATATTACTTTTATGGAGTACCTATGATTTATAAATTCAAAGATAAAACACCAGATATCAAAAAGGCGGCTTTTGTGGCAGACAGCGCAGATATCATTGGGGAAGTAACACTGGGAGAAAATTCCACAATATGGTTTAATACTGTTCTCAGGGGCGATATAGCTCCTGTTATAGTTGGAAAAGGGACAAATATTCAGGAAGGGACAGTTGTGCATGTAGAAGATAATACCCCATGCATAATTGGTGATAATGTTATAGTTGGGCATGGAGCAATATTACATGCAACAAAAATAGGGAGCAGATCTCTAATCGGAATGGGCGCAATAGTTTTAAGCAATTCAGAAATTGGAGAAGATTCTGTTGTAGGAGCAGGCTCACTTGTAACAGAAGGGAAAAAATTCCCACCAAAATCTCTTATAATTGGCTCCCCTGCCAGAAAAATAAAAGAAATTACAGATGCTGACATGGAAAAATTGAAAAGAGCAGCTGAAAAATATATAAATCTGGGCAAAGAACTTGTAAAAAGCCAAGATGTGTAGTGTAACGCATACTCATATACTTGATATAAATAATCCGCTGATTAAAGCGGATTAATACAGATTATCGTAGATTTTGGAAAGTATTATCCCTGAATTCAGGGTTGAAAATTTTACCGCCCCGATATATATTGTACCAAATTTTGCGATTGGTCGCGGATAATAGTGGAGACTGTATTATGCTATATTTATTGGAAAATGATGAAAACATGGCGGACACTGCAGACGAGGCTCTGCATGAAGACATCCGCCTGCTCAAACAGATGCTGTGGGATACAATCCGCGACATGGAAGGGCAACAAATTTTTGACCTTATCGAGAAAGTAGGTCAGCTTTCTGTGCGCTCCTATCGCGAGAAAGATCATGCTGCTCAGGTGGAAATGGAGACTCTTCTTCACAATCTCTCAGACGAAGAGATGAACAAGGTCACCAGCGCTGTAGGTTATTATTCCACCCTCGCCAACATTGTCGAGGATCACCACCATATCCGCCGCTGGCGCGCTCATCAGCTTGCTGGCTCCTCTGCGCGCGAAGGTAGTATGGAAGCTGGCATTGCGCACGCCAGAGCGCACGGATTCAATGACGCACAGTTGAAAGATTTTTTTAACACTGCCTACATTGCTCCGGTATTGACTGCGCACCCAACAGAAGTACAGCGCCGCTCTATCCACGACATTCTCAATGCCATTGCTGCTCTGCTCAACAAGCGCGACCGGCTGGCTGAGACAAATGAGGAATACGAAGAGGTCGAGACAGGTCTGCGCACACAAATTCTCACGCTCTGGCAGACGCGCGTATTGCGCCGCTCAAAACTTTCAGTGCTGGACGAGGTAGAAAACCTGCTCTCGTTTTTTGAATCAACTTTCTTTACAGCAGTACCAAAACTCTACACTGCTGTGGAGCGCGCATTAGGCAATGGAATGGATGACCTACCCCCGTTTCTGCAAGTCGGAAGCTGGATAGGCGGTGACCGCGACGGCAACCCATTTGTGGATGCTGCGGTGTTAACCGAAGCGCTCTCACGCCATGCAGGACGTGCTTTCACCTTTTACATCTCCGAAGTGTTGCAATTATGCAGCGAACTCTCGATTACCGAGTTGTCGGTCAAGGTAACGCCGGAATTGCAGAAACTGACAGAGAACTCGCCCGACCGTTCCGCGCATCGCGCAGATGAACCATACCGGTTGGCGCTTGCCAATGTGCTGGCGCGGTTAGTAGTAACGCACGAAGCGCTCCTTGGACATGGACCATCGGTCGCTACTCCTTCTTATATACGCGAAACAGCAGCGCAGCCTTACGCATCGCCAGAGGATTTCATCGCAGATCTCTATGTGGTCGAGCAGTCGCTCCTGCATCATGGTTCGAAGTTGTTGGCGCAAGCCAGACTCGGCAACCTGATGCGCGCTGTGCGCGTGTTTGGTTGGACCCTTGCTCCGCTTGATCTCCGCCAAAACTCCGTTGTGCACGAGCGCGTGGTTGCGGAGCTTTTGGAATTCGTAAACCCAGGTACAAACTATTTAGAGTTAGACGAGGCTGGGCGTGTCAAAATCCTGTTGGAAGAGCTTGGCACTTCCCGACCGTTAGTCTCCCGCCATGTAAAATACAGCGACGAGACAGTTAAGGAACTAAAAATTTTCGACGCAGCCCGCGCTGCGCATTTACGATACGGTACTGGCTGCATCCGCACTTCAATTATCTCCAAAACAGACGGACTGTCTGATATTCTGGAACTTGCTGTATTATTAAAAGAAGCTGGCATCCTGCGTCTGACCGAGTCTGTGTTGGATGTCAACATCGTACCTCTGTTTGAAATGATCAATGATTTGCGCGCTGCTTCAAGGATAATGGACTCGCTCCTCTCATTGCCATTTTACCGCGCGCTGCTCGCCAGCCGGGGAGATGTGCAGGAAGTAATGGTAGGTTATTCTGACAGCAACAAAGATGGCGGTTATCTTACTTCCCGCTGGGAACTCTACCGCGCCGGAGTTGATCTCGTGGAGATATTCGCCAAACATGGTGTGAAGCTAAGACTATTTCACGGACGCGGCGGCTCAGTGGGGCGCGGCGGCGGGCCGAGCTATCAGGCTATTTTGGCGCAGCCCAAGGGCGCAGTGAATGGACAGTTACGCCTTACAGAACAGGGCGAGGTAATCGCTGCCAAATACGGCAATCCTGAGGTTGGCAGACGAAACCTTGAGGTTATTGTTGCCGCCACTCTGGCAGCCACTGCAGCGCCCTCGCAGGCAGAGCCGCCTGACGCCCGTTTCCTGGAAGCCTTTGCTGAATTATCCGAAGCTGCCTTCACTGCTTATCGCAGCTTAGTGTACGAGACAAAGGGGTTTGAAGAATACTTTTGGCAGTCAACCGTGATCTCCGAGATCGCTTCGCTCAATATTGGCTCACGCCCAGCTTCCCGCACCAAAGGACGCGACATAGAAAACTTGCGCGCTATTCCCTGGGTGTTTTCCTGGTCGCAATGCCGGGTAATGCTGCCGGGCTGGTATGGTTTTGGCTCTGCAGTAGAAGCGTTTCTGGCTAAACACGGGAAGGAACAAGGCATGGCATTGCTGCAATCAATGTTCCAGAACTGGTCGGTATTCACCACACTGCTTTCCAACATGGATATGGTCCTGGCCAAGGCTGACATGAGCATTGCCGCGCGATACGCTGCTTTGGTAGAAGACGAAGCGCTGCGCGATTCGATCTTCCCGCGCATTGTGGCAGAATATGAACGCTCGAAAGCGTATCTGCTCACCATAACCGGGCAACGTGCGTTACTCGACCGCAATGCGGTATTGCGCAGGGTTATCGTTAACCGCCTCCCATACCTTGATCCGCTCAATCATGTGCAGGTGGAGATGCTGCGCCGTTACCGCGAACAGACTCGCGGCGGCAGTCCGGAAGAAGCATGCGAACTTATACGCAGAGGGGTGCATATTTCAATAAACGGGATCGCGGCAATACTACGCAACAGCGGATAACCTGAAGTGTGCGCACAACAGGCGCACAACGAGAACGCAAGCGATTTCATAACCACGGATGGCTTTGGGGTAAAAGTAAGCCTATTTTAAAATCTGCGAGAAACAGCTTTGCGCTTAATCCGCGCCGCCAGTATGACCCCAGATTGCTGTCATTATATGGCGCAATCGTGTTCTTACCAGAGCATAAGAATAATGTTTTAAGCCAAGCTGATAGTTTCTAAAAACCATTCTGTCTCTTATATCTTTATTATCAATAACCCTTTTCACAGTAGCAACTGTTTCATCAGAAACAAAATCATCCATTTCAATAGCCCTAAAGCCTTTGGGCCGGATATCATAATAATAAATAGAATAATTATTTACAAAAATAGGTTTTTTATAATAAATCGCTTCGAGAAAAGCATTTCCAAATCCTTCAAATACAGATGGATAAGTAACAAAATCACAACAGTTATAAACATCTTCAAGAGTATATACCTTGCGACCATCTTCCCGTGTATATCTTTTTTGGTCAGTTATTATATCATCAGCAAATATTGCTCTGACTCCCATAAGTTTTATATAATCTTTGACTCTGTTGTTATACGCATTTCCTTCATCGCCCGAAGCATGGGATATAACAAGAGCTGCTTTTCTTTTCATTCTGGCAACAAGCTCTATTGCATGCTCTATCCCTTTCCGCTGAACAACTCTAGTAGGCTGGAGAAACAATAATTCGTCTTCGTCCATCCCAAGATTTTTTTTCAAGTCAACTATGTAATCATCAGGCGGAGTAGGAGGTTTTTCAAAATCCATAACATTTGGTATAAGAATACCGGCAATCCCTGTTCTTAGTCCCAACTGATGCTGTGCTGAAGAATTTATTACAACATGAAACATTGATGGAAAACGGCAAGGGAAACAGGAGTTAAGATAATCCCATACAGAATTTCTTAAGAATCTTTTTCTTTCCCAAAAAAAATCATGATGATGCGCAATAACAGGAATAGATGTTTCTGCAATAAACTCTGTTATTGCCAGTCCAAGAGGCACATTAAGGGGAATTGCAAGAGCATTCTCCGGAATAATAAGGTCAATATCGAATTTATTTACAAAATCATATATTTTTTGTTTTATTGCTTTCTTTATTTCATAAATTAATTCTGTAGTCTCTTTTGTTCTAATAGTGCGACTAAATAATTTGTTATTAAGATTTTTTATGATAGGGCTTTGAAAGTGGAGAAGAGGATCTTCCATTGATCTTTCTGGAGGCGTATCTATTTCGCCTGCCAAATAAAAACACTCATGCCCTTCTTCTTGCAGAATAGATGCCCATTTTGCTGTTTCAAGAGAAACTCCGTCTGTTCCTGCAAAACGCAAAGAAATAAAGCCAATTTTTTTGCTCATATTATACTCCGCAATTTAATTTAGTTTTACAATACAACAGTCCGGATTTCCGAACTTGTAAATTCTATAGTAGTACCATTTTTGGTTTTTTACAATGAAATTATTTTCATTATTAAAAATTTATAAATTATTGAAGTTTTTAGAAATTCACACTGATTTTTTTGACAAGAGAAACTATCAACGCAAAGTTGCCAACTCTACCCCGTTTAGGATAAGGACTTCGGGCCGATACTCAAAATGTATTGTATCAAAAAACAACCAGTTGCCTCCCCAGATAAAACCATAAGATTCAAACGCTTTTATTACTGCAGCAGGCGGGTGATATCGTCTTTCATACGGAATGCTCCACCAATTTGGCCCTGCCCAGCGCCAGTATACTGCCCTGCCACCTAATGCGCGGGGAATAATGTCAATAGCTGCGCCATAGGAGTGAAAAGATCTGGATTGAGTGCCTGCAACATTCCTCCAGTTCCATCCTGCCAGATTCCTGATATTATATTTCCAGGCCCTCACCCGGGAATCGGTTTTGGCAGCAGCTAAAATATGTTCCTCCACCAGAACAAGATCTTCTATAATAGCATAATGAACTGTTACCGGGTTTCCAAGAAACCGAATAGTCTTTACTCGCGTATATGATTCATCATGACTGTGCGCCCTATAGAGAGCATCAAAAAAATAATGGGAACGCCGGAACTGGTTGGCATCTCTTGTCTCAACCAGTTCGCGGAAACGGGCTGCCTGCTCAGGGGTAGGAGTTGTCCATGGAGGGAGTTCGCGCCTGTAATTAAGGAGAACAGGTCTGTATTCAGAGACCCTATACAACAACTCTTCCGGCAGCAGCCTTCCATCTGCATAGTAAAACCAGGTGTCCCTTAACAAAACTGCCCAGTCATCGTTGCGAAATTCAGCCTTTAGAACGCGACGGGGATACGCTGCAACCAGTGCCCGCATTACCTGTTCTGCTCTGCTCTGCTGAGGCTCTTCGGCCAACAAAGTTGCTTCCTCAGCATCAGCTTGAAGCCCCTGTGACCCAATGTTCGGCCTGGCCATTCCGCTGATAAGAAAAATCCCGGCTGCTATAATAAAAGCAATGACAATTAATCGTACTTTCAATATGATAATGCGCGAAATACTCATTACAACTCCTCTAAAAGTCCATCACCTTTTTTCTTTCAGATAAATTATAGCACAAAATAGCGCTGTAAGCGGCATTGCGCCAATAATTATTCCTGCTGCCTCAAAAACAATTCTATATGTCTATTATGATTTAAACAGCTATTACCGCGTTACAAATTCCGCGCCCCTCCTGTCCAATACCGTGAGCGTGGATAGCTCAATATACAAAAACCTGTCAACTCCGTGTCCGTATTGTTTTAACACCCCGCTTGCCTCAACCCATGAATTTTCAGCAGGAAATTCTCTTGCATTAGCCCTTGCCCACTTCACTTCAAAACCAACCAGACCATCATCGCCGCAACAGCCGAAAATATAGCGAATAACAGAATAGATAGTTACATCTTCATGGATATCTATTCTGAAAATCCCTTCAAGTTTGATTGGTCTTTCCAAAAATTCATTGGCATTCAGATAGATATCGCGGATCTGCGTCAGAAACATTCTTTCCCGTATTTCTACTATGTTTCCCTGTATTTCGATGTTCCCCTGTGTCCCAATATTTTCCCGCGACCGCGACCTGGAGCAGCTAATCATAAAAAACCAGGCAGTTATTATTATAAGAACAGTGATAGCAAGACTGCTTCCTGAAATTTTATTTTTACCCACATTTTTTTCCCTGTAGTTTGTTTATCGCGTTTGAATTACGCAATGCTTCAATAATACAAAACAACACAAAGACAAGCAAGTTAACAAGAACAACACTTGCGCCAGTTGGCGTAGCGTATAAATATGAAATAACTACTCCGACAAAAAAACAGAGTATGGAAATGATGGCAGAACAAATAGTAACACTTTTGAATTTTTTGAATATTCGCATTGAACTAAGGGCTGGAAAAATAATCAGGCTTGAAATAAGCAATGCTCCCATAATGCGCATGCCAAGTACAATGGTAAGAGCAGTTAAAAAAGCAATTAGCATATTATAAATGTTGGCGTTTATTCCTGTTGCTTTGGCAAAAGTTTCGTCAAAAGTTATGGCGAATAATTTGTTGTAAAACAGGACAAAAAGAACTAACACGATAATTGAAAGGGTAATACTTAAATGCACATCTGCTCTGGTCATGGCAAGAATGCTTCCGAAAAGATAATTACACACATCTGTATTCATACCTGTTGTCTGAGATATGATTATTACGCCTACAGCCAGAGAGCCAGTAGAAACAAGGGCAACTGCTGCATCTCCCTTTATTTTGCTGTTTTCGCTCAAACGGAGCAGTAAAAAAGCTGCTGCTATTACTACTGGGATCGAAACAGTCAGTGGAGCCATATTGAGCGCAGTGGCAAGCGCCAGAGAACCAAAGCCAACATTGGAAAGCCCGCTGCCAATCATCGAGTAACGTTTTAATACAAGACTCACCCCAAGCAACGCAGCGCAGATTGAAACAAGAGCGCCTACTATGAAGGCTCTGACAAGAAACGCAAAACTAAACATCTCAAGGATTATTTCAAGCATCAGCTGTCTCCATTTTTACAAAAAACTTTTTACTGATCTCCGACTGCTGGTATTTTTCCATGCTTCCGAAAAAGAGCTGCTTTTTTTGCAAATGCAGGACATGTGTCGCGCAGTCCGCAGCCTCAATTTCATGGGAAACCATGATTATAGTGAAACCTAATTCACGGTTAATTTTTTTAAGCAGTTGGTACAGTTCCACACTTATAAGAGGATCAAGTCCGGCAAAAGGTTCATCAAGTACAAGGAGTTTGTCCGCAGCGCATAACGAGCGAGCCAGCAAAACACGACGTTGCTGCCCCCCTGAAAGCTCGCGAAAGCAGCGATTTTTCAAACCAGCAATGCCAAGCAATTGTAAATTTTCTTCTGCTTTATGTTTTTCTGCTTTATTATAAAATGGCCAAAACCCTTTTTTCCCCAAATTCCCCGACATTACAATTTCAGATACCCCGGCTGGAAAATCTTGCTTAGCAGCAGCTTGCTGCGAAAGATAGCCTACCTTTGCTTGATCAAACTCAGGACCAAAAACCATTGTCCCCTGCATCGGAGTTATTAGCCGCAATAAGCCTTTGACAAGGGTGCTTTTGCCAGAACCATTTTCTCCGGCAACCAGAAGAAAATCTCCTGATGTTACAGAAAAATTAAGGCTGCTTACTACAGTATGCCCCTCATATCCAAACGAAGTATTTTGACAGTTAATAAGCATTTTAATTCAATGCCTCTCGCAGGGTTTCAACATTCCGTCGCATAAGCTCAAGATAACCCAGGCCTGCTTCAAAATCACGTCTGGAAACATTGTGGACAGAATGAAGGAGGCGTTTTTTTGCCCCGGTTTCTGCGCTGATTGCATCGGCCATCCGCTCATTGGAAAGCTCAATGTGAAACACTACTGGAATTTGTTCTGTCCTGATTTTATTGATCAAAAAAGCAACTGTGCCTGCGCTTGGCTCGGTTTCAGTAGAGCAGCCAGTAAAAGCTGCATAGTGGGTCAAGCTGTAGGCATCAACAAAATGCCGGAAGGGAAAGCGGTCGGCAAAAACAATTGTTCTCCGTTTTGCGTTAGCTACAACTTCGGAAAAAGCAGCGTCAAGCTGCTGCAGTTCTTTGATGTAAGCAGCGGCATTTTGTTGAAAAAAAGCAGCGTTGTTAGGGTCAGCTTCGGATAATAGCTCTGTTATTGCCCGGACAATCAGTATTGCGTTTCCTGGAGAAGTCCAGACATGTTCATCGAAAAGAGCGCATGTGTGGACTTCATGGCCGTGACTGTGCGCGTGTCCGTAAGCATATCCGTATCCGTGTGCATGACCGTGCCCATGACTATGTCCATGCCCGTGGCCATGCCCATGATCGTGACTATGTTCGTGACCGTGATCATGGGCACAGTCCTGGTCATCGCACTCATGACAGGGCTCGTCAACTATTTCCTTTCTAACCAGCCCAACTACATTCATCATGGCAAAAATTGTCATCTCATCTGTGTTCATGGATAGAAGAATGCGCTCGATCCATTGCTCAGACTCTCCGGTATAGATAAAAATATCGCTGCTCATGATGGTAATAATATCTCTTGGTGAAGGTTCAAAAGAATGGCTTTCTGCTCCTGGCGACAGCAGCATGGTCAGGTTTACCCTGTCCCCAGCGATTTGCCGGACAAAATCATACGCCGGGAAAATCGTTGTTACTATGTTTATAAGCCCATCCTGGTTTCGCGTAGCGGTACTTCTGTTTTGTCTGCAAGCAGTAGCAACAGACAACAAAATGGCAAGCGTCATTACTATTAAAATTATTTTTTTCAAAATATTCTCCTTAAGAATAAATTTGACAAGTGGCTATAATTTGAGGCTTTGCAGAGGTTTAAGATTGTATAAAAAAATTACACTTGATACTACTACAAAAACACCAGCTAAATACCCTGCGATAATATCTGTAGGTGTATGAACCCCCAAATAAATCCTGCTGAATCCCATTAAAAGAATAAAAATAATGGACAATGCAGATACAATGATTTTAAGCAGTTTATTATTTGTATTCCTTAGAAATAAAAACAAACAAATTCCAACAAAGGCTGTTGTAATCATCGCGTGCGCGCTTGGATGCCCATAACCACTTGCGCTAACTATTCTATAATTGTCTGGCCGCTCTATTGCGAAAAAAAGTTTAAGCACATAATTTAACGCAATTGAAGCAAAAACAACAAATGTCACAGGTATGCCTATTTTTTTTCGCGTTCTGGGGATAACCAAAAATAAAAACGCGATAATGAGATAAACAAACCATTTTCCAATATAATTCAAAAAAATCATTATATTGGTAAGTATTGGATTTATCCATGCAGAAACCTGTATATACACAGAATCATTCCATGCAGCTAAATTTCCATTTAAAACATTCACAGAGAGCATGATAAATAGGGTTAGCAATATTACGATTGTTGACAGACAAAATAAGTTTCTTTTCATTTGTCTGTATATTACCCTTATTCAGTGTTTTTTGACAAGCGGGCATAGATATTGCTTATTAAAATAACGCAATTAAAAAAAGCTGTGCATGGTTTTCGCACAGCTTTTTGGTTTTTAAAATAACCTGTTCTCTTTTACAAGCTAACAATTCTGGTTTGACAATTATTTTTTAATTTCTACTTTTTTTGGTTCTTTTTTTTCTTTCTTCAGAATCTCAAGAGCCAAAATGCCATTATCAAATTTTGCTTCGATTTTTTCTTCATCAGCATTTTCAGGAAGCATAAAAGATCTGTAATACTTCTCTACTCTTTCAGAGATAAGGTGTTTGTTTTTTCCCTTTTCCTCTTCTTTGGCTCCTTTCTCTGCTTTTACTGTAAGAACATTTTTTTCGATTCTTACATCGATCTGTTCTTGAGAAAATCCTGGAAACTCTATTTCAAAGTCATAGCTTTTCTCTTTTTCTATAATATCAACAATAGGTTTTCTAAAATTATCACTAAGGCTGATATCGAAAAAATCTTCCATGAAACTATTCCACACTGGGCTTAAAGTTGTCCCAAATGGTTTGTAAGTTACTATCTTGTTCATAATTTCCTCCAAAATTATTTATTATTTTCAGCAACTATATTGCAAATAGCGTGCCAACTAAAATATTTTTATGTAAGTGCTTATAATATAAAGAATTACGTCATTTGCTTGATTTTAGCGAAAAAAAGCAATATTTATCCAACTGTGTCATTATAATACACGAGCTATTTTTTTCCACATACTGTGTAATTTTGATACAATAAGATATTTTTTGTATTACTTAGTGTGCTCTTTAGCGTAAATGCGATAATATCAGTTAAAAATATTTTAAAAAATTATATGACAACAGAAAAAGAATTAACTTATAAGAAGATATTTATATTCTGGGCTCCTCTTTCGTTTATGTGGGTTGCTATGGCGCTTGAGAAGCCTATTATCAACTCAGTAATTGCGAGAATGCCTTTTGCAACAGAGAATCTTGCTATTTTCGGAGTTGTTTTCGCGCTAAGTCTTATTATCGAAGGGCCAATTATTCAAATGCTTTCTGCTGCCAATGCGCTGTCAACAAGTTATGATAATTATAAAAGGCTCTCAAGATTTTTGCTGTTTATTATTTTAATACTAACAGCTATCCATATTCTAATCTGCGTGCCTCAAGTATTTAATTTTATTGCAAAAAAACTTTTAAATCTGAATGATGATTTTATAACTCCTGCCCGGATCACTCTTATAATCATGATTCCCTGGGCGCCGGCAATAGGATACAGGCGAATGTGGCAGGGAGTACTCATAAGAGCAGGAAGAACATATTCTGCGACAATTATTATGATAATAAGGATTATAGCAACAATTATAGCTCTTTTTATTGGATACTTTTTTACAGATATTAGAGGTTCCTATATTGCCGCAGCTTCTTTGAGTGTCGGGGTCATTACCGGCGCAATAATAGCAGCTATTTTTGCATCAAAAACAATACAGGAAAAGAAAATACAATCAGATAATACTCCTGTTATATCATGGAAAGATCTTTTTGTCTTTTATATGCCGCTTGCACTTACTTCATTTGTAACAATGTCAAGCAGACCCATAATTTCCGCAGGAATTACACGTGGACTCCTTCCAATAGAATCGCTCGCAGCATGGCCTGTTACATATTCATTTGTTTTTCTTTTCCTAAGTTTTCCATACTCTTTTCAGGAAGCTGCGATTGCTTTATTTTCAGGCAAAAAGAATAACAGAATGTTGCTTAATAGTATTATTGCGATTGGGGCAATAACTGTTTTTGTATATGCTGCTGCAGTGCTTTCCCCTTTTGGAAGAGTTTTTTTCCTGTCAAAAATATCGGGATTGCCGGAATATCTTATTTCAATATCAATAACGCCACTTATAATAATGATTATTGTTTCTTCTGTAGTCCCTGTTATTACATGGTTGCGCGCTGTTAATATTCATGAAAAAACAACAAGCACTATTGCTATTGCGGTTTTTATTAATCTAACTGTTGTAGTGCTTACAATGACTTTGCTAAATATGTTCTTTTCAATAGTGGGAATCACAGCAGCGGCGATATCTTTTGCAGCAGCGGTTTCCGCAGAAGCTGTTTTTCTTATAATTGCTACAAAGAGGAATGCAGCAGGAAAGTTGCGTTCCGCGCAACAGCGCCTCCATAACAGCTCAACCAGCGCTACAAATAGCCAAGACTAAAGTCGCCATATATCTTAAGGCAGAGGCCATCTTTGTTAACATAAAGTTTTCTCTCTGGAAAATATTCTGCAAGTTTTTCTTCCAGTAATTCTTTTACTTTTTCCTCTACTTCATGTATATGTTCAGGATCAATTTTTTCAAGAGTCACAAACCTGATCTCTATTGCATATCCTTTACCATATATAGAGCCAAATCCTGCTGTATAACTTGCGCCTACATTAAAAAGTCCGTCATGCGACTTATTACTTGCTTCTCCTCTTGGAAGCCTGGCAGGGTGGAGAGTATAAAGATCGCCATAATAATCTTCAAGGTAATCATCGATTTCATCAAACACCTTTTTGAGAGTCTCATCAAATTTAGCCATTTTTGGGTGTGATATCACCATTAGGACTTTCTCTCTCCTCTATGTGATTTGAAGTTTTACGCTATATAAAGGATTATAACATAAAACACCTTTTTCCATAAAGCTTTCCATTAAAGTAATGGCGCTGCAATCAAAAGTTATTTTAGGCAAATCAATCTCTTTTGCAATAATTTTAAAATCATTTTTAAATTTGATTCTTCTTCCAATGGTTATGTGCGGTGTAAATACTTTATCTTCTTTTTTAAATCCTGATTTTTGAAGCTCTTCTTCAAGGAGAGCGGAAAGTTTCCATAGATTCTCAGCTCCATTATCTACTCCTAAAAACAAGGTAGCTCCTTCGGTTTTATAAAAGCAGTCTGTATTACCTGAGGTAAAAACAAAGGGAGCTGACTCTTCTGCGGCTCTATCCATAACAAATATAATTTTAGAAATTATTTCTTTTTCCACTTCTCCTAAAAATTTCAATGTAAGATGATAGTTTTCAATCCGTGTAAATGTCCCTTTAACTGATTGAGCTTTATACTGTTTTTGAATTTCAGAAATAGTCTTTTTATTTTCATCTTTAATTTGCGCTGCAATAAATAGTCTCATATTTTACCTTTATCAAATCAGAAGCGGAGTCCATAATCCAATCTAATGGTAACAGGGCTTTTATCAATTCTTTCGCCAATAACTGGAAACCCTATTGTCAATACACCAGTCCCAAAGGAAAACAGTTCAGAAAACAGGGAAAATCCTGTTGACATAAGCACTCCCAATCCATTATCGTTATATCCTGCCAGCTTATCAAAGTAGCAGACATCAAAAAAAGCAAGAAATCCAGGGCGCAATACCTCTGTTCCATTTTGGCTTTTTATTCGCGGCATCTTAAATCTAATATCAAAATTACCTATTACTTTTACTTCGCCGTCAAAGCGGCCGCTTTCAAATCCTCTTACCCTGCCACCGCTCCCATCTGTCGCTCTCTGGACACCAAATGTCTGTCTGACAGGTAACGGGATGTTATCTCCAAAAACATAATCTATTCCTAAAGAATTTGCCAAATAAATTGCTGTTATAGGTCTGCCCTGCTGTTTTGTTTCATAGAGCGGGTGAAAACTTTTTACATTCATAAATAATCTTGTAAAATCAGCTATGCCTATAATATCATTAAAAAACCATTCAGGACCTATTTCTGCTGAAAGCTCTGAGTGAAAACCGCTCCTAAGTCCGGTTTCCCGATTAAAAAGAGTATTATCAACTATTACAGAAGCAATAAAAGTGTTATAAAGCACTCCATCTTTATCGGGCCGTATAGAATCAAATAGTATGCTGTTTTGATTGAACATATTAAATTTCCATCCGCGCATAGCCCTATAACCCAACAAAATTGAAAGAAGATTTTTATCGGTTTTATTATTCCATAATATTCCCTGCTCAATTCCAAATCCCCATTTTGCATCTATTCTTGTAAAAGTGTAGTCAAGATCCCTGCTGTCTGTATAAAGGTCATTTTCATCCCTGTAATAACCAAACCCGCCTACAATGCCTCCAAGGGTAAGGCGTAAAATAGTATCCCGGCTTTCTATAAGTCCGTTATTTAAGCGCAAACAGAAGTCAACATCAAGCCCCCATGTTCTCAAGCGTGGCTCAATATAAAAGTCTCCTATCCCTTCTTCCCCAGAAAGAGAAAAAACAGAGATCATCAATAAAAGAAATAGTGAAACTGGTTTGCGGAGCATACGAACTTTACTTGCCAAGGATTTCCCTGAAATATTTGAAAAACAATTCATTTTCTTTTTTCTTGCCTATTGTAACCCTAATACACGAGGAAAATTTCAGGCTTTTTTGTGGGCGAACAATGATCCCTTTTTTTAAAAGTTTTCCCGCAACAGATGCCCCTTCAACACCTGTATCAATAAGGATATAGTTTGTCTGGCTCTTATAATATTTAAGACCCATTTTATCCAGCTCCGAATAATAGTATTTTTTCTCTATTTTAGTTTCGTTTACTGTTTTGTTAAAATAATCTACATCATCCAGAGCACAAAGAGCAAGATTTTCCGCTATTATAGAAACATCGAATGGTGGTTTGACCTTTTGCACCAAATTTATAAATTCAGGATTACTTATGCCATAACCAATCCGTACACCAGCCAAGCCGTAGATTTTGGAAAAAGTACGGAGTATAAAAAGGTTTTTTACGCCATCCCGGATCATGCCCAAAGAGTCGGGGATATATTCTTCTTCTGTAAATTCTATATAAGCTTCATCAAGAAAAATTATTGTTTTTTCGGGAATACTTTTAATAAAATCCGTTACCTCTTTTTGGGGCAGGGCTTCTCCTGTTGGATTATTGGGATTACAAAGATAGATAACTTTGGTCTTATTTGTAATTTTTTTATAAATATCATCAAGGTCTATCAATGTGCCTTTCATTTTTGTAAAAATAGGGACACCTCTCATAATCCTTGTAATTGTTTCATATACCGGGAATGTTATTTCAGGGATAAGGGCTTCATCTCCGTCATTAATAAAAGCCATCCCAAAGTTGTATATAACTCCGTCTCCTCCGCAACCCAATGTAATATTTTCCTGTTTAAGGTTTAGGTTTTGCGCAAATTTTGCCATAAGTTCCGGATTGTAAATTTCGGGATATCTGTGGAGATGGTCTTCAAGCGCTCTGTAGGCAGCTTTTACGTTACTGGAAACGCCATTGGGATTTTCATTGGAAGCCATTTTATAAATTTCAATGCCCTGGCCAATCTCTCTTTCTACTTCCTTTATTGATCTCCCGGGAACATATTCTTTTATTTCAAAAATACCGCTGTTTGCATAGTCTTTAATATTCAATATCTTACTCCGTGATTTTACTTGGCAAAATATGAGTTTATAACAATAAATGGTAAAATACAACAAATGTAGGGTAAAAACAAGATAGTAGATTTACTTTTTATACTTAAGGAAATGAAAACTCAAAACAGAATTTTGAATAAATTTCACGCAAATGCGCAAAGACGCTAAGAATATATTAGGGAGCACTGATTTTGTTGATTATGTTCAGGCGTTGTTTATCCGGCAGCTTGGAAAGCAGGCTGATTATTTCGCCTATTTCGCTCTGGTTTTCTTCGGTTTCATCTGCGAAAGCCCTTTGGAATTTCTCAATTTTCTTAAATTAATGATAAAAATCTGCTTTAAGCCCATATTTTATATACTAATTGCCAATATTTTATTGACAATGGACAAAATGCACATATAATTTGGACAAAATAACAATATAAAAAATCAAGGCTGATTTTTTGTCAGATTGACTTTTACTAAAGGAAAAGGAGGTTTATTATGAATAGATTAATTGTTTTTTTACTATTTATTGTTTTATCGATTTTTACTTTTACCTCATGCACAACCATGACAAGCCCTACCAGAAATTATAGTTATCCATTTAGTGGAACTGTACACGAAATACCAGCTATTCCCATAAAAGATTTTGAAGTGCGTGGTATTGTTTTTGTCAGATCAACAAAAATAATTGATAGTAATGGAAATCGTACTGGATCAAAAATAACGTATGAGATGTTACTACTAGAGGCACAAAAGTTGGGTGCTGATGATATTATTAATATCAGACTAGATGTTAATCGAGTCGAAGAGGTTTTTAGAGAGAATAATGGAAGGCGTTCTACCAGGACAACCTATAATTATACAGCATCAGCATTAGCTATAAAATATACGACAGCAATATTATCTACATCTGCAGCTAATTCTCCTCAAAATATTCAAGCCAGCAATCATGGCATTAGGATCAGCGCTAATGAAGAAACTTCTAGTCCTAATAGAAGACCAGGGCGAGTTGTTTTGTTTATTGGCTCTATAGTCGGGGGATTAGCTCTCTTGATGGCTGCTACTTCTTCTTAAAATTATTGGCGGACAGGTATAGCAACAGAGGTAATTTTACTCAACTCTCCGCAATGTTTCATATGCTCCGCCAAAAGAAAAACGCAGAAAATGCACCTGCTGGAAGTCTGGTGGGGGTGTTATGTACCAGTACCTATAGAAAACTGCGCGAAATACACCAGCATCCTCAATGAAAATATGCCCTTCTATAACATTATCATTGATTGTTGAGTGCTCTTCTGAATACCCGCTAAGAGCAATCCCTCTTAGAAAATTCCGGAAAGGGAGTTGCTCAATATTGGCCCCCTCTGGCATTTGGCTACGCTCATATCCTGTAATGGTTATCCGGTCAAAAGTTATGTCCAGAGCACCTGTAAGCACTACACCCTGCCCATCGGAAACCCATGTCCCCTGTAAATGGGGGGCGAAACTTTCATCTTGCCATTCCATATTACAGGCAGTCAAAAAAAGAGCAAATATCACAATTCCGTAAAAAGCAAAGAATTTAATGTGTTTCATATTATATAAAAACCCCTTATTTAAATTTTGTTACAAAAAAACATCCAGGCTTGCACGCGACTCTCACTACGTCAGTTAATGAAGTTTACCTTACTCTCAAGTGGCTGCCTCGGCGATGCTGCTGCTCTGGTATCAACATCAGGAGATTCATACCCCACCAGCAAAATCATGACTGCCAGATAATTTTCCGGCAAATTAAGTCTGCCAAGTAAATTATCATTTAAATTCCTAATGGGTCTAACAAACATTCTTGCTCCAAGTCCAAGCGCCTGAGCTGCCAGAAACATATTTTGCGTAGCAATCGCAGTATCAAATTCTACACTCAAACCACGAGGATGCTCTCTTGGCCCGGAAACAACTATCAAAACATTCTCATCAACAACATTACTCATGATGTCATTAATGAGCGCCCTGTTTCTGATAACAGTAAAGTGCCAGGGTTGTGAATTAGCAGCGCTGCCAGCCTGGTGCCCTGCTCTTAAAATCTGATTGATGATTTCATTGCTTATTGGTCTATTCGTAAAATGCCTCTGTGAATACGATCCATGAAGAAACTCAACAATTTCATTCCTTCTCACAGGGTTAGCAAATAACATTGCTGCTGCTACAAAAAACAGTACAGACATAATTAAAATTTTCTTTTTCATTATAAAATCCTCCTCTTAACAGTTTTCCGGTGGACACACTTCAAGCCAGCTAACTAACGCAAGTTTACAAAAGATCTGTCCTTTCATGATCCTCTATAATACTTCTAAGTTCCTTGACCTTCTGGGAAGCGCCTTTTTTACACACCAGAGCTTTCCCGTTCTTTATAACAACAATAAGGTCTTCAACTCCGCATAAAGCAACAGGAATATCAGAAAATACAGTATTATTTGATGAACCAACTTCAAATAATTCTGCCCATTTAAAATTTTTTATGATTGTTTCAAACTGATCCCAACTTCCAATATCATTCCATGAAAATTCTGCTAAAATCATTGCAGATAATGGTGTTTTTTCCATAACAGCATAATCTATTGAAATAGAAGGAGATTGCTTGTAGGCTTCTTCAACTTCCGGGCTATCCATTATTATTTTAAAATTACCTTCAAAAAAAGGTCCTGGAGTTTTATCAAGTTTTGCAAAGGAAGCAGCTATATCTGGAGAATATTTTTCGATTTCAGTTAAAAAAGCATCCATTTTAAAGACAAACATTCCAGAATTCCAGAAATAGTTACCATCTTCCATAAATTGTTTTGCTGTTTTGATGTTCGGCTTTTCCATAAAAGATTCTACTTTAAACCCTTTGCCATGAGGTTCCCCTCTTTTAATATAGCCATATCCTGTCTCCGGGTATAATGGTGGTATTCCAAATGTTACCAGAAAACCTTCGCGCGCAAGTAAATCTGCTTCTTCAGCATTTTTTTTGAATACATCCATCCCTTCTATTAAATGATCTGCAGGTAAAATAAGGGCAGAACTTGCTGCACCCTGTTTTTTGTCCTGCGCAGGGTGCGACATCCCTGCTGCAACCCACCACGCAGCAGCAGCAATCGCTGTTGCGGTATTTCTTGCAACAGGTTCGGGCAGAATTACGATTTTGCCTGTATTCGCATACGGGGCACACTCTTTTATAACATCTTCCACCTGGGATTTTAGGGTAATTATTATAATTTCTCCGGGGATATCAAGGGCAAGCGCTCTTTCAATTGTAAGGGCCAAAAGCGATTTTTCTCCCTTAATTTTTATAAATTGCTTTGGATATTCATTTAAAGAAGCAGGCCAAAGTCGCGTACCAGACCCACCTGCAAGGATAAAAACATTATCAACCATAAAATTATTATAATACTGAAACTAAATAATGCAATACTTCATTTCTAAAAATGTTTTACCTCTATTGACCTCATTTTTTTTCTACCGTAAAATTAGATGATTTAATAAAAATAGGAGAATATTCAAATGGCAAAAGGTTTTTCACTTAATATGTACCCATGGATTTATGTTGCAAAATTTTCAGATAATAAATGGTCAGAAAATTATATAGAACAACCTCATAAAACTCCGGCAGAGGAGGCTTCTTTGTCCGAAGAAGCTTTGGCGGATCTTTTATTGAAAAGAAATACAATTCCAGGAATTCCGGTTATAACTTATACATCCCAATATGGGAATGGCTGTTTTGAAGGGCTTAAAGCATTTCCCCAGCCAGATGGTTCACTTAAAATATTCAGACCAGATGAAAATGCAAAAAGATTCAAAAATTCTATGGAAGGCCTCTATATGCCAGGATTTCCTACAGATAAATTTATGGAGTCTGTAAAAGCAGTTGTTAAAAAAAATGCAGATATTGGATTTACAGTAAAATATGATAAAGCTTGGGAAAAAGATAACTTTTTAAGCGGAACATCTGTATATTTAAGACCTTTTGCTCTTACAGAACCAGGTATAGGGGTCAATATTTCAACCAGCCCATGGGTAATTACCATTACAACACCTGTTGGAGCTTATTTTGGCGCTGGCACTTCTGGAGCAGTAACAACAGAACGGATAAGAGCAACCCCAAAAGGGACAGGTAATTTAAAAGCAAATTCCAACTATGTAATTTCTGCGATCGCAAAGCACGAGGCTATTCAGGCAGGTTTTATGGAAGCTGTTTTTCTTGATGTTGAAGAAAGAAAATACCTTGAAGAAGGCTCTTCTGCAAATATTTTCTGTTATCTTAAAAGTGGAACACTTGTAACTCCTGATCTTGGAGACACAATACTTCCGGGTATTACAAGAAAATCAGTGCTTAAACTGGCATCTGATATGGGAATCAAAACAGAAGAAAGAAAAATTTCCATTGATGAAGCAATGAGCGATTCACTTGAAATGTTTGTTACAGGAACTGCAGCAGGAATAACATTTTTAGACTCTTTGCAGCACAAAGGGAAAAAAGTTGTTTTCAATAATGGCAAGATGGGAAATGTTGCGACAAAACTTTTGGCAAAACTGAAAGGGATTCAGTACGGAATGGAAGAAGACAAATACGACTGGATGGTAAAAGTTTAAGGTTCTGCGCCTGAGATACTGACCTATAACAGATATGACATTTAAACCGCCTGTATAACATGGCTTTAATTAAAAAGGGCTGCCCCAATCGCATAGTGGGCAGCCCTTTTTTTTTCCAGATATAACTGTTTTTTTAGTTACTCTATTATTTCGCCGCCGAGCAGCTCAACTCTGCCGAACAGATCCATATCGATTTCTGTATATATAAGAGGTCCATCCATTCGAAGGTTATCAACGCTATATGGGGCTACGTTACTTCCGCCAGCGCCTATAGGCCTTCCGGCATTAAGAAGAGCAAACTGGATATTAAGCTGCGACAGAGGTCTTGTAAAAGTTCTGACAACAGTTTCCGGGTTTCTGGCCATAAAATCATAAAGCTCCGCAGATCTTGTCAAATGAACAAGAGCTCTTGTATAATAAGCCTGGTTTTGAGTTCTTTCAGACATTCTATATAAAGTTGCGCCAAGATTGTTATGGACCTCCATAATTCTCTGCATAACAAACTGATGATCCCTTCTTCTGTCAATTTCAATAAAAGCCTGCCTGCCTCTCCAAATTTCAAGCAGCTCAAGAAGATTTTCATAATAAGCCATTGCAGGCGAGAAAACACTATTAAGAAAAGAAGCATTGGCAAAAGCAAACAAAGCAGAAGGATTGTTTCTTTGGTTAAGAGATATTTCGTAAAATCTTTCCGATGCTTCCCTAAAATTGTTGTTTCTATAATAGATAAATCCTATTTTATATGAAAGATTATCTTCCCTGTGTCCTGTAGCTTCAGCTCTTAAAAATTGCCTTAAAGCCTCATTAAACTTACCTGCATCATAAAAATATAAATCCCCGTAATCTTCGTATAGTCTTCCATATTTTGGCTGAAGACCAAGAATATCTATATTTCTTTCATATTCGCTAATAGCGCGTTGATAATAACTCTGCGCTGCAATAATATTTTGATCTTCACGTTCAAAATTGCCAAGCCTGTTAAGAGCCATTATTTCAAAATGCTTTCTCTGCCTTATTGCATACATATATGAATGAGGGTAATTTGTTCTTATATGGTCGATAGAGTGTGCTTCTGCAAGTCTTTCAACGATTTGAAGGCTTCTTCTTTCAAACTCTGGCCTTCCAACCATATTCCAAAAACTTGCAAGATGAAAATGTGGTTCAAGCAATGTTCTGTCAATAGTGGCAATTCTGACAAGCTCGTTATCTATTCCATCAATATTTACTTCATGTGCAAGAAGAAATCCGTAGAAATCAGCAGCAATATAAGGGTCTACATGCCTTCTTCGCAACTCTTCAAGATAGCCCCTATAATGACCAAGTAAAGCATAATATCTTATTTTTGCTGATGATACCCCACCAGGTAAAATATCATCGGTATTGGAAAATGCTTCATTTCTAAGATTAAGCAATCTCCCGGATCTTACAGCATGAGCTATCTTACGCAAATAAAGGTCATGTCTTTGTCCAAATCTTGAAATGCTGTCATTTATAGTAAACGCTGCATTGTCATATTTCGAGTTATCTATTACAGCCCAGTTCAAATAATTATCAATTTTCCTGAGAAGCATGTCGTAATCCCACTTGTTCCCTGGCATATCAAGAAAATCTTCTATTATTCGCGATGCGCTGCTAAAATTCCCCATGAAAAATGTTTTAAGCACTGAATAATCTATAAAACCCCGCTTGTCTCCAGGGAAAAATCCGCGATGTCTTTCTCCTGGGGGTTTTTGCCTTTCAGAACTCAAACTTATCCCAAGAAGCTGCAAGTATTTTATTTCTGCAAGGCCAAATTCCCGTTTTTCAATATAGGCATTTGCATATCTATAAAATTGTTTTCTTGCGGGCCTTATGCGGCTGGCTCTTAAAAAATTCCGTTCTGATTCTGCAAAGTTACCATTTCTAAGAGCTTCGTATCCTCTATTATAAAGCAATGTTGAATGGATAGGCTTTCTTACAAAATTATTTATTAAAAACAACAGAAAAAGAAGCGCAAAAGATACAGCAAGAGCCTTTCCTGCAAAAGGAGCTACCCTGTATTTTATGATATAAGCAAGTGTCCCTTTTTCTCTTTCAAGTTCCTGCCATGTTTTTCTTTGATAATGGGCAGGTATGCGTATTCTTTTTCCTGTTAGCTTAAAAAGAAGCTCTGTAACTTCCCGCGCAGAAGCGCCTGCCGCAACTTTATCAACAATATTATCAATATATGCTCTTGGAATATCTTTGTTTCCAATAAGGTCTTCAATATAAAATTTGAGATTTCCAGGATATGAGGATAAAGTTTCTACTACCCTTTTTAATTTTTCTGCTGATATATAAAATTTTTCAGATCTCTCTTCTACACTAGCCCTGCCACCCTCAGGTTTGGCTACAGCTTTTTCTGAAAGATCCTCTGGCTGCGTATCTTCAAGATCATCAATAGAGCCAAATTTATCTCCTAAATCTTCAAGATTAAAATCATTGCTTAAGGCAGGCGTTTCTTGTGTTTCAGTCTCATCAAGAACCAGAGACTCTTCTTCCTTCTTTTCAAATTCATCATCTACAGAGATTGAATCCAGCGAACCAATATCAAAATCTTTATCAAGAGATAAGTCTTCGGAGTCAAGTGATGGGAGTTCAAACTCTTCCTCTTCTTTTGCCCCGTCTGATACATCCCCGGAATCAAGGCTGGGAAGTTCGAACTCATCTTCTTTTTCAGCATCAAGCGCTGGTAAGTCATCAGAACCTAAGTCTGGTAGCTCAAAGTCTTCTTCTTTTTCGCCATCAAGTGTTGGTAAGTCATCAGAACCTAAGTCTGGTAGCTCAAAGTCTTCTTCTTTTTCGCCATCAAGCGTTGGTAAGTCATCAGAACCTAAGTCTGGCAGCTCAAAGTCTTCTTCTTTTTCGCCATCAAGCGTTGGCAAGTCATCAGAACCTAAATCTGGCAGCTCAAAGTCTTCTTCTTTTTCACCATCAAGCGATGGCAAGTCATCAGAACCTAAATCTGGCAACTCAAAGTCTTCTTCTTTTTCGCCATCAAGCGCTGGTAAGTCATCAGAACCTAAATCTGGCAGCTCAAAGTCTTCTTCTTTTTCGCCATCAAGCGATGGCAAGTCATCAGAACCTAAATCTGGCAGCTCAAAGTCATCTTCTTTTTCACCATCAAGCGATGGCAAGTCATCAGAACCTAAGTCTGGCAGCTCAAAGTCTTCTTCTTTTTCGCCATCAAGCGTTGGCAAGTCATCAGAACCTAAGTCTGGTAGCTCAAAGTCTTCTTCTTTTTCACCATCAAGCGTTGGTAAGTCATCAGAGCCTAAATCTGGTAGCTCAAAGTCATCTTCTTTTTCACCATCAAGCGATGGCAAGTCATCAGAACCTAAATCTGGCAGCTCAAAGTCTTCTTCTTTTTCGCTATCCGCGCCTGGTTCAGTACCTTCAAAAATATCATCAAGAGAACCTATCTCAAAGTCATCAGTTGAACCATCGCCGCCCTCCTGTTCTGAAAAGCGGTCAAGAAGAGCATCAGGATTATCATCAAGCTCAATAGAGTCGTCGCCAAAAATATTTTCAAGGTCTTCTTTTTCTTCGGTGTCAGCATTATCTACATCTGCAGATAAGTCTTCGGAGTCAAGGGGCGGAAGCTCAAAGTCATCTTCTTTTTCCCCTCCAGGCGCTGATAAATCGCCAAGATTAAGATCCGGAAGCTCGAAGTCATCTTCTTTTTCCTCTCCAGACGCTGATAGATCGCCAGAACCCAAGTCCGGTAGCTCAAAGTCATCAGTTTTACCAGGATCATCGCCGCCAATATCTTGAGGCAGGGAAAAACTATCCAAATCCGGGGGCTCTGTATCTGCGTTGATATCTGCAGGAAAATTATCAAGAAGTGCGGATATATCATCTAACTTCTCGTTTTCTTCTGGCTCTGCTTTCTGAGTTGCTTCCCACGTACTTCCCTTATAAGCAGGGTCATTGCCAAGTGAGTTAAGTTTATCTTTTAATTTATCAATATCTTTTTTTGAAGGCATTTGTTCCCTATTCAAAATTTTCGGAGTAAAAAGCACCCTTTCTTAGACAATTTATATCCTTTATATAGAAAAAAATACCCAAAAAAGCTTTTCTATTGCGGAAAATATTATAAATTATGAAAATATTATGAGAAATTTGAGGAAAAATTATTAATACCTGCCATAACAAAGCCGATTTTATATAATGTATGGTGAAAAAAATAACTTGGCTTCTCATAATTTTATTTGTATGTATGCAAGCCTATGCAATTGAAATTGATAACTTTAATGTGCAAAAACATATGATCCTCACCACCGAAGCTACAGCACCTGTAATTATGGGGGATTATATAATATTTACATTTCAAAGCAATGAAAGGACCTCTTTTGTAGGGGCTGCTTTTGATTTTGATAATTATGTTAAAGTGCATCAGTTTAGAATAAATTCCGAAGGGGTTTTTATTCTCGTAATAAGAAAACCTAATAGCGAAAGCATAAGATACAGGCTGATTGTTGATGGATTATGGATGGCAGACCCATTCAATCCCACAAGAACAAGAAAACCTAATGGAATCGAAATATCTGTTTTAAATATTCCCAATAACTTCCTGGGTGAAAGAACTTTTCCATTTACAGAAAATGGGATCACTCACTTCAGATACAGAGGCGAAGCAGGAAGAAGAGTATATCTTGCTGGAAGTTTTAACAGATGGGACCCTTTTATGTATCATATGAGAGAAAGAAGTCCTGGAGAATATTTTATCTCTATAAGACTTCCTGCCGGAACTCATCATTATTACTTTGTTGTTAATGGACTGACTGTATCAGATGATAATAACCCAAATGTTCTGTGGGATAGAGATTTCAGAAGAATATCGGCATTTACAATCAGGTAAATGGAAACAATCAATCATTAAAATCTATTTTTGGCTTTTCCCAGTGATTGTACCCTGATTCGTGTATCTCGCGTTCACCAGCGCGAAGAATAGTCTTTTTCAAGCCATTATCCGGAACCCGGAATTCCTGCTTGCCAAACACAATGGTAACGCCATGATAGATGATGTCCTCAGCAACAAGGAGGCAGTCGCGACTGGCAACAAGATTCTCGCGCAGAGCAGGAAGCTTGCTTTGCAGTTCTGCGATCTCGGCAGCAAAACCGCTAACTTGCTCTGCAGTCTGTGTTTTTGCCTGAAGAATTTTCTCATCTTCGCCATGCCCTTTTTCAACGATCTTTTCAAACTGGGCAAGGCGTGTTTCAGCAGCATCAAGATCTGCCTCAAGAGCAGTGAGTTTTTTCTTTACTTCGCGGTACTCAAGAAGGAGGGGCGGCCGCGTTGCTACAGCAACGAAAGTTGGCGCATCATACAGATTACCAAGTTTTCTGCACCATAAACTGCCACCCACAATTGCTGCGCCACCTATTATTTCGGCCCGCCGCCCGTTCAGAACACAATTCTTCCACACATTTATCTGCGAGTTCATAATTGCTTCCTCAACAAACAGATTGCCGCGGCATACGATTTTAGAGCTCTCTATGTATTTCGCAAAGAGATTACCCCCACACTCAACTGATCCTTCGCTGTTGCCGCTCATACCTGCTTTTAAAAGAACATTGCCCCCGGCTTTTAAAACTGCTTTGCCTACCCCTTTTCCCACCTGGATATCGCCACCAGCTTCCACGATAAAGCCGTCGGCAATACTGCCTCTGATAACCACACTTCCGTCGAAATGGATGTTTCCGGTTTCATAGTTAACGTTCTCTACCATAACAACTGATTCAATGCTCACTTCTCCCAGTTCGGAAATTTTCGCGTTACCATCTACTGCGGCAAAGACTTTGCCTTGCTCTTTGTCAATAACAGTGTTATCTCCGGCAAAGAGAGTAGCAGATTCACCGGCAGGCATGGCTGGAATAGGGATCCCTGTTACAGTGCTGCCATTGACTGGCCGGACAGGAGGAGCAAGGCTGGCTAAAAGATCCCCTTTGAGTTTGTTTTCAATAAAGTTGAGTTCTTTCAGATCAATGCGTTCAAATTCCATTTCAAGATATGGCTTTCCCCTGTTAACATTAAAGTGGTACTCAATCGCGCGGTTATTGCCGTGAACAGGCGAGTCTCCATACGCAACAACAATGCTCTTCCCATAATCCTGACTCGCCACAAGGCGCGCTATTGCAGAATGGTCTATGCCGTACACAATATTTTGGCGGTCCAAAGCTTCAAGTATCTCTTCGGACGTTGGAGGAGCTGCCCCTTTCTTAGGAGGGTCTACAATCATCCGCGCACTCATGGCAACCTCGTCCACACTTACGCGAATCGTCGCGATAAGGTAATCTCCTTCTGGCCATTCCACAAGACGTTCGGGAGTGCCGGAAGCAGTTGTAATCAGCTCCCGCAAAAAGCGCGTTGGAACTTTGGGGATCTTCAAGACTTTCATTTTGTTTTCGATTTCTTCTGGATAAACAGGTTTTCCCTTGCCTTCTGGCGGGAACACTGTAAGCCAAGCCCAGGCTTTCTGGTAAAAAAGAGAAAAACTTCCGTCTACAGACTCAGGGGTATTTGCCATACATCAAGTGTACTCGCAGAAGGGTTGTTTTGTAAAGAAACACTTCTGTAAAATTCAGGGGAAGCCTGTTTTATTCTCATTCAACTAAGCTTGAATAAAAAAAACAGTAATTATATACTTAAAAAAAATCACCAGGAGTACTTTTATTAAAATCTTAATTATTGGCGGCGCAGGTTACATAGGGTCGCATGTTGCAAGAAAATTTCTTGATGAAAATTGCAGTGTAACTGTATATGATAACTTTTCGTCCGGGTGTTGGGAAAATATTTTTCCTGATGAGGTTGTTGTGGAAGGTGATATTCTTGATACAGAAAAACTTGAATCTGTGGCAAAACAGGGGTTTGATGGAATAATCCATCTTGCAGCATTTAAGGCAGCAGGAGAATCAATGATTTTGCCTGAAAAATATTCTGTTAATAATATTAATGGTACTATAAATATTATTAATTGCGCTTCAAAAGCAGGGATAAAAAATATTGTATTTTCATCAACAGCAGCAGTATATGGGGAACCAGAATATCTGCCTATAGATGAAGAACATCCTTTAAATCCAGAAAATTATTACGGATATACAAAGCTGCAAATAGAAGGGCTTCTTGCGTGGTACGATAAACTTAAGGGGATAAAATCAGCATCGCTGCGTTACTTTAATGCAGCAGGATATGATACTGCAGGGAGAATAACCGGTCTTGAAAGAAATCCCGCAAATCTTCTTCCTGTAATTATGGAAACTGCTGCGGGAATTAGGAAGAAAATCGATATTTTTGGGAATGACTACCCTACTCCAGATAAGACATGCATAAGGGATTATGTTCATGTAACAGATCTTGCAGATGCCCACTATCTCTCCATGAAGTATCTTATAACGGAAAATAAAAGCATAGTTCTAAATCTTGGGAGCGATACAGGAATAAGTGTTCTTGAGATGATAGAAAAAGCAAGAAAAATTACAGGAAAACCAATACCTGCTGAAATTGCTCCAAGGAGAGCAGGAGATGCAGTCAAACTTATTGCAAAATCAGATAAAGCTGAAAAAGTACTAAACTGGCAGGCAAAAAACAGCAGCGCTGAAATTCTTATTTCCTCCTCCTGGGAAGTTTATAGCCGAAGGCGTCCCAAATAATTTACGAAACGCGAGTAAACCTTTTAACAAACCTTTGGGATACAGCTTCGCTTATTCCCGTAGCAAGTACGGGACTTTCCCGTAGATTTATTCAGAACGCACGACCCGGAACCCCAGCCAACTATACCGGGCAATCGGGTAAAAGCCACCCCGAAAAGCTGACCGCAAGGCTTGCCCACTGCTGACCCATGATCCGCCACGCACCACACAGAACTCACCAAAGGGGGGCCCTATTGGATCGATTAACGGATTCATTGCATAATCGCCATACCAATTCCAGCACCACTCCCACACATTGCCATGCATATCATATAAACCCCAGTAATTGGGCGCAAAATTTCCCACTGGTGTTGTCCCGCCACGATACTCCCCCCTCGCATTCATATTGAAAGGAAGATTACCATCATAATTCGCCTGATCTGTAGTTATGTTGTGCCCTGTATTAAATGGCGTGATTGTCCCTGCGCGACATGCGAATTCCCATTCTGCCTCGGTAGGCAGTCTAAACCCATTCGCGCTTCGGTCCCACGATACATTTTCCCCATTTATCTCATACACCGGAGTCAGCCCTTCCTGTATGCTCAACCAATTACAGTATTGTATTGCGTCAAACCAGCTTATCAGCACCACTGGATGATCATCCCTTTGATTAAAATATGGATTCCTCCAATTCGCATCTGCCCTCAATCCCCATTCACCACTTGCCAGAACATAACCCCCACCGTCTATTTCTGCATCAGTCAGATAGTCAGTAGCATTTACAAATCTACGAAATTCTCCTACAGTTACCGGATGCTTCCCCATGTAAAAGGAGCTTACAGTTATCCTCGACTGCGCTTCATCATCATGCCGCCCGGGTTCGCCAAGAGGGCTGCCCATGAGAAATGTTCCACCCTCAATACGCACCATTGCAGGACTCTTACTCTGTGCAGCGCAACCGAGCATTATAAAGCATATCAGAATAATAAAAACAGTAAACTTCTTCATCCCAAAACTCCTTTTTTTATAATCATAAGGTTATGCGCCCTAAACAACTATTCGAATAAACCCATCCGAAGTTTTTCATATATTACCCTTTGGGCTGCATCCAATAGCCTGTCGCGAGAAAGCTGTCCATTCTCAAGGCTGGAAATAATTGCGCTGTGTGTACGCCTTAAATCTGCTGGCCACACAAGAATCATATCACTGCCAGCAATAATAGAGTGTACTGCTGCCAATTCCGGGCTCATGCCCCCTGCTGCAGCCATTATAAAATCATCGCTTATGATAATTCCGTCAAACCCCAGATCTCCCCTGAGCCAGTCTTTCATAACAGCAGATGAAAGACTCGCGATTTCGTTATCAATCGCCGGAACAGCAGTATGCGCCACCATTATCGCCCTTGCCCCATTGTTGATAACAATAGAAAAAGGTAAAGCCAATGCATCAAGTTCAGCTCTGTCCATATATAATACAGAAAGAAAGTAATGTGGGTCCAGACCTGCGCTGCCGGGAAAATGTTTGACCACACATAATATGCCTGCCTGTTCCATTCCATGTAAAAAGGAAGTGGCAGCCTGGGCAGCAAAAACCGGGTCTGGGCCGTAAGAGCGGTGCACAAGAAAATAGCGGTTTTCATCGATAAGATGCTCTGCTACTGGCGCGAAATTCATATTGAAGCCTAACTCATTTATTACACGTCCAGCTCTTAAACTGTCTGCTGCTATTCTTTCAAGCGCTGCTTCTCTCCCTTCTTTGAGAAAAAGCTCCCAGTAATAAGAAGCTGAGGGTAAAGTTGCTACTCCCCGCTGAAAACGGTTTACAGTTCCCCCTTCGTGATCCACTGCAATAAAGGGGGGAATAGCCGACTTTTCCGTGATTAGTGAAGTAGTCTGCTCAAGGAAATTGCGGATGGCATCGTTATCTGTATTAAGATTGTACCTGAAAAACATTACGCCGCCTGCCGGGATCTCGGTAAATAATTCTATAGTATGGGGAAAAAGCCTTTCCCTTCCGTCAATGCCGCTGATAAGCAACTGAGCAGCAAGAAGCTGCTCATCCATGGAAGAGGCAATTTCCGCAGCCCGGACACGAAGAGGGTCTATAACAAATACAGCTTTTTCGCTTGCAGAACCATCAGTTCTCTGTGCAACAGAGTCAACACTCCCGCGCTCTGCACAAGCCATAATGAGAAAGCAAATCATGAAAATAAAATAAAAGCGCATGGGAAAAGTATACATTGTTTTTTCCTTGCCAGCAATGTGGATTATGTTGACATTTTTGACAATTCTACTTTGCTTCTTACCAACTCATCTTATTATAAAAAGGGAAATAACTGTCTTAAAAATTAGCTAATTTCTTTATAAATTATTTGGCATTCCCAAAAACTTATGCTATACTGGAACCTTAGGCGGTTTATATGGCGACTGAAGAAATTGCTTCTATTATAAAAGATCTTGAAAAATACGACTCTGTTTTTACTGAACTTCGGGAAACATTTCTAGCAAATGTTGTAATGCTAAGTGAAATACCAGCTACTACTTTTGAAGAACAGGAAAGAGTAAATTTTTTAATCAACAGATTTTCAGATTCCGAGCTAATCAATACATCTACAGATGAATATGGAAATGCTCTTGGCCTTATTCCCGGCTCCGATGAAAATAAAAATATTGTACTTACAGCAAGCATTGACTCCTCTGTTGATACGCGACTGGATCATTCAGTAAGCGTTAGCTCCCAAAAAATAACAGGCGTTGCTGTTGGTGATAACACCATAGGGCTTGCGGCATTAACAATGCTGCAGAACATTCTTGACAAACTGGAGATTAAGTTAAAATCAAATCTTATACTTGTGGGAGCATCTCAAAGCCTGGGAAATGGAAATCTTGGAGGACTCAAGTTTTTTCTTTCCAATGTAAAACAGCCTATAAAAGCAGGAATATGTATTGAAGGAAAAAATCTTGGAGATTTTAGCCACAGGTCTATGGGTATGATGAAATGTGAAGTAATTTACAATGCTCAGAATATTCATAAAAAACCCCCAACCGGAAGGTTTGGAGCAATAGAAACCCTTAGCGAAATTATAAGCAGAATGAGGGAAATACCAATTCCAAACAAACCAAGCACATCAATATGTTTTAGCTCCATTGAAAGCGGGTCAAAATACGATACCGAGCCAAGTGATGATGGGATCCTGAGATTTGAGTTAAGAAGCGAATCTGTAGAGATGGTCCAAACGCTTAAATATGAAATACAAGATCTTGTATCAGAAATTTCAGCAAATTATGGAGTAGATGTAAAAATGAATGTAGTGGCGCAAACAAAACAGGGAGGAATTCCTTTTACACACCCCATTGCAGCAAATACAAGAGAAATAATGGAAGCCATGAATATAAAATATTCAGTAGTGCCAAGCACTTCGGCGCTTTCGGCATTTGTAGATAATAATATACCGGCAATTACAGTTGCGCTTACCAATGAAGCGGAAAAAGAAAGAAATCTAACAGAAGCAGAAATTGAACCGTTATCCGACGGTCTTAAACTGCTCCTTGCGCTAATACTTTCAATAGACAGGGGAGAATTCGATGGACCATAACAAATGGTTGCAGGAAAATACATATCATCACTCAGCATTTGCAAATATTGCAGATTTAGTAAAACAAAAAGAGAAAAAGGGTTGTACTATTTCGTTATGCATCCCTACCCTTAACGAAGAAAAAACAATAGGCAAAGAGATAATCATATTTAAATCCGAGCTTATGAACAGATTCCCCCTTCTTGATGAAATAGCTGTAATAGATTCAGGATCAAAAGACAAGACTCTTGAAATCGCAGCTTCTTACGGAGCAGATGTTTATCTTGCAAGCGATATACTTCCCAGCATTGAAAATAAAAAAGGGAAAGGTGAAAACCTGTGGAAAGCAATATATCAGTTAAAGGGCGATATAATCGTATATATTGATGCTGATATAAAAAATATCCATCCAAGATTTGTTTACGGATTGCTTGGCCCTCTTATATGCAGGGATGAAGTTATGTATGTTAAAGCTTTTTATGACAGACCCCTTGCTTTTTCCGGTGGCATAAGGCCTACCGGAGGCGGAAGAGTCACAGAAATTCTTATACGGCCGCTTTTTTCTCTTTTCTATCCAGACCTTACCCCTATTATTCAGCCGCTTTCAGGTGAATATGCAGTCAGGAGAGAAGTTCTGGAGCAGATCCCTTTCCCAATAGGATATGGAGTGGAAACATCTCATCTTATCGATGTTTACCAGAAATGGGGAATGGAGGCATTTGCCCAAACAGATCTTGACCAAAGAGTTCATAGAAACCAGCCAACAAGAGATCTTGGGAAAATGTCTTTTGGAATTCTTCAATCATTTTTCAAACGCCTTTCAGGAAATCAGTTTAAACATTTGAAGAATTTTAATTCGCAGGTACTCAGGCAGTTTCAGAGCCAGAATAACACTTTCGAAGCAGTAGAGATTAATATAAAAGAAGAAGAGCGGCCTCCAATGATTACAATTCCGGAATATATAGAAAAGAAAAAAAAATTAAAGTAGAGGCATATGAAAACTGTATTTGGCAAACTTCTTTTATCATTTTTATCAGTTATTATTCTTATTATAATTTCAGGACTGGCAAGTTTTTATTTTGTTTATTCGAAAAGCTTTGAACAGCAAATACTTACAGAAAACGACCGCACATCCCTGCATATTGCCAGGTCTTTGTATTCCTTCATGAATGTTGCTTACAAAGTAGTAGAGGAACTTTCTTTCAATAACGATGTTATTTCCATGGAGACAGAAAGGCAAACCCCGGTATTTGTAGCTGCCAAAAGAAGAAACGATTATTTTGAGTTGCTCTATGCCCAAAGACTGGATACTGGTATGCAGACAGGCAGGTCAGCAGGCACTCTGGGAAATAGAAAAGAACGCGCGTGGTTTAAGCAAATGGAACGCCTCAGACAACCTTTTGTTTATGAGTCTTACTTCTCGGTTACAACCAATATGCCCACTGCTGCGGTTTTTCATCCTATAGTGTATGATTCTGAAATAATTGGCATCATAGGCGGGGACTTAAAACTTTCCGCTCTTCAGGACATGGTAATGGAAATAACCGAAGCTGGTTCATGGGCATTTATACTTGATGGCAAGGGGGTTGTTGTAGCACACCCAGACAGCATCTATCTTCAGGAACTGTATAATTTTGCAAGACTTACAAGAACTGTAGCCAGATTAGATGCATCAGGCATCCCCATGAGAAATGCTGCAGGAAATATTATTACCGAAGAACAACCTCTTGAGATTTCAGATGCATACAAAGCTGCCATAGCTGATATGATGGGCGGCAACGCCAATTCCGTGAAATTCAGGGAAGACGGCAAAATGATTTATGTTAGTTACCGCCCAGTGCCTATGGATGGCCATTCAGACCCATGGTACGTAATTTCTGTTAGAAGTGAAGATGTGGCAATGCAGGCAAGAAATACTGTAATTAAAGTAATGATAATAAGCTGTTCTGCTATTATCTTAATAGCCATGTTTATTGTCTTTTTTGTAGCCAGCAATATAAGTAATCCAATAAAATTAGTCCATTCGGTTTTGAAAAAAACAAAAGAGGGAGATCTAACCGGTAAGCTTGAAATACAATCCCAGGATGAAATTGGCGAGATGATGAAGCTTTTAAATCAAACGCAGGAAGGGGTGGGTCACCTTGTTTTGACCATTAAAGAACATGCCATAGCCCTTCATACCATAGGTTTGGAGCTTTCAGAAACAGCTAAAAAATCATCTTCAATGGTAAGCGATATAACAACAAGTACAAAAGAAATAAAAACACTGGCAGATTCACAGTCCACAAACACAGCAGAAACAAATGCTGCAATAAAAGAAGTTATGGGTGGTATCCAAGTGCTGAACGGGCACATAGAATCCCAGTCTCAGAGCATACAAAAATCTTCCGAAGCTGTGCAAGAGATCATAACCAACATTACTTCGGTTAGCCAGTCTTTGCAGCAGAATGAGCAGAATGTGGAGACGCTTATGGCAGCTTCGGAAAAAGGGCGCGATGGGTTGCATGAAGTTTCCAGAGAAATTGAAGAAGTAGCAAGAGCATCCGAAGGGCTTCTGGAGATAAACGCTGTTATAGAAAACATAGCCAGCCAGACAAATCTTCTTTCGATGAACGCTGCCATTGAAGCAGCTCATGCAGGAGAAACAGGTAAGGGCTTTGCAGTAGTAGCCGGAGAGATCCGAAAGCTTGCAGAATCTTCCAGCAATCAGGCAAAAAATGTTGCTGACTCTCTTAAAAAAATGAAAGAGTCTTTGGACAGGATAAAAAATTCAGCTATTACAGTATCAGACTATTTTAAAGACATTGACGAATCTGTACAAACTGTGTCGGTCCAGGAAAAAAATATTCGGGATGCCATGGAAAAACAGAAAGTAGGAAGCCGCTCTCTTGCAGAAATAACAGAAACACTCCAGGGTATAACAAGAGAGGTCAAGAGTGGATCAGCAGAGATGCTTGACGGAAGTAAAAAGATTTCCGATAGTGGAAATGCTTTGGAATCGCTTACAGGCAATGTCTTAAGAGGGATGACAGAAATCGCCAATGGAACAGGTAAAATTAATACTGAGGTACAGCGAATACAGGAAATAAGTCAAGAGAATAAAAAAAGTATTGATATATTGATAAAAGCTATGAGTAAATTCAAGATATCTTAAAATAAAAGTTTCCAGGCTTTTGGCGATTTTTATATGATAATATCAAGTTTCTTGACAATCGTTTTTCTAAATGCTAATCTTCAAAGTCAATTACGGGCTGTAGCGCAGCGGCCTAGCGTACATGACTGGGGGTCATGGGGTCGCCGGTTCAAATCCGGCCAGCCCGATATTTTTAGAAATAGAAAACAGCGGGAACAAAAAGTCAAGATTTAGAAGCTTGAAAGGAAAAATAAATTATGCAAATCATGAAAGTATATTTAAAATTATTCGTATTGATTGCAATAGTTATTGGAATGTTTTACGCTCTTCAATTTTCATCTGAACGCAGAACCGGGGATGCAGCGCTTGTAGTCCTTTCTGCTACTATAACAGAACTAACTGATGAAGAAGATAATCCCATAATAAGAGCAGATATAGAAGTAAGAAATCGCGGTGGAAGGGGATTTTTTGAAGTGGGCGGCATAGCAACAGCCGGAAACCGGACACAGGAAAAAACTTTGACCACTGGCATGAGACGAAGATCAACACGTACAATTCCACTTATTTTTGATGACATAGATATTATAATCAGAAATCCTGAATTTGAGTTTTATATCCGCCCTTTTAACTAGTGGCCTGTAATATTTATTTCGTTGTTGGCACACATTTTTGCCACGTTGTCCGACCTCTAAAAACAATTCTTTCTGTTTGCAGATTTTTTAACTCATGATAAAAAGAGTTATCTTTCATATATGCTATAGACTCAACATCGACTTCGGATGATATTTCTTCGACATATTCTGCATACAATTCTGAAACATAATGTTTTTTATGAAATTCTAAAGGGACAGTATCTAAAACCCATTTTATATAACAAGTACTCGTGACATGCGCATTCATATCAAAGTCACTGGGCCTTGCCTTAAAAATCGTGATGATTTTTTCCCCGTCAAATTTTTCAACTTTGATTTTAAAATCTTCGGACATTACTGATTCTTCTGTAATCGCAATATGTTTTATGGTTTCATCGATTTTGCATAGCCTTCTTGTATTAACATCTATGAGCATCCAGTTTGTGACTGACTTTGCAATTTCCTCTTCTTTTTCATTTTTTATAATGCAATCACGGAGCGCGCGCAAGCCTGTTTTATTTCTGGGCCATGTTTCTACTATTATACTGCTTCTCCATGAAGGAAAGCCTGAAAATTTTATATACTGTTTTGCGAGCATCCATGTTTGGTTATACTTTGCAAGATCATCAACACTTATGCCAATATCAACACATTGCCTGGATGCTGTTTCCTGCATTACTGCGCAAAGCATTACAGGTGTTGCCAACTTTGTCATGTCAACATCAAAAGAATTTATTATAAAAGTCTCTCTGTATTTCATATAAAAAATTGTAAATATATAGCCTGATCAAGTCAACTGAAAAATAGCTTCGTCTACCCCGTATGGCTCTTACGGAACAAAGATAAATTTCTGCATAAATCTACGGGGTACGGCTTCGCCTACCCCTTTTTCGCGAAGTGGGAAAACTCCATGGAAAAAGTGCCTCTCCCTTGCGTTGAACTCCTAAGAGAAGTTGAATAACCAAACATTTTGACCAGAGGCGAGTGCGCCTTAATATGCTCAATATTTGATCTGCTTTCAAGGCTCTCCACAATCCCGCCCCGCATCGTAACCTGATTTATAACATCTCCAACATACTCTTTGGGTGTCATAATATCTACAACCATAATAGGTTCAAGAAGTATGGGTGCTGCTTTTCTGCATACCTCATGAAATCCCATTGCAGATGCTGCTTCAAAAGCAAATGGCGTTGAAAATGTTTCACTATAGTTTGCAGATAAAACCACTACATCAATATCTACTATTGGGTATCCAACACATATACCCGCATTAAAACTACCCTCAATTCCCCTTATTACTGCTTCCAGTATCTCTTTGGGAACTTCTTTTCTTATTGCATCTACATCAAGAGAATTTCCTGCGCTTCTTTTGGCAGGAGCAACTTTTATTGTAAGCTCTGCCCTATTTTCGTTGCCCGCAATAACTTTCTGAAATTTTTCAGTATGAGTTGTTTCCTGGGTTACGGACTCCCTGTATGACACTTGCGGATTTCCGATATTTGCCTCAACCCTGAAATCATTGATTATACGCGTTACAAGAACATCAAGATGAAGCTCGCCCATTCCGGAAATTACCAACTGCCCTGTTTCTTCGTTTTCATTTACGGAAAACGTGGGGTCTTCTTTTGAAAGAATTTCAAGAACCTCTTTTAATCTGTCCCGGTCTGATATTGTTTTGGGTTCAATTGCAATTGATATTACAGGCTCCGGAAAATCCATTTTTTCAAGAAGAATAGGAAAGCTGTCCAGCCCCAGAGTATCTCCTGTTTGTGAAAACTTAAGTCCTATAAAAACCCCTATATCCCCGGCAGAAAGCGAATCAATATTTTCAGATTTATTTGAGTGCATTTTTAATATTCTGTTGACTCTCTCTTTTTTCCCTTTTCCAATATTAATTATGCTTGATCCATTTTTAAAAGAACCTGAGTAAACACGGATGAAGTTATACGTTCCTGCATCTTTATCAGACTGTATTTTGAATACAAGGCCAAGAGGTTGTCCATCTTTTTTACACGGAACATCAATCTCTTTATCGGTTTTTATGTGATGCCCTTTTGCCGGTATCACATCGTCAGGCGACGGAAGATAATCAATAACTGCATCAAGAAGAGGCTGTACCCCGACATTTTTAAGAGAAGCTCCTGCAAATATAGGCAATATATGTCCATCGATAGTTGCTTTTCTTATTGCAGAATTTATAACACCTTTAGGAACTTCTTCACCTACAAGGTACAAATCTGTAATTTCCTCAGAAAAAGACGAAATTTTATCAAGAAGATTTTCCTTCCAGTATTCATAAAGCCCTATTCTTGAACTTTCTATTTCAGATTCTACTATTATAGTGCCGCTGCTATCTTTATCCCACTTAAACTCTTTTTTATTGATAATATCTATAACACCTTCAAAGTTACTTTCACTCCCTATAGGGATATTTATGGGAACAGGATTCCCCCCAAGTTTTTCCTGGATTTCTTCAAGAACATTAAAAAAATCAGAACCAACTCTGTCCATTTTATTTATATAGCCAATGCGGGGGATATGATACTTATCTGCCTGGCGCCATACAGTCTCTGATTGCGGCTCAACACCACCAACAGCGCAGAATATGGCAATACCTCCGTCAAGGACCCTTAATGATCTTTCAACCTCTGCTGTAAAATCAACATGGCCTGGAGTATCGATCAAATTTATCTGAAAATCCTTCCAATAGCAGGTAGTTGCAGCAGCTGTTATTGTAATTCCCCGATTTTGCTCCTGCTCCATCCAGTCCATTGTTGAATCACCATTATCAACCTCGCCCAACCTGTGACTTTTACCCGTATAATAGAGGATTCTTTCTGTTGTAGTAGTTTTTCCAGCATCTATGTGGGCCATAATACCGATATTTCTCATTTTTTTGAGTGACATTCAATACCTCTTCTCTCTATATATATAAAATAACAGTTAATTAAATAGAAATCAATCTCAAAAAACTTTGCGCAAAAGTTATGGTGATTTTTATACCTCTTGATTATTTTCGATTTTTGCGATAAGCTCTTAAAATTCTGTTTTTTTTGAACTTCATATTGTATGAAATATTAAGTTTTGCGACATAATTATACTTGTTTGTTTTTCCATTATGTATATGCTATTATTTATAAGTAAAAGGAGTTAATTCATGAGAAATTTAAATAAAGAAAAGCATAAGACATCTATACGGCGCGGTCTTGTAGTTTTTTCATTAATTTTATTTACGCTCATTTTTATAGTCGGAAGCGCGGTTTTTGTTATTAGTATGGGGCAAATTGTTAGGGCTAACATCAGTACTGAACTGGAGCAAATATTGGAAATTGAGCGAATCAGGCTTGAAGCATCAGTAAACGCAGAGATTGCCATTGCTCTCAAAATGGCAGATTCTTCTATCATTCAAGCCTATTTTATCAACCCCTACGATACTGAGCTGGAACAAATTGCCCTTCGGGAAATCGCAGGATACCGCCGGGCATTTGCAGGTAACACAGTTTTTTGGGTAAGCGACGCTAATCACAGGTTTTATTCTGATGATGCTTTTGCTTTTACAATTGATATAAATGATCCCAACAACTACTGGTATTTGATGACTCTCAATGAAACAGAGACTTACAATTTCAATATCAATTACAACCCTGATCTTGATGTAACAAATCTCTGGATCAATGCGCCAGTCTTTGACGAGAACCGCAGACCCATTGGAATACTTGGAACAGGTATTGACCTGACTGCTTTTATTGATTCAATTTACCAGGACTACAAAGGGAGTGCGTCTATATACTTTTTTAATTCTGAAGGGGAAATTACCGGAGCGCAGAATCCATTGCTGGTATCAGATAAAGTTACCATAATGAATTATCTTGGAAATACCGGTGAAAATATTTTTGCCAAAGCTCTGGCGCTTGGCCCTGGAGAATTTTATCATTTTGAATCACCGGAGGGTGTCATTGGAAAACTCAAAGTACCAACTCTGGATTGGTTCATAATAGCAATCCGTCCAATTAAAACTGCGGATATTCTTGGCAATAGTATGACCGGGCTTTTCCTGTCAATGATGGCAGTAATTGCAAGTATTTTTATTGTCTTTTATGTGTTTATTATTCGAATGCTTAAGCCCATGGATTACATGGTACAAACTCTGGATCGTATTTCAGTGGATTGGGATTTGACAAAGCGGCTTATGCTTAAACGCCGGGACGAAATTGGCACTTTGGGTGATTTCTTCAATATGACATTTGAAAAAATAAGAGAGCTGGTTGTAGGGATCAAGGGAAAAACAGTTTCCCTTTCTGATACAGGCGAAGAACTGACTTTGTACATGACAAAAACCAAAACAGACATTGAAGGAATCAATTCAAATATTGATGGAATGAGGGGGCAAGTATTATCACAAGTAGAAAAAGTAAATACTACTTCCGGAGCCATGGGCAGGATTATTTCAGAGTTGGCTGAACTAAACGAGCATATCGCTGTTCAGGCAGATAATGTCGCTCAATCATCATCAGCCATTGAAGAAATGTTGGCAAGTATCCAATCAGTCAGGCAAACACTTGTAAAAAATACCGAAAATATTAATTCGTTAGCACAATCATCCGAAGCTGGACGCGCAGATTTGCAAAAAGTTTCAACAGACATTCAGGAAATTGAACATGAGTCAGAAGGTTTGCTGGAAATTAACCTGGTAATGCAGACTATTTCGAGCCAGACAAATCTCCTTGCCATGAATGCAGCAATCGAAGCAGCGCATGCCGGAGAAGCAGGCAAGGGCTTTGCGGTTGTTGCCGATGAAATCCGCAAGCTTGCAGAAAATTCCGGTCAACAATCCAAGACAATCAGTGCGGTACTCAAAAAAATAAAATCCATGATTGATACAATTACCAAGTCAACCAGTGTTGTATTGGAACGCTTTGAAAACATTGAAAAAGAAGTGCAGACCGTATCAAATCAGGGGAGCCAAATTCGCAGCGCCATGGAAGAACAGGGAGCAGGCAGTCGCCTGATACTGGAAGCCATAACCAAATTGAATTCTGTCACTGACATGGTACGCAAGGCATCATCCGATATAACCTCAGAAAGCAAGGAAATACTGAACCAAAGCAGAGACCTTACACAGATCACCTCAGATGTTGCCATAAGTATGGATTCAATGACACAAAACGCAGGAGAAATCTCGGAAGCAATTACCAGAGTGCAGGAAATTTCTGAAGAAAACAAGGAAAATATCATTGCTTTAAGCGGGGATATTTCGCGATTTAAGGTTGAGTAGTGCCCTTATAACCGAAATGGAAAAGGAGTCAACCAAACTGGAGAAACAATATGCCAAAAATATGGAACAAAACATAGTTATCTCCGTTACCAATTTACGAAAGCGTTTCAACCTTGAAGCAGGTTTTTTTGCCAGGCTGGGCCGTTATGTCCATGCAGTAAACGGGGTCTCGCTGGCCATTGGCAAGAACGAAACCTATGGCCTTGTGGGAGAATCTGGTTGTGGAAAAACTACCACTGCCCGACTCCTTGTACGTATGTATGAGGCGGATGAAGGAGAAATCACTTTTCAGGGCAGGGATGGGAACATTGAGGATGTAAGAAGTCTGAAAGGCCGGGAGTTTAAGCAATACCGGGAACGGGTAAAGTATGTGTTTCAGGATCCAGCCAGATCTCTCAATCCACGAATGACAGTGTACGAGGTACTTACTTCCGGAGCCAGATGGGCAATGAAAAGGCACGGGGCTGGAGGGGCAGCAATTCTCAAGGAAGAAGCTGCTTCAATACTTGAGGAAGTGGGCTTATCTGCATCAGACCTGGAGCGCCGGCCTGCAGAGTTCTCAGGCGGCCAACGACAACGTATTTCCATAGCCAGAGGGCTCCTAATGAAACCAGACCTTCTTATCTGCGATGAAGTGGTCTCAGCACTGGATGTTTCCATTCAGGGGCAGATACTCAACCTGCTTCTTGATTTGCGGAGCAGCAGAAAATCTTCGCAGCAGGAGCTTTCATTTTTGTTTATTGCCCATGACTTAAAAGTAGCCTGTTATTTCTGCGACCGTATCGGCGTCATGTACCGAGGAGAAATCATGGAGGAAGCTCCTGCTGCAGAAATCTGGAAGCATGGTTTACATCCATATACAGAGCTGTTGTTTTCATCTGCTGGAAAGATTCCTGCTCAAGAGTCTCCAGCCGCGCCTGCAAAAACTACATCCGCAAAAAGCATTAATACAGAACCAGAAGGGTGCTCTTTTGCCTCACGTTGCCCATATGCAAAAGAGCGTTGCTTTATGGAAAAGCCGCATCCAAGAACAGTTGGCACGAAACACTTGCTGAGGTGCTGGAGATAACTGCGTACGTTAATTTATCACATTATTTAAAATCAATTTTTCCGTTATATATGTTTTGCTACTTTTTCCCGCAATTGATCCGGATTAAACGGCTTTACTATAAAATCACAGGCTCCAAGTCGAATAGCTGCTGTAAGATTGTCTACTGTTCCTTCTGATGTCAAAAAAATAATCGGCGTTTCTTTGTGTTCCTCAAAACCGCGAATAATGGGAATAAGCTCAAAACCATTACGTTCCGGCATTTGATAATCCAGCAAGAACAGATCAGGATGCACTTGTTTTAACACATTTTCCAGCATCGTTGGTTTTGGCAACTTGAACACTTTATACTCAGTACCCAAAACTGCTGCTACTGCTTCAAGAATAGCCGGAGAATCATCAACAGTAAGCACCAAAAGCTTCTGACCAGTTTTTGTCTTGCTGGATAATGCTTCAATGCATGATAATAAGGTTGAATTTGTGTCGGAAGAACCGCCCGCTTCCTTTGTTGTTTTAGCAGATACTACTTGCGAATAAAAATTACTAAAACCTTGATCTATCTTGTCCGCATGAAAAGCAGCCAATCTGTGGTCACCTTTTCCGCACGCACTTCTAATTTCATTCATGTCAGGAATATATTTATCACAGCCAATTTCCTGGAGTAAAGCTATCATGTTCTTAATGCTTTTCCAATCCTTGGCGCCAGAAGCATCGTTGGAAAATTTTTTAATGGTATCAGAAGTATCGGGCGCAAGACTTAGAAATTGCGACAGCAATTTATAGTATTCACCTAAGGTTAGCTGTTTATCGCTCTCAGCAACACGGCGTATGTTTAAGTCGCGCAGCTTTAAAAGGGCTGGCAGATTAAAATCATATATTATGAAATTGTCAGAGCTCATGATTATTTGTTCCTTCCTTTTAAGAGTAATCCTTGCCTAAGTTCATTTCCGAGAGTTTTCCGATGATTTCGTCAACATTAAATTGCTGTACATTTTCCCATAGCCAGTAAACAAGTTCACCATTGGTTTCGTATTCGTAACTTTCAAGCTCCTTAACAGCTGCTTCTATTGTTTCCATATCAAAAGTATAACAAGCTTCCAATATTTTGACCAGCACATCCTTGTCCGGCTTGCTTTTTATAGGCTTATGGGCTTCCGCTGATATTTTAACCAGCATTTCATCCAGGTTTTCCAACAGTTTAGCAATAGCTTGCACCAAATCCGGAGCCTTTTCACATACGTATTCAAAATCCCCTTCTTTTGCTGCTTTTTCCAGAGCTTCTGCTATATCACCCACAAGGTTTGCGCAAATGCTCCGGCTCGATCCCTTTATGCCATGAACAGTTATGGCATAGTCTTTCAAATTCTCCCTGCTTACCTCTTTGATTGAACCAAGAAGATTCCTGGTATTGGTGGTGTATGAACGCAATACTTGCAGGTAAGCTCCGCTATCCCATCCAAAGCGTTCAAGCCCTGCTTTCAAATCAATCCCATCGAATTGAAAATTGAGAATTAAAGATTGAGAATCGGAAACCGACTCAGAGGTATCCTCTTTTTCTATTTTCCATTTTTCATTTTTCATTTTTTTGTCCTGGACCCAATAGTGGATAACCGCATCAAGCCTTGAAATGTCAATGGGTTTTGATAAAAAATCCTGAAACCCCTTGCTTAAAAACATTTTATCATTGCCTGCAATCACGTTAGCAGTCAGAGCAATGACAGGTATGTTTTTTGCATAGTCCGTGCCTATCTCCCTAATTTTCTCGGTCGCCTCTATTCCATCCATACCTGGCATCATATGATCCATAAAAATTGCGTTGTATTTAACATTTTCCATGCGCATTGCATCTATAGCCTGCTGACCGCTCATCACAGTATCAATTTGCATACCGTAAGGCTTCATTAAACCCTTTACCACATCAAGGTTAGTAGCGTTATCATCGACAACAAGCACACGGGCATATGGCAGTTTGATACGCGCAAACTTGGCGTTTTTGTTTCGTCTGTGGTCTGAATATCGGAAGCTTTTTAAGCTTTTCGCAACTTCCAGGCCTATCGTTGCGGCGGCAACATATTTTTGTTTGATCTTTACCGTAAATGTACTCCCTTTTCCATATTCACTATCCACTGTGATAGTACCGCCCATCTGCTCTATTAACCTTTTAGCAATAGGAAGCCCCAATCCAGTCCCTTCTATCTTCCGGTTGGACTTCGTATCCATTTGGGTATAGTTGGAAAACAGATTTCCAATATCCTCTGCCTTGATGCCTATACCAGAGTCTTTGGCCCAAGCTATCAGCCAGACCACATCGTTTTCACGAACACAATCCACTCCAAGCTCTACTGTTCCCTGTTTTGTATACTTAAAAGCATTGGACAACAAGTTACTCAAAACCTGCTTGACCCGCAATTCATCACCATATAGCTTCGCAGGCAGATCGTCATGGATATTCAGAATAAACTCAATTGGTTTTTCCCCCAGGCGGAGGATATTGTTCGTAACAGTATCATTAATAAGACTTGGAGTATCATATGCACTCTCTATAAGCTCTAACTTCCCTGCCTCTATTTTAGATATGTCTAAAATATCATTGACCAGACTAAGAAGCGTCTCGCCAGCGCTATATATCTTCTCAAGATTAGTCTCAACATCCTTATTTATTCCGCTGTCTTCAAGCGCTAATTCAGACAAACCTATCACGGCATTAAGAGGTGTACGCATCTCATGGCTCATATTTGCCAAAAAGTCACTTTTGGCATCATTAGCTTTTTGCGTATCCATTAAAGCTGTCTTTAGCTCATCAGCAGCTTTTTGAAGATTCGACGTCATTTCATTCCGAAGCAGGGCATTGGCAATAAGCAAGCTGCCGGAGCGCAGAGTGGTAACTACTTCTTCGGAAAAAATAGTTTCAGCAAAACAGTTGTCACAGCCAACAAATCCCCAAAATTCATCATGCACAAATACCGGCGCTACAAAGATGGATTTTATTCCATGCATGGTCATGCGCGATTGCTCTATTGGCGATAAATCACGCACTAAAGAATTAATGCATTCCCCTTTCGTCAATATGTGCTCAAAGGTGGGTATGTTGCCTTCATACGGCACATCAGTAGATATTTCGCTACTTGTACGCAGCAGTTCATCTGCAATCCATTCATCAACCAAAGTGCAATGCAACTTTCCTTCCTTGATACTGTTTTTCCATATACATATACGGTCAGCGTTTACTGCTTTTCCGATCATGCCCATACACAACTGCAAATTATTCTCAAATTCATCGATCTCTGATTGAAGAAGAATATTTGCCGCTTGATTCACGCTGTCAAGGAGATTAGATTTCTGCTCAATTTCATTCATCATTGCTTTTTGTTCACGCAGATCGCGGACATACCCGGCTACAGCGAAATCATTCTCATAAGCAACGCGGACAAGCGTGATCTCTGACGGTATCGGAGTGCCATCCGTTGCCTGGTGCATCCACTCAAACACATGTTTGCCATCTTCAAATGCTTTTTTTATATTAAGTGGCGCTATCTCTGATGAGAGGGAGCCGTCCGGCTGATATTTTGGTGAGAGGTCGCGAAACCGATTTGAATACTCCTGCTTATCCTTTGCTTTAAATAAACGGAGCGATTCCTCGTTACACTCAAAAAGATTTATGTTTTTGTCCCAAAGGTGGATAGCAAGAGGGGTTGTGTCCAATAAAAGCCGCGTACGATTGTGCGCTTCACGAATTTGGGCAGCCTGCATATTCCGGTTTATGGCGCTGACCACCATCCGGCTGACTGCTTTAAGAACATTGATTTCGTCATCCGTGAAGATCCGCTCATTTACACAATCAATAACGCAGAAAAATCCCCAAAAAACATATTTTATGAACAACGGAATTATCACGATCGTTTTTACGTCATAAGGTTTTAAAAGCTGTTGTTCTTCTTCCGACATTTCCGTGAACTGCCCATTGATGTATCCGCCGCCTGAAAAGAGTTTTTCCCATTTTGGCACTGCAGTGTAAGGTAGTTTCAAGCCAATAGAAACAGACGGGTTTTGCTTACCGATTTCGCTCATCCATACATACGTGTGTACAAAGTGAAGCGCCTCGTCTATCATCTCGTTGCGCCAAATCTGTACGCGGTCAGCGCTCACAGCACGCCCCACAACTTCCAGGCTCTCCAAAAGCGCTTTCTCAATATCCGTATCATCTTCTGTTGACAGCAGGGCCTGGACTGCGAGACTTCCTGTATTCAGCAATCTGTTTCTGGTTTCGATCGCCGCCATCATCCGCTTATGTTCACGCATATCTCTTGTATAACCCGCAACAATATAGTCGTCCTCATATTCCAGGCGCACAAGCGTTACCTCTGCCGGGATAAGCTCACCATCCGATGTTTGAAAAACAAATTCAGAAACACATTTGCCTTCGATAAATGCTTTCTCAAATATTTTTCGGCCTTCCGGGATAGATTTTTTACCATCTGGCTGGTATTCAGGAAAAATCTCAAAATACCGCTCTATAAATTCACGCTTGTCTTTAAACTTGAAGAGTTTTACAGATTCTTCATTACACTCAAACAGCTCATATTTCTCATTGCACACTCTTTTCATTAATCGGCAGGCAAGAGGAGTTGCATCCAGCAAAAGTCTTGTGCGTTCATGCGCAGTTAAATCATTGTTTTTCATCATTGTGTATCAATAAATTTATTTATATCAGTTGTTATTTCATCAAAATCACTGTGCAGTAACTGCTCATCGATTTTGCCCAACAGATCTTTTGCCTGTTGCGACCATGATGCTTTTTTAAGCTCTGCTAACGTGGCCTCAACAGCGTCTGCATCATATTCCTCACAAGCTGCTTTTATCTTCAACAACATATCTGTTAAATATTGCCTATCGTCAACTGCTGTATCTTCAGCTCCAGGTTTTTCTTTTGGCATAAGCTCTTCTACAAAAGTTTTTAACAAGCTTAAAAAAGCAGGTGTTTCGCTTGCAAGCTCCTTGATATTGTTATCCCGCCCGCACATCTCCAGCTTTAGCGCAATAGCAGAAAGGTCTGCTCTCCCTATATTTGCCAGCGCGCTTTTCATTCCATGCGTATGGATAACATAAGTCCTTATTTCATCTTCATTGTAAGACCCGCCTTTTTCAACAAATGCGTCCAATACAGCGATAGCCCGATTAGCATCCCGTAAAAAAACCTCAGAGAATTGTTGCTTGATTTCTGCTTCCTTCGCAGCATCAGGTAGCGAAAACCTCTTGCCTTCTGCTTGCGCTCTGGCTTGCTCAATGACCTCCGGAGGCTGCTTATCACGGATCCACTTATTCAGAATAGTGTTCAAATGGCGAACGTCAATAGGTTTTGAAATAAAGTCATCAAAACCATTTTTGAGAAAAATTTCCGCCTGCCCGGATACAGCATTCGCAGAGAGAGCGACAATAGGTTGGCCATACCCCATCTTCCGCAGAGTCTTAGTTGCTTCAATACCATCCATTATTGGCATCATGTGATCCATGAATACGAGGTCATACATCTTTCCATTTTTGATTTTCTCAATCGCGCTAAAACCGCTCTCTGCTGTCTCGATCCCGAGACCATATGGATTCATGAGCCCCTTGGCAACATAAAGATTTGTCTCTACATCATCCACAATAAGCACGCTGCCATACGGCATAGGATCATAAGTAACTTGCGCGCGCCTCAAGTGTGCAAGGCCGCTTGTGCGGAACTTGCTCAGATTATCAACCAGTTCTTTTCCCAGCACCTCAGTGCCCACTATACGTTGCGGCAGACGTATGGTAAAAACAGAACCTTCGCCATATACAGACTCGATGGTGATATCACCATTCATCATGTTTATCAGATTCTGCGTAATACTCATACCCAGACCAGTGCCTTCGGTTGTTCGGTTTGCTTCTGCATTGAACCGGGCATAAGCTTCAAACAACCTGCCTATCTGTTCTTTCGTCATACCCTGCCCTGTGTCTCTGATAATAACAACCAACATCACCTCATCGGTTTTACCATCAATCGCTTCCCATGAGACAGTCATTTTCACTGACCCTCTGATAGTATACTTGAATGCATTGGACAATAAGTTATTCAATATTTGCTTGATACGAAGTTCATCACCAAAAAGCTGCGTAGGAGTATTTTCATCCACACTGAGATCAAATTCGATTGTTTTGCTGCCTATTCGCATAATATTCAGTTGTACGGTATCTCCGATAAGGCTGGCAACTTCGTAAGTATGTGGCAGCAATTCAAGTTTTCCGGATTCTATTTTTGAAAAATCAAGGATATCGTTTATTATACTGAGCAGCATATCGCCAGAAGCAAAAACCTTTTCGAGCCCCTCCCTTACGCTTTCTTCGAGCGAGTCTTTATGCAACTGAATTTCTGTAATTCCCAGGATAGCGTTAAGGGGCGTGCGTATTTCATGGCTCATTGTTCTGAGGAACGCGCTCTTTGCATTATTGGCAGCATCTGCTTCTTCCATTGATAATCTCATGGGTATAAGCAGCCTGGAAATAAATATATTGAAGATAACCAAAACAAGTGCGATCACAATAAGCGTCAGAATAAAAAAGACCGTCATTGCGCTGTTATAATCAAATATACTATAGAAAAATACCGTTATTGAGTACCATTCCAAAAGCGGAATACTGCTAAGCGCGATTTTTCCGGTAGAAAAGTCCAAAGCCCGCGTTTCAGCTGGTTTAAGGGTTTCCGCAATAGCGATAAAGTCGATGTCAACATCAGCCAGTTGCTCTTTAATACTCTGCTTCGCAGCCACCAACGCTACGTCCCTCGCCCCAGTGATCTCTCCCATGGAATTGAAGAAATAAATATCCGCGCCTCCGAGGGAACCTACATAAACCATTTCAAGAAATGTCGTGAGGTCTATCCCTGTCCCTATCATGCCTATTGGTTTACCGATGTCATTAAAAACCGGTGCGTTAATCCAGAGATTTGTTACATTGAGATCAGGATTATAATTGATATTGAAGTTATAAACTTCTGTTTCATGAAGGGTCATATAATACCAGTAGTTTTCCGGGAGTCTGGAGTCCATAAAAAAGGGGGCATCATCATTGAAATAAAAAAGCCTGTCCACGTCATTTATCCAGAAAATAGAATTCGCTACAAAAGCATAGCGGTATGCAGCTAATTCTTTAAAAGCAATTCTTTTTAGTTCAAGACTGTCCGGATCTGCAAAGTAGCTTTTAATAAGCGGGGACTCTGCAATCATTAACACAAGGGATATTTCGTTTTCTACAGATGTTTCCAGTCTGAGTCGCTTGATTTCCAATAGCTGAGAGAGCTCGCTGCTTTTATTGGTCCTGATTATCTGTCTCATGGAAAGCATAAAAGTTATGCTCCCCATCACAAGGATAACAAAAAACAATACAGCGGAAAACAGAATAAACCTGCTCATTAACGGTGGTTGTTTCTTTTGCGGATTCTGAATTACACTTCTAGCGCTCAGCATACAGGCACTCCCTTCCGGCAATTAACTCATTTCATAGTTTTTCAACATTAGTGTGATCTTGGGGATAAGTGGAGTACTTCTGCATTTACATGCAACTATGAAGTAACCGCTGTTTTAGATTATACAATGTTTCCTGGATGATAACAAGCTAAATTTGTATATATTTGGAACCTTGCTGATGAATTTTATAATGCTTACCTTCCTTGCGCTAACTTTTAATGCTTGCTAATAAAATAATGCTAATGATATGATGTAAGATGAGTAGATAATATAAATAGGTAATTTTACATGAAAAATATACGCTTCGCAACTTTGACAAAAATAATTGTGCCTCTTTTTTTGTTTTGCGCAGCCATGATTTTTATAAGTTTTGTCCTTTATAATTCAGCGCTTCAAGAAAAAAATAAAATTCTGATTGATGCTATAGAGTACTACGACAAAATGCAAGCAGGACACATGGCAACTGCATCAGCTGATATACAAGCCAAAGCCGATGCAATTTTTGTTTTTCTTATGCTGGTCATTGGTATCAGCGTAGCAATTGCGTTGTCTGCTTTATTTTTAATTACATATAAATTAGCTCCGCTGCGAAATGTTATAAACATGGCCACTGAATTATCAAAGGAAAATACAGAAGAAAACAATTTGAAAAAGAAAATTCCTAATGATGAATTGGGTGATCTTACTAAAGAACTCGCACATAAAATAAAAAGCGTTAATATGAATTTTAAACTGCTGGAAAACGCTCTTGAAAAAGCGAACGTTGCGAACAAAGCAAAAAGCAATTTTTTGGCAACCATGAGCCATGAAATGCGGACGCCCATGAACGCAATAATAGGTATGACAGCCATAGGAAAAAAAGCAGAAAACATTGAGAATAAAAATTATGCCTTAGATAAAATTGAAGCTGCCTCTTCCCATCTGCTCGGTGTAATAAGCGATGTACTTGACATGGCAAAAATAGAAGCAAACAAACTGGAGCTTACAACTGTAGAGTTTAATGTTGACAGAATGTTGCATAAAATAATAAATGTCGTTAGTTTTCGGGTGGAGGAAAAACAACAGACATTCACTGTAAACGTAGACAAAAAAATCCCATGCTTTATTATAGGGGACGACCAACGCTTGACGCAAGTAATAACAAACTTGATATCCAATGCAATAAAATTCACCCCTGAAGGCGGCAAAATCTGCCTTGAGATGTTTTTAGTTGAAGAGGTTGACAAGAACTGCGAACTGCGTATCGAAATAACCGACAATGGTATTGGGATATCCCAAAAACAGCAGGAGAAATTATTTCAAGCTTTTGAACAAGCGGAAAGCGGAACAAGTCGCGAATATGGCGGCACTGGCTTAGGTCTTGTTATTTCCAAGAATATTATTGCGCTTATGAACGGCAGGATTTGGGTTGAATCAGAACTTGATAAAGGAGCAAAATTTATTTTCACCGTAAAAGTGCAACGCGGCGAAAAAAATTCCAATTCACTGCTTGCCCCAGGCGTAAATTGGGAAACCATCCGGATTTTGGTTGTGGACGATGCTGTTGAAACACTTACTCAATTTAGAAATATATTCGATCCAATGAATATAATATGTGATATTGCTACTGACGGCTTTGAAGCGTGTCGCATTATCGAAGAGCGCGGTAAATACGACATATATTTTATTGATTGGCGCATGCCTGGCATGGATGGAGTTGAATTAACCAGTCGAATCAAAACCTACAAGGAAGGGAGACCGTCTGTGGTGGTAATGATTACAGCAGCAGACTGGGACGACGTCAAAAATAACGCAGCTAACGCAGGCGTAGATAAGCACTTATTAAAACCACTTTTTACATCTGTGATTATTGATTGCGTAAATGAATGTCTCGGAACAACCCGCAATCAATATGATGACGCAGTGCATATAAAAGGCGACTTTGCAGGTAAAAGGATGCTATATGCAGAAGATGTTGAAATAAATCGCGAAATACTTATAGCGCTTTTGGAAGGCTCTGAGTTGATAATCGACTGTGCTGAAAATGGCAAAGAAGCGCTGGATATGCTGGAGGCAGCTCCAAACAAGTACGACATAGTGTTCATGGATGTGCAAATGCCAAAAATGGACGGGCTTGAAGCAACGCAGCGTATTCGCAAATTACCAGTTTTACAGAATGTCAATTTGCCAATCATAGCGCTGACAGCTAACGTCTTTAAGAAGGACATTGAAGCATGCCTTGCAGCGGGCATGAACGAACATCTCGGGAAACCCCTTGATATTAACAATGTGCTTGAAATATTACACAAATATTTGAATAAAAAAACAGTTAGTAAAAATAATGGTTGACAGCGCCACTTGACTCTTCTACATCTGATGCTGTTACAATTTTGCCAGATAAGGAGTATATAGCTTATCTGTCACAGCTATATGGTTCAAAAGCCATTTCTTCAGAAATATAGCCAGACCTATGGGCGGAGAATCACTTTCCTTAAATTTATTGAATGCGCTCTTTACTTCTGCTAAAAAATCCTGATGTTCTTTTTTATGAGCATCAAAATCAGGATAATTGGCTTTTTTCATGTATTCTTCTTCTGTACGAAAATGCGTTATCGCATATTCGCTCGCCTGGCTAAAAGCCAGCATAAAATCTATTCTATTAACAGCGCGTCCCTCTTTGCAGCTTTGTAAAAGGTCATTAGTTATAACCACCAGCTTTTTATGCTGCTCATCTATTGGGGCAAACTTTACTGAATACGCATCACTCCACTCCACAAAATCTTCATCCATACATTTCTCCTTTATAAGCACAAGATTTTTCAAAAGTATATCCGGTAACTACGAAGTTGGCGCGTTATTGCTATTTATCTTTCCAGGGTACAACCAAATAGTAATTTAATTTTAAAAGAAAGTAAATCCCATAAAAAAAATTTGTTAATATCTGGTAAATATTTAGTGGCAACGACAAGTTAAAAATATATTATAAAAATAGCATTTAGTCTGGCCTTGACCTAGGAACAAGAAAGAGAGAGAAATTTTTTTCTAAACTTGCCAGGGAGGGGATCTTTTTCCAAAGAACCAAGCACGTTTTCCATCTCTTCGATATTTGCAAAAAGCGCTTTTCTCATTGGATCATCATAATCTTTTTTTCTGCTCTTTATTATTTCTCGTTCAATTTTTTTTAGCAGTTTTTCGTAATCTGTTTTTAAGTTAGCCAAAAATTTTTCATCCAGCTTTTCTTTTTTATAAAGCATCATAGCAACAGATAGCGCATGAAAAAGTTTTCTTGATTCATAAAGCTCGAACTCTTCATTAAAGTAGTCATGCATCTCTTCCCATGATTCAATAACTTTTTCTGATTTTCCCATAACAGCTTTTTCTGCATCTGCAATAGATTTTTTTGGAAGCAGTCTGCCGCATGCATTGACCCACTCTTTCTCTCTCTCATGCGAATAATTGGTTTTAAAAAGCAGATGAATGTTATCCTGCGACTTTTCTATAAATTCAAAAATCACACTACCACAGTAAAAAAGAAGCATTTCCATATAAGCAGCTTTTGATTCATCAGGATAAAGAATTTTTATTTCTCTTTTTGAATTCTCTATTCCATCTGATGGTATCTTGATATAAGCAGTTTTGCTATTTGATTTACAAACAATGTTTTTTTGTTTTTCTTCTATATAAGAGATAGCCAGAAGAATTTCCTCTGCTGTATCTGGAGCCATAAAATCCAACTCTACCCCTTTCATTGAATCAAGTCCGGAACTCCTGTCCCTGAATTTAAAGTAGTTGCGAAATAGCGAATACATATTATGTAGCCACCAGTATGCAGGCAATATCTCAAGGCAGTTCTCATATACATTATTATTGACCAATGCAAAAGGGAGATTGATATTGAGTTCATAAGGAAAATCAGATTTTGACAACAAACAATAAGAAGCGAATTTTGAATTAAACTTGACCGACGCGCATAATGCTGGCCAAAAACCTCTTCCTGCCCACATCTCGCAATCATTTGCCCTGCTGTTGTGGTTTGACCCCAGAGTTACTCCTGCTGCAATATTACTCTGCCCCATTACAACAGATGCAATAAGAAATGAACTGTTATGGTGCTGTTGATGACACGGATATATAAAGCTGCCAATAACTTCGCAGCAGGAAACATTGGAACTGCTTCCAAGAAAAGAGTGGAGAAACCTCGCCCCCATATCAAGCGAACTTCCAGCATCAAGAATAAAATCTTCTGCAATAGAAGAATTTGTTATCCTGCACCCTTCTCCCACAATCCCTCTTTTTATTATAACGTTATCCGCTATTAAAACAGGTTTTAAGGCAGAAGAATTTATGGTAACATCATCGACACATGAAGCCCGTTCAATTCTACAGCATCTTCCTGTCATAACATTTCTTACCAGAGATGTCCCTTTTACAACAGTGTGGTCTTCAAAAAAACTGTAGTACCCTTTTTTAGTGTCAAAACTTTTGCATGTAAAAGATTCCAGTTTGGAAATAAATTCTTTTGATCCTCTCTGTTTTATCCAGAGATAGATGTCTGCCCCTGTAATGCCATTAAAAGCAGAAATACTCCTGCCCCCCTTTTCATTTACAAGATTGATTTTCCTTAAAGAAGTTTTTTCTTCATTATCTTTTAAAATACAATTCCCAAATTTTGCATCTTCTGTTGTATATATTTCGTTATTATCTGATAAAACAACATAGTTGCCTGTAATAACAGCAGAAATATATTTATTGTTATGGATAGCACAGTAATCACCAATATCTGAGGATACAATAAAGCTATCTAAAATTCCGCAACAATATTCTCTGTCCTTATCTGCGATAACCCCTTTTTCCAGACAACCTATGCGGACACTCCCTTTAAAAACAGTTCTTTTTACAAGAGAAGGGTCAAACGGGTCTGTAACAGATATCAAAGACCAGTCATCTGATTCGCACCCATTATGTTTGAGTATTTCAATCTCTCCGGATCCAAGGGGCCTTGAATTTTGGTATTTTGTTCCTGTCTGCTGTTTGCGTATTTCTGAAAATTTTCCATACGGAAATTGATTGTGATTCCCGCTTCCCTTCAAATCTGGAAAAAATCTGTTTTTTTCTATATTACCCATATCACACCTATTCTAGCGCGTCCAGATACATCAATCAAGTCAAAGTTTCTCCTGTTATCTGTTGCACTGATAGGGTTTTATGAATTTTCCCAAAAAAATAGCTTTTACAGTATTTAGCTCAAATTTTGTTGAAACGTTTCAATGCTCCCGCTATAATCGATATTATGAAAATACTTTTTCCTCCCAGCACAATAGGCATCATAGGTGGCGGACAGCTTGGCCGCATGATGATTTACCGCTCGAAAAAACTTGGGTTTCGTTTTGCTGCCCTCGACAAAGAGGGTGCGCCTGCGCAAGTTCTTGCGGATATTTTTATAAACGGAAGTTTGAAAGACGCAAGTGCGCTGGAACAGCTTGCCAATGTTTCTGATGTCATGACTTACGAAATCGAACACATCAATACTGATGCTCTTGATGATTTGCACTCCCGCGGATACGCGATGTACCCATCGCCTGTTACCCTGCGCGTAATTCAGGACAAACTTTTGCAGAAAGAACTCTTTGTCAAAAAAGGGATACCTACTGCTCCATTTTTCGCAGAAGAGAATCCAGCCACAGCAGATTTATCTGCAAGAAAATTTCCACTTGTGCAAAAAACACGGCGGGAAGGCTACGATGGCCGGGGTGTGTGCATTCTGAAAGATGCCACAGACAAACTTTTGCAAGGCCCCTCGCTTTTTGAGGAGATGGTTGACATAGACAAAGAGCTTGCTGTTATGATAGCCCGTGGCAGGGATGGATCGCTCTCAGTGTTTCCAGTAACGGAAATGGCATTTAATCCTGACCACAATATCTGCGATACAGTTATCGCGCCTGCCCGCGTAGATGAAAAAACAGCTGCAACAGCCAGAGAGATTGCTGTTAGTGTTGTTAAGGCTCTGGATGGAGTGGGCATTTTCGGCGTGGAACTTTTTCTGGATAAACAAGGTCGTGTTTTGGTAAATGAAGTTGCGCCTCGACCACATAACTCCGGACACTACTCCATGGAAGCTTGTCCTACTTGTCAATTTGAGCAGCACGTTCGGGCATTGGCAGGACTTCCCTTTGGGGATGTATCGCTTTTGCGACCAGCTGTTATGCTCAATCTTTTGGGGGAACCAGGCAGCGCAGGTTTTCCGCTTATCAAAGGTTATGAAGAAGCCATGAAGATTCCCGGCCTCTCTCTGCATTTGTACGGGAAAACCGAAGTGCGGCCGTTTCGCAAGATGGGGCATTTTACAGTAACAGCCAGCACATTGGAGGAAGCTCTTGAAAAAGCTGAATATGCGCGAACAATACTTAAAATCCA
>Ga0131853_10000436_pt1 | contig 76743 bp, 62 predicted proteins | sample TergutLab28metaG_FD_92764 | JGI IMG/M metagenome (GOLD analysis project Ga0131853, IMG submission 92764) | Labiotermes labralis P1 segment gut microbial communities from Petit-Saut dam, French Guiana - Lab288 P1 (version 2) (version 2) | ecosystem: Host-associated > Arthropoda: Insects >...
CCGGGGAACGACAGCCGGATTATGAAACTGGTAGATATCAACATAATCGGTTTTCAGTAAACTTAAGCTTGTTTCAAGGTCAGCACGCAATTCAGCCCCATTCCGCGCCGGAGTTTTGGTTGCAATAAAAATATTGTCACGAATATGACTTAAAGCAAGGCCGATTTTTGCTTCACTATCAGAATAACTTCGGGCGGTATCAAAAAAAGTGACACCCGTGTCATATGCCTTATTTAAAAGCAAACCGGCATATTCTTGGGATACTCGTTGAATCGGCAATGCACCGAATCCGATAATATTTGTTTTAATATTAGTCCTGCCTAAGGTGACTTGTGCCATGATATTCCTACTCTTCTTCCTTTAGTTCATCCATCAAACGGTTTACAACTTTTTCAATTTCGATAATATTGGCATTGGTTTCTGAGTATTTATCCGCCATTTCTTTAGTTCTTTCATCAGAATAAATAATACTGCCCGTCATTGTGTCAACGACACGGGCAACTTCCTGCATATTCCCAACCATGTTGGTATTTTTCATTTCCACATCTTGAATTGCTTCACTTACCTGCTGAATATTTTTTCCGATTTGGATTGTATCGTTGGTAATATTACCCACACTTTGGTCAACCCGGCCAACTTTCGACTGGGTCTGGCTAATGTTTTCAATAATGCTGGTAAATGAAGTTGTCATTTTATTTGCAGTTAACTCAAGATTCGAAAGAGCTTCAAAGATACTTTCTGACGAGACTTGGGTCCCCTCACTAAGACTACGGATTTCGTTCGCAACTACCGCAAAACCGCGCCCGGCTTCCCCGGCTCTTGCCGCTTCAATCGAGGCGTTCAGGGCCAGAAGATTAGTTTGTGAATTAATTCCGTCAATCGTTTTTACTTCTTCTTTCATTTTTTCAAACTCGTTTTTGAAATTGTCAAGCGTGCTTTCGACTTCCTTTGATAAAGCGGCAATCGTATTCGTTGCAACGACAACTTCAGATAATTCGCGAGAGCTGGTTGTCGCATGTTCGCTTGATTCATTAGCAAGCTTAACCATGTGCGCAATCATATCGGAAACGCTTTGGATTTGTGTGTTAATTGTTTCAGTAAGTTGAAATGAATTATCGGTTTTCTCTCTCAAAATCGTGTTATTACTAGTTAAATCCGCCATTCCGGATACAACGTCATTAGCACTGTCAATATTTTCTTTGGCGAGCAGCCTGACTTTTTCCATTCCGTCAACCACGGAACGGCTTGCCGTCGAAACAACATCTATTGTCGTGACGACTTTGTCAAGATTTCCTTTCACGGCTGAAAGCATCGCCCCGTCAGAAGCTGTCAGGTGATTGATGGACAAAATATAACTAACACTGCATAAAATAACTGATGCAATCTGAATTTGATATTGGGTAATATCACCTGGTGCATTATGGCCACTCATAATTCTTAGCCCAATATTAATTGCTAATAAAATAAATTGCCCTATTGCTACCTGGATAATATAATTCCGGTTTTTGTATAATACCAGCATACTCATCATTGGCAGAATATAAACGAAAGCCAAAGGTGATGTCGTTGTCGTAATAACAAACATATAAAACGCGCCATAACCGATTGCTACTGCATATTTGTAAGCCGGTGAACTTTTTCCATGAAATTTGAGAATAAACAGACTGGCAAAAAACGGAATCCAAGCCATTAATTGAAACTGAATATAATAACTAATTTCTCTTAAACCTCGGATTATTTCGCTAATATAAGCCAATGATAAAACTATATTTAACGTCAGCCATAATCCCCTCGCCCTAATATTCGCTTTCGCGCGAAAAAATTGCTCATTGTTTTCCATATGAATCCCTCACTTTTTTACTTCCTTGGACCTTTAAATTAGTACTATACTACTATATCATAATTTGACCGGATATTACAAGGAAAAAATCATAAATGGCTATAAATGTAAGTTCGGAATGTGAATTTTGGTATGAAATATGCGAAATACTGTTGATTTTTTCTTATTGTTGCGGTCCCTTAAAAGCAAATTAAATGTAAGTAATGGGCATGGCGGTAATAAATTATTAAAAGTCGTTGTCGCTGAACTGGGAATGGATTATATAACACAGAACTTTCAGTATTCTATCTTAGAAAACTACAATGCAAGGGTAAATAAGGATATCATCTTGGAGCGTGAATCTTGGTGGAAAGAAACTCTTGGTAGTAGGGCATTTGGCTTAAATGCGAATTGACAGAACATGAATTTTGGGGCATAATCAATAGCATAGGATGGTTGTAAATATGCTTGATAAAGTTGATTATTGGCTTGATTTGTGTAATGAAGATATCATTACCGCCAAATGGTTGTTAAAAGGAAAGCGATTGCTTCATACCGCTTATTTCTGTCATCAAATAACAGAAAAAGCGTTAAAAGCAGTGGTGGCAAGCATTACAGAAGAAATACCACCAAAAACCCATGATTTGATAAAGTTAGCTAAACGCGGTAATATTGCTTCTGATTTATCGGAAATACAACAATTATTTCTAAATAATATTGCCCAATATCAGATTGAAGCGCGTTATCCTGAGTCTAAAGAAAAGATTGCTCAGACACTAACAGACAAGAAATGTCAGCAATATTTAAAGGAAACGGAAGAATTTTTATGTTGGATAAAGAGAAAGTTAGGCAAATCGTAATTGATTTTTCCGATGAAGTGCGGAAAATACTTAATCCCACAAAAATAATACTTTTTGGCTCATATGTCAACGGAACTCCTCATGAGTGGAGCGATATTGATGTCGCCATTTTAGTACGAAACTACGAGGGGGATTGGGTTAGCACCCGCGCAATGTTATATGGATTAAAATGGTCGGATGATTTTACAGACATAGAACCGCATTTATTGGATGAGAGTTACGATTCGAGTGGTTTTGTCGAACACATTTTAAAAACAGGAGAAATTGTTTATCAATCCGCTTCATAAATAACCATAAGAACTAAGTAAAAAAGAGCCTAAGCCATTAGCGGTATAAGCTCTATTTTTTATCATTTTTTGACCTATAAAGACTAAATCCATTACTAAGTCTCCAAAGTCTTGATTCTGTAATACTTCTTGGTGATAATAATTATCTTTTTGAGAACTGCGGGGCACGGCGGGCGCCTTTGAGCCCGTATTTCTTTCTTTCTTTGGCGCGGGGGTCTCTGGTAAGGAACCCGGCTTTTTTGAGGGTCGGGCGGAAATCGCCGTCAACCTGTAATAAGGCGCGGGCGATACCATGTCTGATCGCGCCGGCTTGACCGGTTGTCCCACCGCCTCTTACGGTGATTTTGACATCGTATTTGCCAGTGGTTTCAGTCGCAACCATCGGTTGCCTTACGATAACTTTTAAAGTTTCCAGTCCAAAGTAATCATCAATATCTCTTTTATTGATGGTAATATTGCCTTTACCCGGACTCATATAAACACGGGCAATTGATTTTTTTCTTCTACCTGTTCCGTAGCTTTTGGGTTGTGCTGCTGCTTTTGGCATTATTCAATCTCCTATTTAAAAAGTTAATACTTCCGGTTTTTGTGCGGCCTGTTTGTGCTCGGGACCGGCATAAACGAAAAGTTTTTTATACATTTGCCTGCCGAGCGGGCCTTTAGGAAGCATACCTTTAACTGCATGTTCAACTACTCGTTCCGGGTTCTTCTTAAGCACTTCTTTAACCGGAATAAGGCGCCAGCTACCAACATAATCACTATGGCGGAAGTAGGTTTTTTGCTCCATTTTTTTGCCGGATAATTTGATTTTTTCGGCATTAATAACGATAACATAATCGCCAGTATCGGCATGGGGGGTAAAAATTGGTTTGTGTTTGCCTCTAAGAACTCTGGCAATTTCGGTCGCCATACGTCCCAGAGTCATATCAGTAGCGTCCACAACGTACCATTTGCGTTCGATGGTCGCGGGGCTTGCCATAAATGTTTTCATTATGAACTCCAGTCTGTCTGCCAAACGCAGACACTTCATCAAAATTTTGTCTTAACCTGTCCGGATGTCCGGTCCGGATGTTTAAGGCACACAAAAAGGTCTAACAAATTTGTCATGCTTGAACATTATATTACACGCGCCCTAGTGTGTCAAGCAGTTTTTCAAGTTTTTTTGCTAATTTGCCCATTTAATAAGCCGGATAAATATTTATGAGGATAATGGTCATTTGCCGAATAATAGAAAGGCAGTCTTTTGGCGCCGATCCGGACTGTTGCCCCGACATGCCGGTAGCCCATGAAAGGGAATGGTATTTTAGTGATAAGGTCATTGCCGTTTTCCACCCGCACTGTCTTGTCAACCCGCTTATTATATGATTTGACGAAAGCTTCATTGCCAACCCGCGGGCAGCCAAATAAGACCGCTTCGATATCGCGGTCCGGATAATTGTACTGAATGTCAACGGCACACAAAACCGCAAGCGCCGCCCCGCGTGAATGGCCGGTTATTTTGATATAATGAGTATCACCGGTGATTGCTTCAAGAATCTTTCCGCGGACAGTCTTCATTTTATAGGTATTAATAAAACCGGTATGGACTCTTATATCTGAAGTAATATTGTCATAGGGAATCGTCTTTTTCCAAAAGGTAAGGTTTGAGAACCATTCCCGCAGTGAATCCGTACCCCGGAAGGTTATCAGCAAGGTATCTTTGTCTCTTCGTAAATAGCATTGAACCCCGGAAGCAGGGTCATCTATTATCTTGGTACATGGGTAACTGGTATAGGGCTGGATATCGCGGTAGGCGCAACTTGAAAGATGCAAAGATTTGATTATTGCGGTTTGATTCATTTTTTTTGCTCCATTTTTATCATCTATTTCAGGTTATGTGATAAAAATGGGAAATGATACAGCTTATTTAAAGATACTCATACTTCACCAAAGTCAATCCATTAGCGGGCGCGGTGGGACCGGCTTTACTGCGCTCTTTTGCTGCCAGGATTTCGGGGAGTTGCTCCGGTACGCATCTTCCGGTCCCGACTTCGATTAGGGTGCCGGCGATGATGCGGACCATGTTATAAAGGAAACCATTTCCGGTAACTGTGATGGTGACTTCGGCGGGGTGAATACGGGGGTTTGGAGTTAGTGACTGACTAAGATTTTGGTGAGTAAAGCTTGAGGGGCAAAAATTTTCCCGGTTATGTTGACCGACTCGGTCAGTCAATCGCGCTATATCTTCAATTATGTCTAGCTTGTAAATAGTACGGACGGTAGATTTAGGAAAATCACTATCCGTCCCTTTCTTTTTGGGGGCAGCGGTGCAAAAACTGGCAAAATCATGTTCCCCGACCAGGTATTCAGCAGCTTTTTGCATTTGCCCCACGTTGAGGTACTGGTAGGTATAATGATGATATAAGCGTTTAGTCGGCAGGGGAAAATCGGCATTCCAAATGCGGTATTGATAGGTTTTGCGGCTTTCGGTGCGGCGGGGGTGAAAATCTAAAGCAACGGTTTCGGCATGTTGAATGCGGATATCTTCCGGTAAGCGTTGATTTATTGCATAAGGTAGTTTTTTTGCGGGAATCGGGGTTACTGTATCAAAAACAGCGATATTGCACAGGGCATGGACACCGGTATCAGTCCGGCTTGCGCTAACCAAGGTAATTTCTTCATCTAATAATTCGGTGAGGGCCCGTTTTAATTCACCTTCTACGGTCGGGACTGTGGGCTGAAATTGATAACCGTTGTAAGCGGTGCCATCGTAAGCAACCGTTAACTTGATGCGCTTTGGTTCATTATTTATTTCATTCATAGCGGAAATATCCTATCTATTACAATCGTACCTATCATAAAAGCAAAGATACATAAATAAGCAATCCGGTCGCGGGTTTTGTAAATAAGCGGTTTCATCTTGGTGCGGTGGCCGCCGCCCCGGTAACAGCGGGCTTCCATCGCCATTGCAAGGTCGTTGGCACGGCGAAAGGCGGAAATAAATAAGGGGACGAGCAGCGGGACAAGGCTTTTTGCTTTTTTAATCAGGTTTCCGCTTTCAAAATCAGCACCACGGGCAATTTGCGCTTTCATTATTTTATCAGTTTCCTTAAATAGAATCGGGATAAAACGCAGGGCGATCGACATCATCATCACCACTTCATGAACCGGTACTTTGATATATTTAAGCGGCTTCAGTAGTTTTTCCATTCCGTCGGTAAGGTTGTTCGGAGTTGTGGTCAGGGTCATCACTGATGAGCCCATTATTAGCATTACCAAGCGGGTTGTCAGGGTTGCCGCAAGGCGGATACCTTCCCAGGTGATGGTGATTTTCCAAAAGGTGGCTGCCGGTTCGCCGGGGGTAAGAAAGAGGTTAAAAACCACCGCAAAAAGAAGCAGAAAAATAATTGCTTTCATACCGCGTACCATGAATTTGAATGGTACTTTTGATAATTTGACGACTAAAAACAAAAATAAGCCAGCCAGAATAAAACCGGTAAATCCGTTAACCACAAACAAAGATATGATAAAAAATACCGTAGCTACGAGTTTGACACGGGGGTCAAGGCGGTGAATGATTGAATCGGTTTGATAATATTGTCCGAGGGTGATGTCTCTTATCATATGTTTATCCTAATAATGCCGTTAAAATGCTGTCTCTTGCGGCATTAACGTTCAGGGCGGCAGTATCAACATTTAAGCCTTTTTCTTTTAATGCATGCATTATATATGTCATCGGCGGGGCGGCAAGGCCGATTTCCTCAAGCTTTTTGAAGTTGGTGAAAACCTTAGCCGGGCTGTCGTCGTAGGCAACTTTGTTCTTATTCATGACAATAATCCGCTCAACATACTTTGCGACTTCTTCCATACTGTGGGAAACGAGGATAACTGTGATACCGGTCTCCGCCTTAAGAAGCGCGATTTGGCCAAGGATTTCGTCGCGCCCGCGAGGGTCAAGGCCGGCCGTAGGTTCATCAAGAATAAGTATTTCAGGGCGCATTGCCAGGACACCGGCAATAGCTACCCGCCTTTTCTGCCCGCCGGATAATTCAAAAGGTGACTGGTAAAAATATTCATCGGTGATTCCAACTTGCTTTAGGGCGGAATAAGCACGAAGTTCAGTTTCTTTTTTATCCAACCCTAAGTTCTTCGGGCCGAAACAAACATCGCTGAAAACATCAATTTCAAATAATTGATGTTCGGGGTATTGGAAAACAAGGCCGACTTTGCTGCGAAGATTTTTTTTGTTATAACCATCATCGTGGATATCGGCACCATTAAAATATACATTGCCGGACGTAGGTTTAAGCAGGCCGTTAAGGTGCTGGACGAGGGTCGATTTGCCGGAGCCGGTATGCCCGATCAGGCCAATAAACTGACCCTTGGGGATAACAAGATTGATGTCATCAAGGGCAGTAGAAGCCATAGCGGTACCTTCATCGTATATGTGGTATAGGTGGTCTAATATTAGCATAGTTGTTCCTATATTCTTAACGCTTCGAGCAGTTCCCCGGTGGTTAAAACAGCAGGGGGCAGGCCCTTAAGGCCGCTTTTTTTAAGCTCGTAGGCTAACAAAGTTACTTGGGGGACGTCAAGACGAAGGTTTTTAAGTTCGTCAACGCGGCTAAAAATTTCCCGGGGCGTGCCGGTCATCGCGATTTTACCCTCATCCATAACGAAAACCCGGTCAGCGTGGATTATTTCTTCCATATAGTGGGTAATCAAGATGATGGTAATCTTCTCAACATCATTCAGGGCACGGACGGCACGGATAACTTCCTTGCGGCCGGAGGGGTCAAGCATCGCCGTCGGTTCGTCAAGCACAATACATTTGGGGTGCATTGCCAGGACACCGGCGATGGAGACACGCTGTTTCTGGCCGCCGGAGAGGCGGTCAGGCGACTTTTTCCGGTGTTCGTACATGCCAACGGCACGAAGGCTTTCCTCAACACGTTCCCAGATTTCCGCAGTGGGGACACCCATATTTTCCGGGCCGAAACCAACATCTTCTTCAACAACCTGGCCAATGATTTGATTATCGGGGTTTTGAAAGACCATTCCGGCAATCTGGCGGATTTCCCAGATATGTTCCTCGTCACTTGTATCTTTTCCGTCAATAAAAACACTACCTTCGGTAGGATAAAGAATCGCATTAAGGTGTTTGGCGAGGGTTGATTTGCCGGAACCGTTGTGTCCGAGGATAGCAATAAATTCACCGGCTTTGACATCAATATCAACTTCATCAACAGCCCTGGTGATACCCTCGATGTTGCCTTCATCATCACGGCGGATATATTCAAATGTAAGTTTTTTGGTTTTAATAATGTTCATGTTTTTTCATTTTACAAGAAGATGAGGTTAAAAACAAGTCTTGCTTGTTTTATTCCCGGTTTTAATTTATTATGTAAATGATGAAAGACTTACTCAAACAACTAATTAAACCACTTTTTATCATCATTTCGATTATTATTTTTTGTACGCTTCTTACCAGGGTTGTGCTTAGCGGGGATACCCTTTCTGATTATGCGGAGAAAAATCCCGAGATTGCTTTCGCAACACCTACGCCGGTGGTTGATGAGGATAAAGAAGACGGGGAAGAAACCGGGAACCTGCCGGAGGCCGGTGTACTTGATGAAGGGATAGATGATAATCCCGGTGAGGGGGCTGAAGGGGCCGGTGAGGTTTTGTTGGTTTCGTTTTGGTCGGTCTTCGAAAACCGAAGTGAATTTCGGCCGGGGTTTTCGAAAGAGCCGCTTAGTGACGAGCTTTTTGCTTATATGAAAGGGATTTCTTTTCCGATTACATTAGATGAAGCTATTACTATTATATACGGTGATGATTTCGAAACTGATCATCGTCTTTCGGAATTTGAGTTTGAAGAATTGTATGCGTTATTACCTAATATCGTTGAAAATGCCGATGAAATCGCTATTTCACGTGAGGAATTAACTTTCCTTTCGCTTCTTTATAATGATTTCGACGGTGCCGTACAAGTGGGTGAAATGATTTGCAATATCACTATTGCCGATGATTTGTTAGCGATTTTTTATGAATTATATCTTAATGGATATCAGCTTGAAAGAATCAGTTTGATTGAAGAATATGGCGGAAGTGATACTTTTTCGATGATATACAATAATACACATAGTTTTAATTACCGCGAATCCAGCCCCGGCCGGTTATCGCTGCATGCTTTCGGTCTGGCGGTCGATATCAATCCTTTTAACAATCCTTATGTCGCATATAATAATAACGGAACTATCCGGAGGATTTCACCGGTTGGAAGTGAATCTTTTGCTGACCGGAGCCTTGATTTCCCTCACAAAATTGATGAAGATGACCTTGCGTTTAAATTATTTGATGAGCGGGGGTTTTTCTGGGGTGGTAATTGGAATTTTCAGAAAGATTATCATCATTTTCAGAAAGATTTGCGGTGAGGAACAACATGTGTTATTTTAATTATTATTTGTTTTTTTATTTTAAATTCTTTTTATTTCTTAAGTTTTAAGCTATCAGATATTTCCTCAATTAATAAATATAAATTTATTGATATTTATCTTATTTTGATATTGACATTTAGTTATATCATAATATATTATTATATTGTCTTTTAATTTTATATAATTGAATTATTTCACGATAACATTATTTCAATGATAATATTATAACTAACATATTTAGAAAGGGGTGATTCCATTGTACTAGATACTAGATATTTGAAGCTTGATAGTAGGTTATTTAAACGATAGCAAATTTAAAATTAATTCATTGAACAAAAAGGAGAACGGAAATGAAAATGAGAAAAACTGTGTTGGCATATTTATTAACTATAGCTCTTATTGCGCTTATGTTACCCATCGCTCCATTAAAAGCATTCGCAAATGAAAAAAACCATATAACTAGCGAAGAAATTTCATCTATGATATTGGCATTATATGATAAACATGGAATAGAAGGGGAAATAATTTCATATAATGAAAGTGTGCAATATACAAGGGATGAGGTTGAACTTGAACTGGTAATATTAGAAAGCAATCTTATTCATCAAAAAAATAACAGTACCAGCCTCCTGATGATTGATACTCATTCCGACCCCAGAATGAGGGTAATGGAAATGACTACGAATATAAAAGTTGGTCGAACCGTTACTAATGTTACAGGTGCTGCTGATCTTGAAATATCATGTACGGTTAAAACTAACTTAGGGTCAGTTAGTATTATGAGTATAACAAATATAAGCTCTAGGCAATTAGGTGGTACAGTTAACTTCATAAGTTGGACACAAAATAGCGGGACTTGGAGCAGTACGGACGGTAATAAAACAGCAACTGTGACAGTCAGAGGAACATTAAGAACCGAAGCGACAATCCTGGGACAAAAAGTAGGAACAACATCAGACCACACCATAAATGTAGGCATAAGAGCTACCTAAAGGAATTTTATGATTGCGATTCTAACAATAATACTAGCAATAATAGATTTAAGCGTTAAAATTATTTTTGTTTATGCGGCAATAATGATTATTAAATCATGCATAATTTACATAAGTAATAATAAATCTAAAAAGTAAATATTACCAAATATTAAATGCAATAAAGTGGAATGTGCCCAAAATAAAGTATGTAATTAGCCTTTGCTAATTTGCATACTTTATTTATTATAAGTTATTTTTATTGTTATTTCATCGCAAGTAATATTACATAAAAAGCCAAACTAAGCTGACCAACAAAGTATATCACCCGGTTTAAAGCAAGGAACACAAATCTTCTTTGGGAATATGCCCAAATACCTAAAAATAAATCCGAGATGAAAAAGAATAACCCGCCTAATGATACGGCTAAGGTAACATTGCCAGGATAGATGATATATAGTGAAAATGCCTTGGCGGCCATAATAGTTACCAGCACCGTATAAATAGTAAGTTGAATTTTTTCTTTACCTATCTTCCATTTGCCGATTTTTTGAAAATATAAAAGAACAGCGATAAATATTGCTAAAATGGCAAATTCAAAAAATGTTACCCGGTATTTTAGATAAAACGAAATAATCAAACATACATGCATCGCCCCAAAACAATAAATGCCAACCCGATATTTTTTGAGGTCTTTTTTGATATATTGCAGGAAAAAATCTGCCGGTACGGCGCAGATTAAACCAAAGGCAAAAATATAATATATGTAATCATTCAACTGAATTGCAGCATAAAGACAAGCAAGTGAAGCATAGGCCGATAATATTACTTTCATGGTTGTCGCCGGCCGAAACTTTTTTTGCTTTTCCAGCAAGACATAAAATGTGAGCAGGGCGAGATATGGAATAATAATGATAAGATATGTCACCGGGTATCCCTTTCATCAAAGTTTACCAATACATCTTATCCTTAATTATACATAAAAATGTGTAAGTTGTCAAAAAGGAGCATTATCACCTATTATTTAATTAAATACCACACTCTTATCCATTGCCTTTGTCTTAATTACCACCAGCGGATATGACGGGCTGTTCTTTTTCGTCAGGTCAACACTGCCCGGCTCCGGGCCGATTAAAAGCGTACTGACATAGATAGCATTTGCGGTTTCATAAAGTTCTTTAACTTGAATTGAAAAACCACCGGTTGACATCTTTCCATAACCGATACAAATATATAAAAAGCCGCTGTCTTGATAAGTCAGCTTAAATTCTTGCATTTTCTTTTCTTCAATCAATTTTTTCAACTCGCCAGGGATTGCTTCTTCCGCTAGAACGGTGAAATCCAAATCCTTTAATTTTTTTGTTTTATCATTTGCCGACCCGCAACCTACCAAACACAAAACTGCTAAAACGATTAATATCTTTAGCAGGATATTTGCTTTTTTCAACATAAAAATCCCATCACTTTTTCATTTTAATTCATTTTATGAGAAAGTGACGGGATTTATGCCGATACCTTAGATTAACTCTTTATACTTTTTATTCCGTGCGCCTGCCCAGAATTAAATTTATTTTCATTTCTTCATATCCATTAAATGCATCGCCGCGAATTAAGGTTATTTCTATTTCCATATCCGCACTGTAAAAGGCTATGCGCTTCAGCAGTTCATCCCAGCTTCCGATTTCAACTCCGTCAAAGTGGGTAATAATATCACCTTCCCGAATATCGTGCTTCTCAGCCGGAGTCCCTTCGTGAACTCTGGTAACAAAAACGCCTTTGGGCAGACCATACAATTCAGATATTTCATCACCGGCGGTTATCCCGCTTATCCCGATAAAACCTTGATTTTCCGAAGAGACCCTGACTCTGGTTTCTTGAATCATCAATTCGGCAATAATCGGTTTCGCTGCTGAAATCGGAATTGCATAACCCATTCCTTCGATAATCGAACCGCCGATTTTGCTGGAGTTGATACCGATAACCTCGCCTTTGATATTTAAAAGGGCACCACCGGAATTGCCGGGATTGATTGCGGCATCAGTTTGGATAAAATTGCCTTCTATCTGGTATCCGCCAGCCCCAAAACCGCCGGTAAAGTAGGATGTTTCGCGGTCTATCGCACTGATAATACCGGTAGTTACTGATTGTCCGTAACCCATTGCATTGCCGATGGCAATCGCCGGTTCACCAACCTTCAAAATATCGGAATCGCCTAAAGTTGCGATTGCAATACTATTCAAGGTATCAGCACTCAAATCCGCAAGGTTCACCGCAACAACGGCCAAATCCATGTTCGGTTTACTTCCTTTAACCAGCGCTTCCGCTACACTTCCGTCAACAAACTGAATATTTAAGGTGCTGGCCGATTGGACAACATGATAGTTCGTCACAATCAGTATTTCCGTTTCGTTTTCACCAACAATGATACCGGAGCCGCTTGACTCACCTTCATCAGTAAATTGGCGGCCAAAATAGCTATACGTTTCCAGATAAATATTACTTACTGAAACGACCGACGGCATTACCTCTTCGACAACATTAGTTATGTCGGTGACAACGGCGGCGGTTATTTGGGTACTTTCAATCAATCCGGTCGTCCGCAGACTTGGAGAAAGTTCTTCCGTACGCTCGCCGGCAGCCCCCCCCATTGTTTCCACGGCATCTTCGGTTGTTCTTTCATTTTGGGTAAATACTTCCTGCGCGATATTTCCGAAGATAAAACCGGAAGCCATATTTACCGCCTGAAAGCCTAACGCACCAAAAATACCGAAAAATAAACCGAGCGTAACCGCAAGTAAAATTTTCTTACCGAAGCCAAGATTGGTTTTGGCCGGTTTTGGGATTTGCGGGGTATGAGCGATTGATGACTGGATTATATTAGGTTGTTGTGTTGTTGGAAAGTGGTCTTGACTTGTGATTGGTTTTGCTTGATTTTCGTGCTCGAACATATTTGTTCCTCCTGAATTGTTAGCTAAAATATTAGATGATACCTTACGGATTTCAATGTCATGTTTTCATGCAAACATGAAACACTTGACCTTTCAACCCTAGGTATCATCTTACAGGAGAATTGTGTTCAAAATGTGATTTAATTTTGATAAAAATTTGAACTCTTTTGCTAGTACCTGGCTTTAAAAAGGCTTTCTTATTGGCATGGGCAATTAACCCATGCCGTCATATGCTCATAATCATATTTACCACAATTAGTCCTCGTACAATAGCGCAATCTTCGGAAGTTAGCAAAACATTGAGTTTCTCTTGGATGATGGATTCTTGAGTTTACTTCTTTCCAAGCTTGCCACTGACTCCAACTATGTCCCAAAACATTAGAGCATTCTGTCCATGGCCAATTTGAGGGGCTAATAGGTATATAAGCTTCAGCAGCTTCGCTAATAGAGTTTGAGATTATATTAACAGGTTTGATGGTACCGGCATTCAATAATGCCAATAATTCATCTATATCATATGTATTAAGACATGAATCGTCATGAAAATGTATTTCGGTTTCTGCGAAAATGGTCATTGGATGAATAAGGACTAAACACACGATAAGTAAAATAATTTGCAGTAGTTTTTTGTTTTTCATTAAATTTCTCCTTTTTATATAAAAAATTTATGAGACAGAATACATTAACCCAATATACTCCTTATCAAGATTATCAAGATATTCTGATATAAACCGGGTCATATCATCTATCTCTGATTCGCTAATTACCTCGCTGGTCTCAAGATATACAGTTACAAAGCTTATTTCTCCATCTGAGGCTGTTATACTTACCATAACGTACTCAACCTTATTAAATCTATGCAAATGTTTTGTCAGTTCGCCTTCTTTGAAGTGTATTAATTTTTCTTCCGGAGTTCCGGTGCCTCTAACCCTTATAACACCATCTTCTATAGCATCATCAGACGTAACTAAAAATATCGCACCGCAGATAATAAAACCAGCCAAAAAACCTAACAAAAAAATCATTTGCTTTGAAAATTTCTTATTTTTCATTATTACTCCTCTTTATTTTTTACTGGTATATCATCACAATAAATGTCAGGAAGGTATTAATTCATTAGCAAGGGCAATTAACCAAGACCCTCATCTGCTCATAAACTTTTTCGCTGCAATTAGCTCTTTGGCATTTACCTTCCCTTTGGAGGGTAGCTATACATTGAGACAACTTCCATAGACAAAACCAATCTGGGGGTAACATATTACAACGCTTATCGCCAGTATATCAGATTGTTCGTATACTTTAAAACCTGCTTTTTTTTAAGGCCATGGAAGCGTAACCCAAGCCGGAAACCGCGGTATTTCGCCAAACTTTGGCAGAAAAGTTTAACAATAAGCCATGGTTTTCCTTTTTTCAATAGATGAAGAATGGCTGATTTTATCATTTTTAGACCTTCTGATTCAGCGGCAAGGCCGTAAAAAACTTCAGGATATTCGGCGTGGGAAACGCCAAGGTCAAAATTCCTTTTAAGCTGCTGCCGGTATGTATAATTGTGTGCATGATAAACTATTGCTTCCGGTTCGTAGCGAATCACATAACCGGTATCAAGCGCTTTTTTCGCATATATCATGTCTTCATTGAAAATTGTCTTGTCAACAAAACCGCCGAGCTGCCTGAATATATTCATATTATATATCGCACAGACATTTGAACAAAAATAAGCCTTGATACCCAATTGCTCTATATCGGTTTTTGTTTTATCAATTGGTACCGGCCCGTAGTTAAAACCGCGGATAAAGTTTTCCAGTTCATCGTTTTCACCGGTCGGGAGTTGGCGGGCGTATGAAACAGCGATATTTTTTTCATCTTTGATTGCATTAATAAGGTTTTCAATCAGATAATTATCCGCCGGTACCGCATCTTGAGTCATCATAATAAAGCTATCGGAGTTTACATGGGAAACGGCAAAGTTGCGGGTTTTCCCATGGTCAAATTCATTTGTTCCAATATGAAAAATGACACCGGTGTCATTTTTATCCAAAAATTCATCTTCCGGTATCAATTCTTCAAAATATTGTTTTTCGGTATTTATAATTATTATTTTGCCGGGTTTAACTGTCTGGCTTTTTAGTGCTTCGATAGCTTTAAGGAACTTGTTATCCGGCTTATAGGTGAGGATAATCACATCTACGGTCATTTTATCTCCTGTTTAAATCATAAGACCTACGGGTTACTCCGTGCAAACTCAGCATAGCTGAGTTTATGCACTCTCGTAACCCTAAAAACATTCGAAATCCGCCCTAACCGGGCTACTTTCTCATGTTTTGGCGGGTCTCAAAGCCATGTTCTTTCATGCAAGCATGAAATACATGGCATTTGGGCCCTGGTCTTATCGCAAGTATTGCGATGTATCACTTCTAATTTTTTCGCTATATGATTTCAAATCTGCTGAAGGTGTATATTGCTCAAAGGCAAACAAAAATTCATGGAGCCAAATGGCATTTTTTTCCAAATCAAGCGGGACAACACAGCTTCCGGCCCGGCCGATTGTTCCGGTCGTCCGCATTGATGCTTCCGGAAAACCACCATCGTCAACAATCCGGTATTTCGTAATATCAGCAAGAATGCTAACAATATCAGCCAAGTCAAAGGATGTATAAATCGAACCGAAAACTTCATTAGCAATCTTGTTAATCGTTGCCGGAGAGGCTTTCTTTGCTTCATCCAAGATTTGCTTTAATACTTCACGGTTCCGCTCTGCCCGCCGGAAATCATCACCGGCCGTAAAACGCACCCGGCAATAAGCAGTTGCTTGCATACCATCCAATTTTTGTAAACCGGTATTTTGAACCGGGACAAAGTCACGCCGTAAATCTTTGGCCATCGTCTGTTGATAATTGTTGATGTGGACTAATTCGGCATCAGTTACTTCAATCATAATACCGCCAAGGGCATCAATTGTTTCAACCAAACCTTTAAAACCAACAGTAACAAAATCCTTGATATTCAAGTCAAGATTCATATTCAGCATATTTATTGCCTGTTCAGGCCCGCCTTGCGCATATGCGGCGTTGGCTTTATTGTATCTGTCATTGCCAAGATTAAGATAAGTATCACGGTATACCGAAACTAAGCGGACTTCGCCGTTATCAAGGTTGATTGATGCAATCATAATCGTATCGGTACGGGTATTCTTGTCCAAACGCCCGTCGGTTGAGTCAACTCCGAATAGCGCTACATTCCGGAAACCTTTCATCGCAACTTCGGCATGTTCCTTGACGGCTTCATTGATAACTATCGAACCTTCAGCAATATTAACTTTGCCGACCCGTTCGACTTTTAAGGCACTATATAAAAACATCGTGACCAAAATCAAAGCAACTATCTCAATAGTAAATAGAATTATTTTTCCTACTTTGCTCTTCTTTTTCTTGCGCCGTCTGTTCATTTCATTCGGGCGCCGGTTTGGGCTGTTATTCGGGTTGGGTCTTCTTGTAGCCATTACTTTTCTCCTTAGTATAGATATAAATTAATATTTACTTTTTTCAGTTATAAATACCTAATAAGCATTTTTGCTGATAAACCCTTTGAAAATGGTCATCAGGATAATTTTGACATCAAAGAAAAAGGTCCAGTTTTCAATATAAAATATATCATATTCGATTCTTTTCCTGATTGATGTATCACCGCGCAAACCGTTTATTTGCGCCCAGCCGGTTAGTCCCGGCCGGACTTGGTGCTTAATCATGTAACGGGGAATTTCTTCTTTGAATTGTTCAACAAACATTGATTGTTCCGGCCGCGGGCCGACAAGGCTCATTTCACCAATCAAAATATTAAAAAATTGCGGGACCTCGTCAATGCTGGTGCTGCGCAGTATTTTTCCAATTTTTGTCACCCGGGGGTCGTCTTTTATCGTCCATGAACGGGTATTGTCCTTTTTCATTTCCATCGTGCGGAATTTATAAATATGGAATGGTTTGTTTTGCAATCCAACCCGCTCTTGCTTAAATATAATCGGCCCGCGGCTGGTCAGGCGGATACCAATTACGGCAGCAAGCATAAAAGGCGAAAAAACGATAAGCCCGACAATCGCCCCGATAACATCAACAAAACGTTTAATCAGCCAGTTAAGTTTGTTGGTTAACGGTACATAACGGATATTGATGACCGGAAGCCCCATCAAATCTTCAGTATAAGGGCGGCTAGGTACCAAAGCATTATAATCAGGGATAAATTTCGTATGGACACCGGACTTTTCGCATAAATCAATAATCCGCTCTAATTGGTCATAATCGGATAATGACAGGGTGATTGCTATTTCATCAAGTTTGTTTTCGGGTAAAATATAAAGAAGATTTTCAATCCGGCCAACTACTTTAACCCCCTTGTACATCGTACCCCTAGGTACACTGTCATCCAAAATCGCCCGGGCAACATAACCCCACTGGGGATTTTGATTGATGCGGGTGATGTATTCTTCCGCAGCACGTGAATAACCAACCAGCAGGATATAGCGCAGATTGTAACGGCGGCGGCGGAAAAATTGCAGCGTACTGCGCAAAAATGAGCGGACAAGGGTTGACAATGTGGTATTAAGGATATAAAAGATGAAAATCATCTGCCGGGAAAAGTCCTCTTGTTTCAGAATGAACAAGACCACCATAAAGAATAAAATCCCAATTGTATTCGTCTGAATAATACTGATTATTTCGTATTTGCGCCGGGTCGCCCGTTTCGGGGTATACATATTAAAGAAATTGTAAAGGAAGACATAACCAGGCACCAAAAGATAAAGGGCGCTCATATAAGTAGATGTCGGAAGCACCCCGGCATCATCATCAATAAAAAACGGCAGATTAAATTTGACCAGCCATGCCAAATAATAAGAACATGCCACGATAATAGCATCTAACAGGATATGAATCCGGTTAAAAACTTTTTGATTATCCTTAATCATAAGGTTTAGGTTTTCCTCCTTAGTGGGTTTATATGCTTACCGCTAAGGTTTACTAAATATGTACATCTTTTATGGTATTTTACTATATATGGTAGATTTCGGCAACTTAAATTTTTATTAAGAAGCCATGCACGGTTTAGATTTCATATGCAGAAGGAAGCTTGCTTACTTATGCATATGAAGTTTAAATCGTATGTGGCGCCTGCGCCAAAGCGAAATTTTGCGAAGCAAAATTGAGCTTCATGGCTTCATTTCATAGCTCAATGACCTCTCTACTACCTAAACATCCTAAACACATTCAAATAAAGTTCCCATTGAACCACAAGATAATATTTAAGATTTTTCCAGCGGAAGCGGATTTTCCGGCGGCGGGCATGAGCAGAAAAAGACAGTTTTAAACCTTTTACTAAACCGGCTAGATAAGTAAAACCCAACCCCTTAAAAGAGAAAAAGACAAGTTTGATTAAAAAGCCGGTTAATAAGAAGGGTAAATTGAGGATTATTTGTAAACCCGGCATATTTTTATAGATGAGATAAATGCTATTGCTGGAAGCAAGGCCGGTTTTCCATTTATTATAGCGGGAGCCGCTTGAGGCACTTCCGGCATGGTCAACTAATGCGGTTGGACAAAAACGGTTTTTGTATCCCGCGAGGCGGGCGGCATAACCGATATCAACATCTTCAAAATAAGCAAAATGGGCTTCATCAAAATAACCAAGCTCTTCGATAATTTTACGGCGATATATCGCCGCACCGGCACAGGCGGAAAAAACAGCCGTTTCATTCCCATAGTTAAGGGCGCCCTTTCCTTTACCGCGGGCATATGCCCAACCAAAAACGTTGTAAAAATCGCCAGCATTGTCGATTATTTGGGGATTTCCCATCACTAACATTTTTGCCGCGGCCGAAAAAATGAGCTTATCTTTTTCAATCACTTTTATCAGCTTCCCGACAAAACCGGGCACAATAGCCGTATCATTATTTAATAAGATAACATACTCGGTAGTTGCTTTCTTGATTCCGGTATTTACAGCATGGGAAAAACCAGTATTTTCCTTAAGCCTGATGATATCAATTTCCGGATAAGTTTTAAGATATTCAACGCTGCCGTCAGTGGAACCATTATCAACAATAATAACATGTGTTATTTTATTGTCTTCCCAATTTTTTATCGAAAATATTGACTTAAGGCATCCATCTAAGTAATGGAGGCCATTGTAATTGGGGATGATGATTGTGACTTGCTTATCCTTCATAGTAACTCCATGGGTTAAAAATAGAGCTTGCTACGCAAACTCTCGCGCCGAGCGCGGTCGCTTTTCCCAAACGAAGCATTAGATTTTTTTAGCCGGTATTTTATGGCTTAGAAAATCTCTTTATTTTTACACTTCCTCAATCATCTGCGGGTCCCAGACAATCGTAAAACCGGCTTTTTTTACTTTTTTACAAAAAGCGAGACTTATTTCCTTAAAATCAGCATCTTCCGTTACCCCATTACGCCAGTCAAACCGGCCAGTATCCAGGTTTTCTATATAGGGGAACCCGGCGGCGGTTTCAAAAATAGCGACGGCCAAAGGTGATATTTTCATCGCGCGGATATCAATCGCATCAGCTTCCTGCCATAGAGTTGCCCGGTGCATATAACCACTGTATTCTTTATGGAGGCCGTTATAAAGCGGGGTCCCGTCAGCCAAATAAATACCGCCTGTTATTTTATTTCGTTTATTAAGCAGTTTTCCCCCGATTATGCCAACTTCCGGGCGCATACCAAACACATCCGGCAAATACTCGACCTGGTAAAAACCAAGGTGTTTTGTATGATGAACTATGCCATTATAACCACGGTTGCGGATAAAATCCTCAACTGCGCGTTTGCCCGCATCATAAGCATATTGCTTACTCTGGGGGTTTTCCGCAGTCGAATCTGCATGGCTGCGCCAATGATACAGCACTTTATCAACGTGTAAAACAATCGCTTTTGTTTCAATCGCCCTTAAGATTAAATCATAATCCTGGGCACCATCATAATCCGGCCTGAAACCTAGAGTTTGAATCATCTCACGGCGCATAACGAGGAAGTGGCAGATATAATTGTTGGACAAGATTAAATCAAGATTTAATTTTGTTTTGCGATGGCAGTCATAATATATTCGTCCGTCACTGCTTAATTTGTCTTCATCAGAATATAAAAAACCAGGTGTTATTTTATTGCTGTTTGCTATTTCGATTGCGCTTGCCATTTCATACAAGGCATCAGGTGTCAGTAAGTCATCATGGTCTAGTAACCCGACATAATCACCTATGGCATAGGCTAATGCGATGTTGGAATTTCCGGAGATGCCTTTGTTTTCAGCAAGACGATGATATTTTATCCGCTTGTCTATAGATTGATAGTTAGCGGCATGTTTCATTATATCTTCATTTTTCCCGGCATCAGCAAGGATTAATTCAAAATGGGGATAACTTTGGCTGATAACCGAATCAACCATGGCACAAAAATACTCGGGACATGGGTCATAAACCGGGACAATAATACTAAATATGCAGTTTTTCCCCGCACTTAACTCACGCTGACGGGATAGCATCTCCGCAGTCGGGGCAGCATAAGTATAATTTTCCTGTTTTGCTTGGCTAATACGCTCTTTAACCGCATAATAGGTGTCTTTTATGCCATTTTTCTTTAAGTAATTTATCGTTTTCTTGATATTGCCCATCCTATAAATGTTCCTTAACCGCATCGGTTAAACGTTCGACCCGCACTTCGGCATCAGCAAGGCTTGAACCTTTTACCCCCATATAAAATTTGATTTTCGGTTCTGTACCGGAAGGCCTTGCACAACACCATGAATCATTAGTAAGGTCAAAGTAAAGCACATTCGATTTCGGTAAACCGGAGGGTGCCGTCTCACCGGTTGTCATATCGGTGATAGTATCATTTTCATAGTCGCGCAGTCTTAGGACTTTCAAATCACCAAATTCCTTGGGCGGGTCCTGGCGCAATTTATCCATAATTTTCTGAATTTCATGCGAGCCATCGATTCCCTTTAAGGTAATCGCATACTGGGTTTCTTTGTAGTAGCCGTATTTTTCATAAAGCTCAAGCATTTGATCCCAGGCCGTTTTGTCATTCGCCATACAGTAAGCCGCCATTTCACATAAACACATTACGGCAACGATGGCATCTTTGTCCCGGGCATGGGTACCGGCAAGGCAGCCATAGCTTTCTTCAAGGCCAAAGACGTAATTATACGAATTATTTTGCTCGAAGAGCTTGATTTGCTCGCCGATATATTTGAAACCGGTCAAAACTTCAATGAATTTGACCTCATAGTCTTTTGCAATCTGCGCGGCCATATTGGTAGTAACAATCGTCGAGACCAAAGCCGGATTGGGGGGCATTGTTCCGTTCCCCCGGCGTTCCCGGAGAATATATTCAGCAATTAACATACCCGACATATTGCCGGTAAAGGGGATAAAATCGTCACTTTTTTTATCATAGGCATAAATCCCTAAACGGTCGGCATCAGGGTCGGTCGCAAGAATAATATCGGCTTTTACCTCTTTTGCCAGTTTCAGCGCAAGGGTAAAGGCTTTCGGGTCCTCGGGATTCGGATAAGCAGGGGTGCCAAGGGTCGTAAAATCGGGGTCGGGGTGTTCCTGTTCCGGCACAACATAAACATTTTTGAAACCAAGTTCGGATAAAATCCGGCGGACAGGGATATTTCCGGCACCGTTAAACGGGGTATAGACAATTTTCAGTTGTTCCGCCGTTTTCGCGATTACATCATGATTGATAATCTGTTTTTTCAATTCAATCATATAAGCATTATCTATTTCACAACCAATAATCCGATAAAGCCCGGCCTGAATTGCCCTATCTAATGACATCGTCTTTACGTCATTGTAATCGGTGACTTTGCGCACTTCGGCGATTACTTCTTCGTCACGCGGGTAAGCCATCTGGGCGCCGTCTTCCCAATATGCTTTGTAACCGTTGTATTCAGGGGGGTTATGGCTTGCGGTAATAACGATTCCGGCGATACAGCCAAGTTTCCTAAGGGCAAAAGATAATTCCGGAGTCGGGCGCAGGGCATCAAAAACGTAGGCTTTAATACCATTTGCCGCAAGGCAAAGGGCGGCTTCATCAGCAAACTGGGGCGACATCCGGCGGGAGTCATAAGCGATTGCGACACCTTTAGCCTTGATTTTTTGGACATCGTCACCGCCCTGGCTAATGATATAGTTAGCAAGGCCCTGGGTGGCTTTGCGGACGGTGTAAGCGTTCATCCGGTTAGTCCCGGCACCGATTACACCGCGCAAACCACCAGTGCCAAATTCAAGTTCTTTATAGAAGCGATCTTCGATTTCTTTTTCGTCGTTTGCGATAGCTGTGAGTTCATCGCGGGTAGCTTGGTCAAAGTAGGGGTCGGTAAGCCAGTAGGTGTATTGGGAGTGGTATGACATAGGGTACCTCCGTTGTTTGTTTTAATTTACTTAGTATACCACAGCTTCTATAATATCGCAATTTTTAGGTTACTGTTCACACGTCACTCTCTACTTCAATTTTTTCGATTTGCGACGAGCCCGGATTTCCCGATATCCCGTAATTACCGTCACTGCCTTCTTTTGGCTGAGCGGTCCCGGCATAATATTTGCCATTTCTTCCCGGCCTTCCGCCTAAGCCCCCTCTGCCGCCGCTCGATGCGGCACACTCAACTGAAGGCTCAAAATTGTTTTTTGAGGCATACCTGACTGTAACCATCTGCGCGGCATTTCCGCCTCTTCCGCCGGCACCGCCATTACCGCCATTGCCGCCGATACCGCCAGGTTTCGTCGATGATTCGCCATCGTAACCATTTGCCCCGTCACCACCATTACCGCCATCGCCGCCGTCGCCGCCGACACTTAATACCGTAACATCAAATTTCAATTCTTTAACCGTCAGAGTAAAATTTGCGGGGGCATTTCCGCCGCTTTTTCCATCAATCCCTCTGCCGCCGTGTTCCCCCCAATCCGTGCCGTTATTACCTTTTGCCCCATTTCCGCCAAGGCTTCCGGTAAGAATAATGTGATGGTTCCGCTCTGCCAAAATTTCATTTTCCGCAAGCGAAGGATAAGAAGCACTTACCGGAAGATTCGCCGAGTTGTTATAATAGGCAAGCTTTTCAATTTGGAATCTTGCCCCGGCCCTAATTTCTATATATGCCCCGATATCCATTAAAATAGTTCCATAATGCATAACTGAATATGGGTCCTTAATTATTAACGGTGCATCTCTGGTAATAATTATATTAGGTAAATCATTTTTAACCATAAAACCACATCCTCCTTAAAATTTTGGTTAAAGCGAAATATTAAACCGTTCTTTGTAAAGCTGTTTCAGTTCTTCAATAACCTCTTTTGCTTCAGGTGAAAATTCTATCTCATTTTCTACCTCGGCAGGCACTATTGCACCGTAATCGCCAAAGACTTTGTTGTTCTGAATTACTGACAAATCGTTTTGAGTATTAAATTCGCCCGCAAGGAAGCCATCGGCAAAAATCAGCCCGCCGTCAACTTCAAGATTGTAAACTTGCTGCGCTTTATCGTAATCAATCTCATAAACTTCAGATATCTTTGAAAACTTTCCGTCAGCTAACCTAAGCTCATCGTCCGGCTTTAAGTTTGATGCGCGGATAACGCCGCGTTTTGTCAAAACCGGATGGTCTTTTGACACTCGCGTTTTATTACCGCTATCTGTTTGGATATAAATAAGAGATTCTTCGATTCCTGAATAAATCTCCAAAACCGGTTTGCTGCCGTCAGGTGTCGAGACTATATCGCCAATTTTTATATCGCATATTTTCTTCTTAGTACCATCGGCCATTACAATAAGTGTATCGGCGGCAAAGCAGCCCCATCTGATTTTGATTGGCGGAATTAATATTGTCGAACCTTCAGCTTCATAGTACTTCTCTCCTGTTCCAAGTTGAGACTGGCTTTTTATCGTTATTGGTATGTCAAAAAACAATTCGTCACCGTCTTCATCCACCAGTTTAACTTTGTAATAAAAACTAAATAACAAATTCACGATTACATTGTTTGCCCCGTTTTCGTAGACATTTTTGTTTAAACGGCAGTTCCAATCATCAGGAAAATCGAACTTAACCGTAAGATTGTCAGCAGTGCTTTGCTTCTGTTCGGTATAAACAGGGTCAAAGTACTTTGCAATATCTTCCGGCACGTAGTTAAACTCGGCCGCACCTGTCCCATCAACCAAAAGTTTACGGTTAGTTGTATCTGATTTTATCGCAAACCCGCACAGAGATTTTACACCCGCATTTTTATTAAACTCAATCGTACCGCTGATTCCCAACAATGTATTGACTGTATTATTGAGCCTGCTATAATCCACTTGCGCCGATGAATATGATTTATCACTTGTTTCCCCTGATTCAGGCGAACGGTTATAAAGGTATATTAACGGATTGTTATTATTGTTTGATTTTGGCATGTTGATCGTAATTTTTTTGATAATACTATTAAACCCGTTAACCAAAATACTTTGTGATACAGCGGCCTGGGCTGCTAAATATGCTTTTGTACTTATAGAAGTGCGCATCGAAGATTCCTGAAATTCTTTTCCGTTAGCCCCTAAATAATCCATCACGCTTGAACGAAACGCATAACTAATATTGTCATAAGTAGTAAATGCAAAACTGCCAACATCAATATTTTCGGTTAAATTTGTCATTTGGCCGCTTACCGCATTAAATTTCTTCTGCGCATCATGAATACAAGTATAATTGCCGATATTGAAAAGCAGGTTATTTTTTTCACTTTGTGATGCTTTGACGGCTTTCCCTGAAGTAATTGCGGTGACTCCAAAATTCGGCGTTACCGTACCGTCCGGAAGAGTCGATTTCAATTCGCCGGCTTTTGCTGCTTCAATAGTTTTGAGAAAGGCATTATAAAGTTTTGGGTATTTAGTTGAAATAAACTCTTTGCCGCCTAAATGTTCAATAAAAGCATTCGCATGTTCAGGAATAGCAAAGTTCAATTCCAAATTGTGTGTATCATTGATATTAAGAGCGGCATTTAAGCTTTTAAGCGGGTGGTTTCCGCCCGCAAATAGGTTTAATTTAGTCCAAGTCCCCGCTTTACCATCTTTTCCGTCAAAACCATTTTTTCCGTCAGAAGGTTTTTTGTCTTGATCATAGTAATTGCCGCTTATCCCCGGCTTACCGCCGTTACCGCCTTTGCCGCCCGCAACTTTTTTGCATTCTGCTTCAAGCTCAAATCCATCAGGGGACTGCCAATATACAAATAAGGTTTTTACTGCATCGCTGGAATCGCCGCCATTGCCGCCGTCACCGCCATTACCGCCGATTGTGCCGGGAATATCTTCATAATTGCCGTTCCATCCGGCTCCGCCTTTACCGCCGTTACCGCCTTTGCCGCCTTCGCCGCCGATGCTTAAGACTTTTACATTTCTTCTTAAATTATTTATCGAAAGGGTAAAATTTTCGCGTTTTTCCGGGACGGCGGATGTTCCGCGGGTTGCACGCTGCCCTACACCGCCCCCGATTCCGCCATCGTCCCCTCTTTCACCGTCTTTTCCTGATTCCGATGTGACAATGATGTCATATCCGGTCCAGTCGCGGATTTTTTCACCCGCTTTGATAGTCGGATATTTTGCGCATAAGGCGCGTTCCTCAACGGAAAGGTTAATCATTGCACGAAGGTTTTCAATTGTAAACGTTTCCCCGGCCCGAATTTCAATATACGCCCCTTCTTCAAGATAAACTTTACCGTAGTGTTTCTCCGATGATTCGCGTACTATCAACGGTGCATCCTTTGTAACAATGATATTAGGGTAATTCTGTTCGTTCATACTTCTCCTCCATTTTATTTTTTATAATGCGCACTCACGCGAATTGTATTATGTTGCTACGCAGCCGCGCCCGGCGCGAGGGTTTGCCAAGGCAAACCTTTTCTTACGATTGTAAGGCTCCGGCAAGAAATGCCCAAAGTTTTAATGTGTTCGGCGAACGCACCCAAAGCGGCTGGCATATTCCCGCATCAGCCGAAGCACGGACAACATAACCGGTACAATTGTTAAATACCTTGTTGTATGTCCCATTTTGCCTAATTAACTGACCATCAGGGCCCGCCATCGCCCCATGGGCGCGGTTATAAACGTCATCAGTTACGTTAAGCCATTTAGCTCTATTTGGATTTAGGTCACAACTTCTAATTTCTGACCCCAATACATTAGCTTTTTTGCCCCCTGCAATCACCAGATGGCTTCCGGCAGTCGAGTCACCCGCATTCCCTGGACGCACCCCTATCCGGGAATGTCCCCCGCCTGAACCGCCCGGGGAATTTTGATAACCCATCTGGCGGCCATTAGGCCCACTCTTCCTTACCATGCTTCTTGCGTTTCTCACTCCGGTACTTATTCCGGTAACAGCCCCGAAAATACCGCCGACAACCGCCCCGGTAACCGCGTTGGTAATTACATTTTCAAAGAAATCTTGTCCATTGCTGATATTAAGTAACCCGTTTGTGACAATACCGTCAGTTGCCCCGATAAGCACCCCGCAGGTCATATCAATTGCCAGCGACCCGGCAACCCCTATTGTCGTGGGCATTGCCGCCCCGATACCGGCGAAAACTACACCTGTCACAAAACCGGAACCCATATGAATACCCCAGGCCGCCCATGAGAAATCATCGTTTATCGCAGAGGTAATACAGTAGATAGTGCTTGCTATCCCCGCCCCAATCAATCCGGCCCCAACCAATCCAAGGGTAACTCCAAGGGCACCGCCCATACCCGCCGTCATTATCGTCACCGCCGCACCTACCGCTACTAATGCCAACCCGACAACAAGTGAAGCAATAAAGCCGCCGATATTAAACGCCCCATCCGGGTCAAAATAATTAATCCAGTCACAGGTGCCGTAAATATACGGATTAGGGTACTGCGCCTCCGGGTCAATGCTTAAAAATCTGCCCGTTAACGGGTCATAAAAACGCATTTTGAAACGGTATAAACCGGTAGATTCATATCTCGCCCCGGCAAACTTAAGCGGAATCAAAGCCGTTGGAATATTTTCATGTTCAAATTTGTCAATAATATTGCCAAAAAGGTCGTAATTATATGCTGCTAATAGGGTATTTGCATCGGCAATCCCGCAGACTGACGACCGGTAGTCTTTGATAAGGTAGTAAACTTTTCCCTTTAAAATCTGGGCGAACACACCATTTGCACCGTGGACAAGAATAACGGCATCACCATCGGGATTTCTTTCAAAAAAGAGTTTTCCGTCTTCAGACTGTACTTCCAGCGTTAACCCTTTGCCGGAATCAAAACCGCATATTCCGTTCCCGATAATATACTCAATATTGTTTACGCCATAAGCAAGCTGTGTGACCGCATCATACCGGAAGTCATATTTCCCGGCAACTGATTTAACTGCGCCGAAAGTCTCGTATGAAACATTATTTCCATCAAGTAAAGTGAGTTTATCCGTACCGGGGTGATATTTTATCCCTTCCCGTTGTTGGTTGCCGTTTGCATCATAATTATATTTAAGCGGGTTTGAATTATCGGCTAAAACCGAGGTTATTCTGCCGAGGGCATCGTATTTTGCCATGAAACTGCTGTCTTTTTTGAAACTATTACCATCACAGTTAATTGCATGATTATCAAGCCCAAAATGGGTCTGAACCTTCGATATTTGCCCGCTCTTTTTTGAACCTTCTTCAAAATAGGTTAACTTTTGTTCAAAGAACGGCCCTTTGATTCCGGTCAAATAATTTGCGGTATTATAACTGTAACCGCGCCGGTTATTACCAAGCATTTCATAAGCAAGGCCGCCGCCGGATGTATAACCACAGCGGTATATCTCCTTGCCGTTATAGCTCACACCGGAAAGGGCACCGTTTACATCATATGAATATCCAAGGGAACCGTCTAAAGGATTACCCGTCCGCCTTGCAGTTACATTTCCGGCGGTATTATATTCCGTGATACTTTCTTCAGTTTTACCGTTTGCCCTAAGAATATATTTAATTTGCCGCCCGTACTTATCATATTCATAACCTTCATCGACGGTTTTGCCATTTACCGTTGTTGTTAATTTTATAAGTTGCCCGATATCGTCATAAAACATTTGCCTTACCGGGTTCCCGCCTTGAGGGCGGATATTGGGTTGATCTGCTTCGCCGCGAAGCGCCGCATCGTTCCAAACTTTAGTTATTTGTCCAATTTCTGCCGCCCTGCCAAATTCATCATACAGATGGTAGATATATAGTCCGCTTGATTCGTTTTGCTTCATAAAACGCAAATTTCCGAACCGGTCATATACCGTAAGGACTTTATCTGTATTCGGGTCTTTCCTGCTTTTTATATTATTGAGGGAATCATACTCAATAACGCTGATAAATTCCTCTGCGTTATTAATTTCAGAAAAATGATTAGGATAATAAATTTTGGTCATATTATCATACACATCATATTCATACGCGGTTATTTCGCTTACTGCCCCGTCGGCGGAAACTCGTGCGCTCATGACTTTCTGTTCATTATTCCCGTTTATATTAACCGTCACCATTCCGTCAGGGTCAGTTATGGTATTACCCTGGCAATAACCGTCACTGACAAATTCTGAAAAACCGCCAAGCGAACAAGACTGGTGTTTAACAGTTAATCCGCTGCCGAACTTAAATTCGCTGCCCGGCTGTGCCAGCTCTTTCAATTCGGGTTCGGAACTGTGGGTGGTTTTAAATGATGTGCATGGATAGGCACCCGCTTCCGGAAATAAAGAATTTATCTCGCCGGTTGTTTCCCCGGTATTATCATTATAAGCCGTCACGAAATTTTTTCTGTAACCCCAAAACGCATCATTAATTTCCACTTGATTAGTCCGCGCCGCTTGAACTCCGAGTTTATTATAAAGAGTATGGACAATCCGAAGCGAATCACCGGTTACAATTTGGTCTTGGATGACCCGGCCCGAATAGTCGGCACAGCTTAATACTATATCCGGATTCGGGACATAACCAATATATTGCAAATCAGAACTATTTGTCAGTTTCAATGAGGCATTTTTGCTGTCATTCGTAAAAGTAAATAAAATAACGCCATCGCCGTAAAAACGGCATCGTTTTCCCATTTTTATTAATACATAAACCGTACCGCAAGGAGCAGCCGCCGTCTGTTTTTCCGCACCGTTGTTTAACGTCCAGACTCCGTCTGAACATGTCAAACTTGCATTTCCGAACGAAATCGACGGTATATTTTTTCCGGACGAAAACATAAGGGCAAAATTGTCTGACCATGAGAAATCCCAACCGCCCTGGGACGGGGTAAACAAAGGGTTCTTTGAATATCCCTGCCGCAAATCGCATACAACCCCTTCGGCTGAAGGTTTAATCGTATACATTTCGTTCACTATTCCGCCCAAATTGTATATCGTATTACTGAAAGATATAAAATTCCCCTCATCACTTACGTAAAGGCATGGCGTTTCGTATCGGTCGAAATAGGTTCTGATACCCGCACCATAACTACTATGTGAAGCTGTTTGCAGTTTCCGCCCCCCGGTATAGACATATGCCTCCCCTTTTGCGTTTATCGGGGTAACATAAAGTGCATCAATATATGAATCTGCTTCCGGGCTTTGAAAGGTTATAACGGCTGATGTCCCGGCCTTTTTTGCTGAAAAAAGCGCCGTATTGCTGACCCAGTTATCTTGCTTGCCGAATGATTTCTCGATGATATCACCATTCCCAAAATCTGCCGAGGCGTAGATTTTTCCTGATGATTTCGCGCTAAACCGAAGCCGCAGCCCCCCGTCCCTTAGCTTAATTTGAACAACTAATTTTTTCCCTTTTTGAAGTTTTAAAGCCCTTGCCCCGCTGAAACATTCATCTTCAGTGATATAACTTTCGATAATTTTTCCATCAATTGTAAGCCGGCCGGTTGTTTCATAGGGTTCAAACCCGCAATATAAAGTTTCATCGGGGCAGGAATATGTTGTTGTTGCGATCGGGTATAAACCGGCTTTATCATATAATACCGAAGTTGGATGGCCGCGCTCATCGCTTGTACATAAAGCTTTACAGTGAGTGTCTACGTCGATAACAGAATTGACCTTAAGCCATTCCCCATCCGCCCGGCCTTTTTTGTATTCGGCTTTTTGATAATAATATCCGGCGGAATTTTTGCCATATTCATATTTATACGAAGAGGTAATTATGTTTTTCGTTTCATTTTTCCCGGTAAGCAAAGATATATCGTTAATGACATTAGCCGGCTGCATTTCCGGATAATCTTCAAAAGCATATCTAATTACCTGTGAGATGATGACTTCTTTTCCCTTTTTGTCAAAACTCTTTTTGAGCATTTTCCGCCGGCGGTAATATTTCGGTTCATATTCATATTCAATTTCTGATTTGATTTCATCCGTAACTTGTATTGCTTTATTGTCCAAATTAAAACGTCTGACAAAATCAGAATCAGTAACTTTGGTCTGCCGGATGCAAAAGCCCCGCGTATCGAATGCCTTCATGAAACTATGATTTTCGGCGGTTTTTTTGCCTTCCCCGTCATATGAAACGGTGGTATAAACTTGTCCCGCGAAATGAGTATAAAAGTCAGCCGCATTGCAATATTTATCGGTCACGGGGTATTTAAACCTTGCCGGTGATGAGCCGTTAAAATATGAATAAACCGTCTTGCCGAAGCTGCCGTTTCTTGCTGCGGGCAGAACGCTGACAGTCCCGGCGGCAAACAGGCCATTCTCAATTCTTGCGCTTTTCATATCATATTCGAGAAAAACCGTTTGTTTTTCAAGGCCTGAATCCAGGATAACATTGCTAAGTAGTGTCATTTTCGGAGCTTCTTTGCAATAAAGCTGCCGGTGAAGATTATAAAAATTAAATCCTGACATTTGGCCGGAAGCAAGAAAGAATGATGCGGACCCGGCTTCATAATAAGATTCCCCGCTTATTTTTCCACCGGAAATATCAATACTTCTGCCGAAACCAGTAGGGGAAAGGGGTACAAAACGTACTAGATTTGCTTGCGGGACAGCGTATAACAAATACCGGCCGCCCGGGTCAAGCCGTATTGTTGTCAAATCAACCCCGTCAGGTATGCCCCCGATATCTTTCCATTTTTCGTTAGTATCTCTAACAAAGACAGACCGGCCAAGAACTGCATAATTGGCCGTTGCAAGCGGGCGGCAAATTTCTTTTGAACTTGAAAGGGCATTCGAAAAAGGGACACCCTCTTCTGTCCATGCACCGCGGGCGGCATCAAAGCGGATTGCCTTAAATCTTTGTGTCCCGTTTGCCTGCTTCTCCGCGCCTAAAAATAAATCACCGGAATATGAATAAGCATATTCACAATCCGCCGAAGGGTTAAACAGAATATTTCTGACAAATCCGGACGGCGTATAACGCAGCGCAGTATTTGCAAATCCAATCATTGTATCAGTCGTTACGCTGAAGAAAATGGGGTTCCCTGCTGTTTTAAGTTGTGAAACTTTCTGTATTTCATTTTTTATTATTTTGAAATTTTCATTCCATGAAACCGCAACCATCGTTGCTTCGATAGAGCTACCTTTATCGGCAACAAAACATGCACTTGCAATGCTTCCGTTTATCGACCATACCGGAAGGGAGTTTGCATAATTCCATGTCACCGGTGCGGAAATACTGACCGCATCCCCAACCCGCCATTGATGGTTTTCATCACTATAAAATGTCACCAGCCGGATATTTTGACTATTATCGTTCCCATATGCGCCGAAAACACAACCGTTACCGGCCCCGATAATTTGGCGCCCCATCGCATCAACCGGTAATTCAAATTCGTGCCATTTATTATCAGTGTAATTAAATTGATATATTTTTATCCCGTTTTTGTTTGGGTACTGCACCGCAACAAAATCATTACCGCAAGCTACACTAGGACAGACCGCGCTTTGCAGATTCAGGTCAAACCCTTCCCAGTCATATCGTTTAACGGGATTGCGTTTCATAATCCTAAGCGTATAATTTCTGTCGTTTGCAAGATATCTTACCGCAACAATCCCATTCCCGGTAAAGAGGGTTGCATTTTGTACCCCGCGCTTATTTATCTGCTCATCTTCGAATACTTGCCATGAAACATCCCAGCCTAAAATCTTTAACCTTGCCGCATTGTTTCTGGTAAATAAAGCGGCAGTAAAGTCAGTGCCGTTTACGATTGATTTATTCCAGTCGGCGGCACATTCAAGGAAAGTGTCTGATTTGTGCCCGGCAACTTCTTGTTTGGAATATGTAAACTCAACGCCGCCGTCACGCGGGTAGGTAATTTTGGAAAGATGGCCGGCTAAATCACCGCTTAAATTCCATTTAAGCTGAAGGCCCGGGAGAATCTCGCCGTTTTTCATAACTTGTTTCACACATACAAGCAGCCTTTTCACCTCTGTTTTAGCTGCCGGGACAAGCTCATAAAATAATTTCTGTGAATGAAGTAATGCCCCCTCCGGCGAAAAGATGTCTAACGAATCCAAATAATTCCGCTCACACAGAAACTGATGGACACCGGTATCGGCATTGTGTTCCAATGTATATTCATTTTTTTCTTTTGGTTTATAATTTAATACTGCCGTTTCGCCAAAAGTTGACCGGATTGTTTTTAAACGTATTTCCGATGTATATTTACAGCCGCCAAGCGGCCGTTTAATATTTTCATAAGTAAATGTAATCGAGTTTCCGTACCGGCTTGTTACTTTCGACAGATACCATGCCACCGGAAATTCCTTTCCGTTCGGGCTGTTGCACGCCCCCGTCCAATTACCCCAGCTTACATTGATTTCCAGACTGTCAGTTGAGTCTCCATAAGTCCAAATTGAGCCGTCGTCTTTTATGATTTCCCATTTGTTTTCGTATTTTTTAAAAATATGAAAAGGGTACTCAACCGAAAGAAATTCAACATAACTGCCCTTCTTTCCGGTACGATATAAGGGAAATTCACCTCCGGTACCGGTAATGAAAAAATCCGACTGGAAAGTTTCTTTTGCCGCCCGGCTCTTTGTAAATATAGAAGCAAGGGGCATCGTAAAGCCTGTCCCTAAAATACTGTTCCGGCAAGTCCGGTTATTGTCAAAAAAAGTTTCATCTTCAGGGGAATAGTTCGCCGTAATTCCAACATCCAGCTCATCCAGCCCATTGAGATTGACCAGAGTAACATTTGATGTTGCCGCGCCGCGATAAAGATTTATATTTTGCATAACGCTTTCTTTGGATGTGGATGCTTTTTGTCCATTGTATGAGGCGGCAGATACGCTGCCCGATTCGAAATATGGCATATAATACACTCTTTTCCGCGAAAGACAATGAAGTTGTCTAACGCTCACTCTTAGACATATGCGACTTTATTTTGTATTATAACATATTTCTGTACATATTCAATTGTTTTTTGAAAAAATTAAATAATTATGTCGAAAAAATATTTTTCGACGGCCAGATGCTTTAGATTTATAACATTACCCTAAGATTGAATTTTTAATGCGAAGTCGCTTCGGTCGAGGGAGAAATTCGGGTTATAGTAGGGGTCGCCGGCAGCGAGAACAGCCGCCCATTTTTCGCGGAAGCGAGCCGATTCTTCATCGTAACGAAGGGCTTTTTCACCTTGGTCGTCGAGGCCGCGGGATTTGGATTCATAATGAAAAAGTTCGGCAAAAGGGGTGAAAACGTTAAGATAACCTCTTTCGCGTAATTTGAGACAGAAATCAACATCATTTAAAGAGATGGCAAAGCTTTCATCAAGGCCGCCAACTTCATGAAAAAGGCTTTTTTTCACCATCAGGCAAGCGCCGGTGACAGCCGAAACATTCTGCGTATAACAAAGGCGCCCCATATAACCTAAGTTTTCACGGTGTTGTTTATAATGAGAATGGCCGGCGGTGCGGTGGGCACCCAAGCCTAATACCACCCCGGCATGTTGAATCGTCCGGTCAGCATAATAAAGTTTGCCGCCAACGGCACCAACATCGCTGCGCTGAGCATGCATCAATAGTTCCTCAAGCCAATTAATCCGGATAACTTCCATATCATTGTTAAGTAACAGGATAAAGTCGCCGTCAGCCTGGGAAACGCCGAAGTTGTTGATTGCGGAATAATTGAAAGCCGCATTTTTTTGCGGATAAAAACAAACACGGATTTTCGGGTTCGCTTTTAATTCCTCGTAATAGGCCATTATTTCGCTGGTTTCACTATTATTTTCGACGATAATGATTTCATAATTATTGAAAGTTGATTTTTCGATAATCGAATCAATCAGGCGGCGCAGGTCATTTGTATGGTCTTTATTCGAGATAATAACCGATATTTTCGGCGTTCCGATGATTTGATACGCGATTTTGAAGATAATTTCATAAGCGCGGGTACTGGAAATGCGGAAATTTTCAAATCCCAACGCCCGAAGATGGTCAGCAACCGCCCCTTTTGCCGCCGCGATAGCATAGGGTTTAACACTGATATCCGAAGCGGCACTTCCGCGATGGGAACGCCAGTAATACAATATTTTGGGTATGTGAACGATATTTTTCGCCTTGGCGGTCAGGCGCAGAATCATATCATGGTCTTGGCTTCCGTCAAATTTTGAACGGAAAAGCTCGTTACCCTCAATAAGGGTACGGGAAAAAACACTGAAATGGCAGATATAATTATTAGCCCGGAGATTGTCAATCGCAAAGTCCGGTTTAAAATGAAGCGTAATCATTTTATCCACTTTTCCCCGATGGAAAGTTGCTTCATCGCAGTAGATGTAGTCGGCATTTTGCTCATTGATGGCGGTGACATATTCAAATAAGGCCGCCGGGTGCAGGATATCATCATGGTCAAATAAAGCAATATAATCACCGGTTGCCATCGCAAGACATTGATTGGTATTTCCGGCAATACCTTCATTTTGCTTAAGTTTCTTATAAATAATACGGTCATCCTGCGCCATTAACTGCCGGCAGATTTTTTCAACCCCGGGATTTTTTTCATCCGAGCCATCGGCTAAGCAAAGTTCCCAATTCGCATAAGTCTGATTACGCACGGAAGTCAGCATTTCGTTAAGATAGCGCGTTGGGGTATTGTATAAGGGTACTAAAATACTGATTTTGACCATGCGGGGAAACTTATGTTCAATCTGGTGCTTTCTTTCTTTTAAGTCAGGGAAGCTTAAAGTACCGTAATACTTCATTGCTCTTTTTTCGTGCTGCTTATAACGGATTTTGGCAATCAAACCGCGGAAGTTTCCGGTGTTTTTAATCCGGGTGATTTGACGGATAAATAAATGGATTATCTTGCGGAAGGGTGCGGATAGTTTCCAAAAAGGGCTATTCTTAATCCGTTCAAGTTTGAATGTTAAGTCATCATTTAATGCCTCTAAATCAGCAACTTTATCCGCTAATTCCGTGCATTTATTGCATGGTTCAATCATACTAGTATCCTTTTATCAATTAAATAACATGTGTTATTTATCTATTTTTTATAACAAACGCATCCAGCTCATCAGCCGGTATCGGCCTTGAGTAATAGTATCCCTGTAAATAATCACATCCATGCGATTCTAGCAGGGTCAAATGCCCGTCAGTCTCCACACCTTCGGCAGTAATTGATAAGTTAAGGTTCCGCGCCAGGGTGATAATCGATTTTAAGATTGCTTCCGATGCGGGGTCATGGATTACATCATACAAGAAACTCCGGTCTATTTTCAAGTTATCCAGCGGTATTTTTTTAAGATAGCTCATCGATGAGTATCCTGTGCCGAAATCGTCCAGTGATATCCGCACCCCGATCCCGCGTAACCTGTTTAGCATATCAATAATATTCTGGACATCGGCAATAAAAATACTCTCCGTTATCTCAACTATGAGATTGGCCGGCGGGATTGAATTTTCCTCAAGCAGGCCTTCTATCCTTTCCACCAGGCCGGAAGCCATAAACTGGGTCACGGATACGTTGATAGAAATATAGAAGTCCTGGTCAGTTTCTAAGCGTTTTTTCAACTCTTTTAAGGCCGCCGTCAAAACAAAATCCCCAATTTGGCAGATCAATCCGGTTTGCTCCGCAAGCGGGATAAACGTCATCGGGCCTACAATACCGCGCTGCGGGTGCTCCCATCTTATTAAAGCCTCGGCACCGGATATTTTCTGTGATTCCCGGCAAATGATTGGTTGAAAATGTAGGATAAATTCGTTATTCTCGACCGCTTTTCTAAGTTCATAAAGCAGTTTGATGTGGTCGTCTGTGCTTCTCCGGATATCTTCGTTCATTATACAAATATGGTTAATCTCATTGTTTTGAACATGATTGACCGCAAGCTCCGCATCTTTCATCAGCGATAAAAAATCACAATTCCCATCTGCCGCGAGGGTAATCCCGATCTTGAAATTCACATATATCGGCTGCTTGTCTATTTCCAGCGGTATTTCAAATGCTTCCTTAATCATTTGGGCGGTTGTTTCCATTTCCCGCGTATCTGAAACTTCATTAAAAATAATGATAAACCGATCGGCATCCATTTTGGCAATCAGGTTGTCCGTCAGGGTCAGAAGCCGCTTTGCCGTATGCAGCAATACTGCATCGCCGCGCTCATGCCCAAAAACAGCATTGATGTCCCGGAACCGGTTAATATTGAGCATCATTAACCCGATATTTGATAAACTGACCGATTCGACATGACCGGCAAGGGCATCAGATATGTACTCACGGCGATATAACCCGGTGAGTGAATCGATATAGGCTAATTGTGCAAGCCGATTTTCTAAGATTTTCCGTTCGGTGATATTAACCGAGACACCATAGATTTTTTCACGTTTTTCATTAATGAACCGGCCGCGGATATGAAACCAATGCTTCTTGCCTTTGCTGTCAATAATAGAAACTTCAACCGAAATAATATCAGCTTGCCCCGCCAAATATTTATTAATCGCTTCAGTTATTTGACTTTTTTCACGATAAAGGTGAAGATTGATAAAAGTCTCGAAATCATAATCGTAGTCAGCCTGCCGGATGCCCAGCATCGCTTCAAACTCATCGCCGAAAATAAGTTTTTTGAAATCCGGCGATAGCTCCCAGTTCAAAGCTTCAGCGCAGTCAAGCGCGAAACCCAGCTTAAACTCTTGCTCTTTGTTTCGCATAAAACAGTTCTCCTAATCCGTCTGAAAAGTAGATGTTAACTGCTTTATATTTTATCATGAAATATCATTTTTTGCTATATGTATCTCTTCCCGGATGATGAAAGTAGGGCAACAATTATTAAGTCGATATTATTCATATTATTTTGATTTTTATTGACTTAATAGTATTGATGTGTTATATTTTCATTAAAAATATCAAAGAGGCTGATTATGAAACGAAAAATTACAGAACAATTTGTCCAATGGAAGAATAAAAGTACCGGTCGTATGCCACTTTTGCTTTATGGTGCAAGACAAGTTGGCAAAACCCATATAATTAGGGAGTTCGGCGAGAAGTATTACAAAAATGTAGCTTATTTCAATCTTGAAACCAATCAGTCTGTTAGTTCCTATTTTGTTGAAAATATAGAACCGGAACGAATTCTTCGTTTTTTGGAAATGGCTTCTTTGAATCGAATTGTCCCCAATGATACCCTAATAATACTTGATGAGATTCAATCCTGCGAACGAGCACTTACTTCATTGAAATATTTCAATGAAATCATGCCGGAATATCATATTGCTTGCGCAGGAAGTTTATTAGGGGTTGCAATCAATCGTGAAAATTACTCTTTTCCGGTTGGCAATGTTGATTCAATGACATTGTTTCCGATGGATTTTGAAGAATATCTTTGGGCATTAAATGAAGAACGGCTTTGTAATGAAATCAAGAAATGTTTTGGGGAAAGTGAAGCTTTACCTACTGCTTTACATGAAAAAGCCCTTGATTATTTCAAGCAATATTTGATTATTGGCGGAATGCCAAGAGCAATTTTGGAGTACCTCGAAACTAAAAGCCTTATAACTATTCCGGATATACAGAATAAAATCATGAATGACTACATCGCTGACATGACAAAATATGCTTCTAATAAAGAAAGCGTTAAAATACGCGCCGCATACAATTCCATACCTGTTCAGCTTGCAAAAGATAATAAAAAATTTCAATACAAGCTGGCACAAAGGGGCGGCACAGCCACCATTTTTGGAGTAGCACTCGAATGGCTGAATTTTGCCGGAATCGTACTTAAATGCGAAAGAATAACTCATGGTTTAATGCCAATTTCTGTCCATCGCGATTTGTCCGCTTTTAAATTATATATGAGTGATGTAGGGTTACTGACAATGATAAGCGGAATGTCACAGCAAACGATTTTGTCAGCCGGTGAAGTACAACATAATTTTATTGGTTCCATTATTGAAAACTATGTTGCGCAGACATTTGCAAGCAAACATTATAGTTTGCATTATTGGACTAATGAAGGTATTTCGGAACTTGATTTTGTTTTGCAGAAAGATAATGATATTATAGCTGTTGAAGTGAAAACCGGAATCAGGACAAAATCTAAAAGCCTTAATATTTTTGTAACGAAATATAATCCGGCTTATTCAATTCGAATTTCATCAAAGAATTTCGGATATCAGAACAACATAAAATCCGTTCCGTTATATGCGGTTTTTTGTATTTAAAAATTTGGAAGCAGAGATTATCTCATTTCGTTAAGCAGAATACAATGTACTGTTGTGATGTTTTCTTATCTGCATTTCACTTTAATATCGTCATAATCATAAATATTATTTCATGCTAAGTCAGAAGCAAGCAGAAAATCGCAAATATTTTTATGCTTAATTCCTTCGCGGCTCATATCAAACTCGTCCAAAGAAACAACGTATTTGGGGAAATTGTCTTTTATACCATCGTATACATTAAACTCACGCCGGATTGTGTCTTCTGATGCAAGAAGATAGGAAACCTGAACATAAAGCTTCTCCTTTCTTTTTTCACAAACAAAATCAATTTCTTTCGTACCCGCTTTTCCCACAGTAATTTTGTAACCTCTGCGAAGCAATTCCATATAAACAATATTTTCAAGTACGAGATTGATATCTTTCATATTTCCGCCAAAAACTGCCTCGCGGATGCCATGATCGGCAATATAGTATTTTTCATTGATTGTTAATAGTTTTTTACCCTGCAAATCCTGTCTGCGGACTTGATAGAAAAGAAAAGCATCCATGCAATAGTTAATGTAATTCATAATCGTTTCAGGTGCTGCCATACGGCTTTCATTTTTGAAGTATTTTGATATTGAAGCTGCTGAAAACGTTGTCCCGACATTTCCAAATATATAAGCAATAATACGTTCCAATAAATCAACATCACGAACTTTGTTACGTTTTACAATATCTTTGAAGACCACCGAATTGTATAAATCCACAAGATAAAGCTGTGATGGAATATCTTTGTATCGAAGATTGCCAAGATACGGCATACCGCCGAAAGTAAGATATGTTGTAAACGCTTCCTGTCTTTTTATATTGGGAAAAATAGTTGCATATAGCTCGGTAAACTCCTTAAAAGAAAAAGGATAAATGACAAATTCTACATATCTTCCAGCAAGATAGGTCGCAAGCTCTCCGGAAAGTAACTTGGCGTTTGAGCCGGTGATATAGATATCACAATCGAACTCAACACGGAATGAATTGATGCATTTTTCCCAATCAATAACCTCTTGTATCTCATCAAAAAAAAGATAAATTTTTCCCGCGATACCCGAAATCCTCTTTGTAACTTCCTCATGCAAAGAATCAGCTTTACATAAATGGATATTCTTCATATCTTCAAAATTGAACTTAATAAACTGTGAGTTTGAAACACCTTGCGAAATTAAGTCATTTTGGATTAACTCCAACATGACCGATTTTCCACTACGCCTGATACCGGTTAAAACTTTGATAAGTTCTGTACCAATAAATGGACGGATAAGACTCATATATGCTTCTCTTTTTATCATGGAAAACACTCCTTTCACTCAATTAAGCTGATTTTAGCACAGATATAACTTAATTTCAAGAGCATTTTTTAATTTCATTAAGATATATCTTAATGAAATTGCGAAAACATGGCAACATTCATTTGTATCTCCAAGTGATTATTTTCTTGTTTGTTTAAACCTTTAAGAGACAAATAAAAATTCGGATCGGCAGTTTTAAATAAATAACAGTTGTTATTTATCTTCTTTCCGTTAGATTTAAGATACTTTCTTCCAATTTGCCTTTCTTCCCCGTTCCATTTAAGACTATGAACTGAAACAACACAAGCCATATCAGCCGGGTCAAGGCGGAGCCGGCGGGTGCCTTTCGGTATAGTTATGTCAACCAGGACATTGCTTTCATCAAGATAGGCATTTGATAAATGAATAGACTCTGCTTCCGAAAACCCCCTGCCGGAATCTATAAAAACCTGAACATGACGGGCTGGTGCCTTTTTAATATATGGTTCAATTAATGTTTTCGGGTCAACCGACATAACCCCAAAAGCCGCCCGCATTTCTAAAACTGATTTCCGGTTTCCGGCAACCATATCCTGAAATTTACGTTCATTTATACGGAAAGTTTCGATATCTTCAGGGGTAATCCCCCACTTTTCATAATATACATCAGGGTTAATTACTTTACGGGAACCCTCCTCTAACAAATAACAATACAGGGCACGATAAGCTGTTTCGTTTGGAGTAATCTCCGTATCCAGCATCCATTCATAGTCCATTAATGTCCAATTTTTCAAATTTGACAAATTTTTGCCTTGATTATTATTATCAAGCATCAGATTTGTAAATATTAAATCATGATTTAACAAATGTGGAGCGGCTACCCGTTCAGAATCGGAGCGTAACTCTTCGTCTTTAAGTAAAGTACTATTTATTTCTGTTAGAGCGGTGAACCTATCTATCAGTTCATTAAATAACACTTTATCCTCTTTTTTAATGCACTCATCAAGTTGTTCCGCCAAAGTTTTACCTTCAATATATTCGAACTCGGCACTCTTCCCATCATCTGCCAGCCAACACTTATTTACTGCTATACCTGTTTCTTTGTATTGATTTAATAACAAGTGATATGATTCAATAATTTGCATAATATGAGCTTCTGCTTCACGGGTTAATGGTGTTTTAAAGACCTTTTTATCTTTGGTTATTCCGGTGCGGATACGATAAGAAGGGGCGCGGTCATTCGAATAACGCAGGTAAGCCGTATCAGTATCTTTACCGGTATAAATAAAATATGAATTACTAAATAAGGGGAACAAATCATCAGCGATAATACTGTCAAAAACCTTTTTTTCATTAAATAATTCCATCCGGGGGCGGTCAAAATTGCGGGTATTGTCGTATAACTCACCCTTAAGCGGGAGCCGGGTATCGGAAAACAAAGTGGTCATAAACTTGTAATCAGGATAAGGGTAATAAAAATTATAATCGGTGATTCCGGCGGAAGTCAGCATTTTTTCAAAGTGCGGGCGGGTAAATGTACGGGCGCGATTATTATCAGCGCCAAATCGCTCTTCTTGCGATTTGTGTGCAATATTATTGCTATGAGCAGCTTCATCTGCGAATAGTAATCGGGCGCGGTTATTATCAGTATGATAATCCTCAAGGCCGCTGAAAAATGTACCTAGATGGTCTTCAGTGCAACCGGCCCAGTATTTTAAGCCGAAACGGTTTTCAATCGCAATCGCCAAGTGGCCGTCAGCGCTAAGGTGATGCCGGACAATCTTAAGCATTTCGATATAAGGGTCAAAATTAGAATTATTCACATCCGGGGGGGTAATATAAAGACAGCAGTATTCAAAAACGCCAATGAATAGGATAAAGTCAAAATCATTGGGTAAATCGGGTTCAATATCGGCAAAATTACCGATATGAATAATGATATTATCATGTTCCTGATGACGGTAAGCATTAATTTTGCTGCGGGTTTCCGACAAGTCAATACAGACGACTTCACCGGCCTTTTCCGCAAGGATACCGGTGATTGCCCCGCAGCCGGAACCGATTTCGAGGACTTTGTGCGTTTTGTCAATCGGCAGCCATTCGACAATATTGTGGCGGAGGTAGGAAAGGTGATAAAGGAAAGACCAGTCATTTGATTTTTCGATAATTTCCGGGAAATCGGCAGGGGGGTGGTTCATAACCACGTTAAGGATATCCTGTTCGACCGCACCGTCAGTGTAGAGGTCGGAACCGGAATAATGCGTATAATCAAGATTTACTTTGCCGATTTGGGTTATTTTACTCATTTTATCTCACAGTTCTGCTTAGGGTCTGCTTATGAAGTCAGAAATGTACTCATGACCAAGTCACTCTATATTAATTACCGACCCCGGGTCAAAGTAACCAACAGTGTTTTTATCCGAAATAGCGGTAATCGTCAAAACATCATAGAGGCGGTGGTACACCTTAAAATCGTCGCGCTCAAAACCGGTGACACCAAGCGAAAGCAGATAATCGCCGCCTTGGAGGTTCATTTTTTGGGTAAAAGTGACCTTTTTTACCAGCCCGGCACTGACAATATCAAAAAAAGCTTTTTCGACCATCGTATTAGTACCGGTGATTTCCGTCCCTTTACTGTCTTTAACCGTAAAAGCAAAAATCGGTGCTTTTATTTCCGTATTAAAGCGGACCCGCATATGAATTGAATAATCCCTGCCCTTAATAATCGCATTTACTTTGCTGCCATCTTCTTCGGTGATATAGTATTCTTCAATTACGGCTTCTTTGGTACCATATTCTTGTAAGTCAGGGTTAAGCATTTCGTATTGGCCGACAAGGACTCGTTTATAAGCATCAATCATCTCTTTCGGGCTGCCTTCGCTTAGCTTTTCACCTTGATTCATCAGGACAACACGGTCACAGTATTTCGCAATACTGCTTAAATCATGGCTGACAAAGATAATTGTCTTACCCATTTGCCTAAATTCTTCAAACTTCTGGTAGCATTTGGTTTGGAAAAAAACGTCACCGACGGAAAGAGCTTCATCAACGATTAAGATTTCCGGTTCGATATTGATTGCAACAGCAAACGCTAAGCGGATAAACATTCCGCTACTATAGGTTTTAACCGGCTGATTGACATAGTCGCCGATATCGGCAAAAGATAGGATTGCATCAAGTTTGGCGGCAATCTCTTTTTCTGAAAAGCCCATCATGGTGCCGTTTAGGTAGATATTTTCAATACCGTTGTATTCCATATTAAAACCGGCCCCTAGTTCAAGCAGGGCAGAAATACGGCCATTTACGCGGGCTTCGCCTTTAGTAGGGCTTAATACACCGGTGATAATCTTCAAAATGGTGGATTTCCCGGCACCGTTAGCGCCGATGATGCCGATGGTTTCGCCTTGACGAATCACCAAATCAACCCCTTTTAAAGCATAATGCTCTTTAAAACCCCGGCGTTTCAAACCAATCGCATCAAGAAGGCGGTCGGAGGGGCGGTCGTAAAGTTTATAGATTTTTTCAAGGCCTTTTAGTTCAATGGCAATCGGGGTTTCCGGCATAAGAACCTTTCTAAATTTCCTAACACAGCTTTGTACATCTGTACATCAAAGCACATCAGCAAAATGCGGGCGCAACCGTTTAAATATCAATGAACCGAAACAGAACATCATCACGGTTGCTATCCAAAAATAAGTTGAGGAATAAAAATGCTGAAAGAACCACATCTCACCATACATTGAGTTGCGGAACCCTTCAACAATATAAACCATCGGGTTGAGTTTGAATATCGGTTTCAAGGTATCCGACACCATCGAAATATCCCAAAGAATCGGGGTCGCCCACATTCCTACCTGCAAAACGATGGCAATAATTTGGGTTAAATCTTTGAAAAAAACCACAATTGCACAAGTAAGATAGCTGGTTGCCAGCACAAAAACAAAAGTACAGATACTATAATAAATAAGCTGCAAAGTATATACCGTCGGATAATATCCATAACCTGAAGATAAAAAAATCAGAATAACCATAAAAAAGATATGGATAAAGGTCGCCGCAATCAACTTAATAATTGGCAGGATGCTGATGTTAAAAACTACCTTTTTGACGAGATAATTGTATTCGACCAATGATTGTGTCCCATTTACCAGCATTTCTTGAAAATAAAACCACGGAACCAACCCACTAGTGAGAAAAAGGACATAAGGTACTTCAATACCGCTGGCAAGCAGTTGGCTGCGGGTATTAAATACTTTGTCAAAAACAATCCAGTACATTACCACTGTAACAACCGGCTGAACCATCGCCCAGACAAAACCAAGATATGAACCGGCATAACGTTTCTTAAAATCATTTCGGGCCAGCTTCCAAATCATCTTGCGGCTTTGCCATAATTCTTTGGGCAGAACCGTAAGGCGGTCATAATAAATACCAAATATAACCGCCGAAAAACCTAGTAAAATACAGGCACAGATTTTTTTAAGCCTTTCAGTTACCGGATCGGCAAGCGGATTATTATGAAATAAAATAACACCTGCTATTATTGCGCAGACAAAGACGAAAACGAATATTTGAAGCCATTTTTGCTTGTTAATTTGTCTTTTCATAAACTAAATGAAGCTCTTCCATATCTTATCACGCTCGGACAAAACCGGCTCCGTCCCGGCCGCAACCGGCCATTCTATCCCAATCGCCGGGTCATTATACAAAAGCCCGCCTTCATCATTCGGGTGATAAAAATCACTGCATTTATAGGCAAATTCAGCATATTCGGAAAGAACCAGAAAACCATGGGCAAAACCTTTCGGTACGAAAAATTGCTTTTTATTTTCCGCCGAAAGAATCAGGCCGTACCATTTTCCATAAGTCGCCGAACCTTTACGAATATCAACGGCAACATCAAAAACTTCACCGCTTAAGACACGGACAAGCTTGTCTTGCGGGTGTTCAACTTGAAAATGCAGGCCACGCAGGACGTTTTTGGCCGAAGAAGATTGGTTGTCCTGTACGAAAGTACAATCTATGCCCGCTTCTTTAAAGTCATTTTCATTGTAAGTTTCCATAAAATAACCGCGCGAATCGCCAAATACACGGGGGGTAATGATTTTCAAGCCTTCGATATGGCATGTTTCAATGGTAAATTTGCTCATTTTTAACCTCTATAATGCTGTTAATGAAACCTACGGGGTTAGCTACGCGCTGCGCACTCCCGCAACCCTAAAAACACTCGAAATCCGCCCTAACGGGCTACTTTCTCGTGTTTTGGCGGGTCATAAATTCATGCTTTTTCATACAAGCATGAAACGCATGACTTTTGACCCTGGATTTCATTATACTAAACTTTCACCAGTGTGCCAATAAAAATCGGAAGATTAGTTACATCATCAATTATTGCATAAACGAAAGGCCGGTCAAAGCGGAGGGTTGCCGGCATACTTTGTGCTTCAATCGAAACCGAGGTAACCGCGCCCGCCCGGGTCCCGCTCTCATTCACCGATATAAAAGTCTTATGCACTACTTCACCAATATACAAAGGCCCGGCCGGTGATGAACCCATACGCCGGAAATCAGCAGTCATCTCATTAAAAGCATCCGGCATACCAAGCCCGGCTAAGGTATCATTCATTATTAATTGGTATTCATATTCAAATTTGGGTAAAAATGTTTCGATGTCGCCGAAGCCCGCCCGCGCTTTCCGTAAATTTTCAATAAAACCGGCCCCGGACATCGATTCAATATATGATTCAATGGATACCCCTTCGTTAGGTAATAAAGCGACAAAGCTGTACCCGCCGAGATACGGTTTCACAAAACCTTTCGCCATTCCATCATCAATAAAAGTATTTTCCCGGGAGCGCATAAAGCTTGCACTCTGTGTATTTCCGTCAATATTGGTAAATTCGCCGTCTCTTACGTCCCATTCACTGTCATATTTTTTCACCCATTCAGCATCGAACATCACGGCATTTATCAGATAAAGCATTTTTTCATCATCAATTTGGTCAAGCAATTTGTCAATCATTCCGTCTGTATTCTGACTTACCCATTCATTAATATCAATAACCGTTTGGTCATCGAAAGCGGCTTTAAACAGGGCCGCATTGTAATAATCGGCATTTGTTTGTAAAAAATCGGGTTCAACAGTAAGACGTCCTTCATCATCGCGGAACCAAATTGAGTTGGCAATTAATAACTGTGAATTTTCAGCGCTTGGAAGTCCCTTAACATAACTATAAAGGTATTCATTTAAATCATTAAGCGATATTCCACCGCCTAATAATGTTTCCATTTGCGCCAAAGTTTCGCCGTCCGCGCCATTGGCGGTCATCGCAAGAGCCAGCATGACCGAAAGCGGTGAAACAAGTGAATTTTCTTTGTCGGTTATACTCTTTTTAAATAGCTCAAATGAAAAGTCAGCCATACTATAAACAAAGGCCTCGTCCTGGGTTTTGCCGGTGACGGTATTTTTAATCACATCATCGGTAATTAAATCTGTTTCTGATGGGTTTTCAGATGTTATAACTTCTTGTTGTTCAGGGGGGGCTGAATTATCTGCCGGTGTTGATGCGGTGCAACCGGAAGCAATAATTGTTATCATTAGTAAGGTTGAAATTAGTTTTTTCATATTTAACCCCTTTCGTTGTTTTATAAATAGTATACGGATTGTGGGGAGGATAATTATGGAGATACCAGGGTCAAAAAGTCATGTATTTCATGCTTGCATGAAAAAACATGATTTTGAGACCCGCCAAAACACGAGGAAGTAGCCCTAATGGGCGGATTTCGAGTGTTTTTAGGATTGAGAGAGTACGAAGTACGGAGCAATCCGTAGGTATCTGATACTAATGAAGATAGCTCAAATTCAAATCTACATTACCCTCAATTCCGTCAATCCGGCCGCGTGAAGTGTACTGCCACATTTGATAATATCCGGAGTATTGCGGGATATCACGGTATTCGGCAAGCCAAACGATGTATTCCGATAGTCTGCTCATATCGAGTTGATTATAAAGCCAACTGCGGGCAGCATAAAGTCCGGCATGATAACCGGCATTTCTTACCGTTTCCATAAAAGCACGGCAAACTTCGGTACGCGTATTCCGGTCTAAATTGTCAGCCCGGCCCCGGCCGCCGGTACCGGTTGCTTCGGTATCAATAAAAATCGGATAATCAAGTTGAAACCCCTCAACCAGGGCAATCGCCATACTTGCTTCCTCAACAGCTTCAAGAACGTTAACCGCCTGGGTAAAAAAGTATATTCCGACCGGGATTCCGGCATTTGCTGCACCGCGGATATTGGCGGCGAAATAGGGGTCTTCAACCAAAGAGCCGCTTGTCCAGCCCCGGTACCCGACACGGATAATCGCAAACTCAACCCCGGCTTCTTTTACTTTAACCCAATCAATCTCCCGCTGCCATTTTGAAACATCAATCCCGAATTTGGCACCGCTCCAGGAGCCAAGCGCTTCCGTACGTTCGCTTGCATCAAAATCTTCATCGGCCATCGTATGAATCGCATCCTCAATACTTGCATCAATTTGACCTTCGGTAAATATCTTCAAATCAAGCTCATTCATTGCTATATACTCGATTGTTTGTTTAATATTTATTACCGATGGTTCGGACGGAGTCCGGAAACCAAGCTGAGGGTGGAGGGTGACAACACTTTCGCCGGCACTCATCGGTGTAATATAAATAATCCCGTCTTTATTCGTATTGCGGTATTCAACACCATCAACACTTACGCTAAACTCGACCCCGGTAATATTTCGCCCGAGGACATCAACAATATGAATCCGTAAATCTTTTTCAATTGAGCTTAAAACCAGATTGGCCGTCCGGCCATAAGTCACCTGAATACTGCCCGGTTCGTATGGGTCAGGGTCAAAAAAGTCTTTGTCCCGCATAAAAGCAGAAGGGTCGGAGCCAACAAAAAAGCCAAACGAACCATTTTCCGGCGGTAAAAATTCGGTTTGAACCGGTGCCGGGGTTTTGTCCGCCCCAAAACCATAACGGGCGCTTAACTGCTGCCAATTAAGCGCCGCGACTGCCGCAAGAATAACGCCAATCATAAAAAATGCCGTCAAAATAGCATATTTGATTAAACGGCGACTAGAGTCCATTCGCAACCTCTGTTAAATACATACCATACTCGGTTTTGAGTAATGGTTCAGCTAGTTCTAAAAGCTGTTCTCTATTAATAAAACCACGCTTGAAAGCAATTTCCTCAATACAAGAGATATAAAGGCCTTGTCGTTTTTGGAAAGCAGCAACGAAGTTGGCCGCTTCAAGTAAAGAATCATGATTGCCGGTATCAAGCCAGGCAAAGCCACGGCCAAGGGTTTCAACATGAAGCTGGCCGCGATCAAGATATTCGTTATTTACACTAGTAATTTCGATTTCACCGCGGGCGGAGGGTTTGATATCCGCGGCAATTTTCACTACTTCATTATCATAAAAATAAAGGCCGGGGACAGCATAATTGCTGCGCGGGTGTTCCGGTTTTTCTTCGATTGAAAGAGCCTTTCCGTTTTCGTCAAATTCTACTACCCCGTACTCACGAGGGTCGCGGACATAATAACCGAAGATGGTTGCACCAGTTTCACGGGAAGCTGCTTCGCGAAGAATCCGCGAAAAACTTTGGCCATAGAAAATATTGTCGCCAAGAATCAGGGCAACACTATCAGTCCCGATAAAATCAGCACCGATAATAAAAGCATCGGCAAGGCCGCGGGGGTGCTCCTGGACGGCATAAGACAACTTCATGCCAAGCTGGCTTCCATCCCCTAACAATTCTTCAAAAACGGTGATATCACGGGGTGTTGAAATAATGAGGATTTCTTTGATATCAGCAAGCATAAGGATTGATAGGGGGTAATAAATCATAGGTTTGTCAAAAACCGGCATAATTTGTTTGCTGATTGCTTTGGTGAGGGGATATAATCTAGTTCCGGCACCTCCGGCGAGAATGATACCTTTCATGGGGAATCTCCTTAATTTAATAACGCTTGTTATTTATACATCTTTTCATAATAACTTTGGTATTCGCCGCTCGTTACCCGGGCCATCCAGCCAGAATTTTCAAAATACCAGGCGATGGTGCGGCGGATTCCTTCGGCAAACATAGTTTCCGGTTCCCAGCCTAAATCGGCCTTGATTTTGTCAGGGGCGATGGCATAACGGCGGTCGTGCCCTTTGCGGTCTTCTACATAAGTTATTAAATCATGATTTATATGCTTTTTCCGGATATCGCTATCGGGCAGCATCTCTATTAGGGTATCCAAAATAATCTTTACAATTTCAATATTTTGTTTTTCGTTATGGCCGCCGATATTGTAAGTCTCGAATAGAGCGGCTTTTTCCGTAACAAGGTCAATTGCTTTTGCATGGTCTTCGACATATAACCAATCCCGGACGTTTTTCCCATCGCCATAGACAGGAAGTTTTTTACCCTGTAAGGCATTGTTGATAATCAACGGGATTAGTTTTTCAGGAAATTGGTACGGGCCGTAATTGTTGGAGCAATTGGTTATATTCGCCGGAAATTTATAGGTTTCCATATATGACCTAACCAGCATGTCAGAACCGGCTTTACTCGCAGAATAAGGGCTGCGGGGGTCATATGGGGTCGTCTCATAAAAGTAGGTGTCCTCCCCGGTGAGGGAACCATATACTTCATCGGTTGAAACGTGGATAAATTTCTTTCCGGCCGGATAAGTCCCGTCTTCTTTTTCCCAGGCTTTTCTGGCACAATTAATCATGACTAAGGTACCAAGGACATTGGTACGGACGAAAACTTCGGGTGAGGCGATACTGCGGTCGACATGGCTTTCCGCCGCAAAGTGGACAACTATATCGATGTCATTTTCGGCAAAAATTGCCGTGATCTTTTCTTTATCACAAATATCAGCTTTAACAAATGAATAACCCGGATGTTCGGCAACCGCTTCCAGATTTTCCGGATTTCCGGCATATGTCAGGGCATCAACGTTGATGATTTTAATCGCATCGCGGTATTTTTCCAGCATAAAATGGATATAATTTGAGCCGATAAAACCGGCACCCCCTGTAACTAAGTATGTTTTCATGTGTTACTCCTTTCCTTAAAGGGATACTTACGGACTGCTCCGCCTAGCAGAGTGAAAATTCATTCTGCATAATTTGCACACGGACATAGAATACGGTGCACTAGTATCCCAAATAACTCAAATTCAAATCTACATTTCCGCTAATCCCGTTCACCCTGCCCCGGTCAGTATACTGCCACAGGTCATATCTGGTGAAATTGTAGTTAGTTTGCGCGGTATAATGGGCAAGCCATATCTTGTAACGGGTAAGTTCCCGTGTATTTATATGATTTTCAAACCAGTATTTATTGGAATAAACACCGGCAGTATAGCCGGAATTTTCAATTGTTTTGGCAAAAGCATGGGCTACTGCCGTGCGGGTTGCCCGGTTTATCCTATCCCCGCGCCCGCCGGAAGCCTCAATATCGATAAAGACCGGGTACGTAATGCGGAAATCTTTAATCAAGCTTAAGGTCATTGATGCTTCTTCGATTGCTTCTACTTCATTGATAGCCTGGCTATAGAAATATACACCTACTTTTAAACCGGCCGCTATCGCCCCTCTGGCATTTGCCTTGAAGGTCGGGTCTTCAATCATTGCACCTGTTGATGAACCGCGATAACCGCAACGGATAATGACATAAGAAACACCGGCATCTCTGACCGCATTCCAGTTAATTGCACCATTCCACTTTGACACATCAATCCCAAATTGCCCGGACCCTTGGCTTAGGGCCCCATCACTGGCAAAGAAGTATTTTGCCCCGAGGATTATCTGTTCACCGGTGACTTTTACCCCGTTTCGGTCAAAAAAGTAGGTTTGCCCGCCAATCTGCTGCCAGCCGGTATAGCGGTATGTAGGATTATTAATTGTCCGGCGGAGGAAAAACCGCGTTGCGGTAAAATAGTCGGCAAAAACGGCTTCAGCATAATCACCATTACTTCTTCTGATAAAAACTCTGTTTCCCGAATTGTCAACCAGCCTGCTTGTTGTATCATTTCGGGCGTTATTCGGCGTTGGTGACGGCGAAAATGACGGCGTTGGCGAAACAGAAGGGCTAGGGCTTACACTGGGGCTTGGTGATGGTGAAATTGTCGGCGACGGCGATACCGATGGTGACGGCGACACTGACGGCGAAGGTGACGGTAAAGCCGAAGGGGCCGGGCTTGGTGAGGGCATCGCTGACGGGGTTGGCGTAGCTTCAGGCGTAGGCATTGCCGACGGGGTTGGGGAGGGTTCAGGCGTAGGCACCGCCGACGGGGTTGGGGAAGGTTCGTCTGTCGGTTCCGGCGAGGGGGCAAGTTCATCTGCCCTTGCAACTATCGCTGTATTACTGAAAAAATTCACCAGCGTATCAATAAAACTTAACCGTGAAGAATTGCTTGGGTCAGGAATCCTGCTTTGAGGAATTTCATCATACTCAAAAGTAGTATTGTCGCTAATCAATGTCCGCGTTGATTCAACCCAGGCAACCGTATCGGCATTTGCTGATTCAAATCCACTTCCTTCCCGTGTATCTTCAGCGGCGACATCTACCTGCGATTCCTTTTTTATTTCATTTGCGACATCAATTTTTTGAAATTCAAGTGTATCTTTTACCGTAACTGAAAAAGACCTTGTATCGAAAATAAAATCCTTAAGTTCATCATCCTGAATCATAGAGACTTCATATTTTCCGGGAATAATATCTTTTAAATGGATAACCCCGTTTTTTTCATTATTTTTATGAATCGTTGTCCGATTATTAGGGTCAACCACATTGACAGAAAAAGCGGCATTAGGAACTAATCTTTCCGTTTTTTCACTGACAAATTTTATTTTAAGGTCCCGGTAAACCGAGGTCAAATCCATATATACCCGAATAATATCATCTTCATCTATTTCTTCATCGTCCTCAAAGTTGTCCGATATTAGCTGTTTTGCCAGCCGGGCATCGCGCATTGCAAGCAGGCCTTCGCCGCCGATAATAGATATATGTTCAGTTTGGCGGCCCATATTGGCAAAAGTTTCTAATTGCCGTTCTTTTCCTTGGGCATTAAAATAGAATGAGGCGGCAAAAATGGCTACTACCACAACAATAACGCCTGTTATTCCAATTGCATAATCAACAGTGCTAAGATTTTTTAGATAAAATAGAATCCGGGCGAAAATGCCGTATCCATCTTCATAGTAAGAGTCATCCTCATTTTCATGGTAAGCGCTTTCATCACCATAATAAGCGCTTTCATCTTCATCATCGTAATAAGCGTTTTCATCTTCATCATCTTCGTAGTAATCGCTATCGTCTTCATAATAAAGATTGTCATCTTCGTAGTATTCCCCTTCGCTTTTGTCATCTTCATAATAATCGCTGTCGTCTTCGTTATCTTCGCAATATTCCCCCGCATCATATTCATCATGAGTAATTTCTGCCCCGAAATCATCTTCATCAATATATTCAATTTCTGTATTATAGAAATGGTCGTCATCTTCTATTTCTTCAATGTCAATATCAATATCGTATTCATCATCGATATCTTCAAGATTGTCGCCATCATTTTCTATTACTTCATTATAATGATATTTTTTTCTCATATACACCCATATCCGTCTTCAGCGGACTTCAAATCAAAACCGAACTATGTTCAGGCGTTAAAGTATTTTCATTCACACTTAGCCACTGCCTTGCTTTATTGAGGATTTCATATCGTAAATGAGTGTAGCATAATTTTGTTGCAAATGCAAATTTTACGGTAATTAAGCGCGCAAATCGACAAATATAGACACGATTTGACAAGGAAAAAGCGTAAGTTGTATTTTTACGCGACAACTTAAACATCATTTTGTTGACTTTTTTGCCATATACTGCCACAATGTAATTGAAACAATAACAACCGTTCTTTTTCCTTTAAGTCCTTAAGAAAGGGGTTAATTTTATGATGTATATGCATTACTGCCCACACTGTAAACGGATGTATATGTTAAATGGACATCATCTTTCGTGTCCTAGATGTTCACTATCCATTTCCGAGTTGAAAATTTCATTTATTGATTATGTGAAATTAGACATCGAAGAGCGTATCCAGTTTAAAATAAGCTGCGATAGTGAATATCATCTTAATACACTTCGTACTACATATCGAATGCATAAATACAGCAAATGGTATCGGGAAATGAGCAAAGAGCAGGAACTCATTCCTCTAGGATGACTCTTGCTACACGTTCAGCGAGCATAAGGCGGCCGGCATCATTGTAATGCATGTGGTCAATCATATAATCATGATAGTTTTCTTCATGAATGGTGCCAAAAAAATTATCAATGAAAGTAAAACCGGTAGAAATAGCTACATCATAACCCATAATGAGGTAATGGGTGACTGTGCCATTACCCAAATCGGTCATGATGCCGTTATGAAGTTCGCCATTTTCATCCAAATATTGAGCATATGAATGGGACATGAAGATAATCCGGATATGCGGGAAAAACTTCTTGATATGTTCCATCGAGACTCTAAGGGCACCGGTAAAAGCGTTCAAATCGTGATCATTATTAGGATTGTGGGCGGGTGAAAGTTCATTATAATCGGTTGTGTCATACATGATAACCAGAACATCAATTTTTTGCATATCAATACTTGCCAAAGTATCCACTGCATCCGCAAAGCGCCGGTCTGATATCTTTGATGCCGCGTTCTGTAGATGGGAAAAATTTTTGTTTACTAATGCCATCGTTACATAATAAAGGCTAAATGAATCTTCTAAATCAACCGCGTTGGGGTTACAAACAATTTTTGAGTTGGGAAAAGCGCCGTTGTAGGTGATCCCGCCGGTTTCCCTGGCTATTAAAGCAGCAAGCCCATTTTCGCCAAGTTCATCTGTAAATGGGTTATTCCCAAGGCACAGGATCTGGAGTTCGCCGTCATCTTCCCGCCCCTGGGTTAAAGCAGGGTTCATAAACATAATAAGGTCAAGTGCTTCCACATCAAATTCCGTAGTGAAAAAATCAGGGTCAAAATTTGAGTCAACACCTCTGTTCCACCGAAGCAGGATAAATATGCCAAGGGCAAAAATCGCCGCAATGACAGCAAGGATAAGCAGGTGATAATTTATTTTTACTTTTTCTTTCATAATCATTAGTTTACTATTTTCCTGAAAAAAAATCCATACTTATTTGCCGTTTGGGAAACGGTATGCTATAATGACGTTACTATTCACGGCCACCTTGTTTAGTCGTGAGTACATTCTGACTTTGCAAGAAAACCGTTGGAAAACGTCGTTACTAGGTTTCGCATTTAAGAAACCGTATGTAACGCGACGTTTTACTTCGAGCGAAAGCGCGTTTTTTGGCAAAGTGCAGAAATGTCACACGCGGAAATAACTGACCGTGAAGCAGACATTTGTTTTACCTTTGTCAACAACAGGCTGTAAGTCTGGAATTGTAAGAATAGGAATCATGATACAATGACATTAAATCAACCAACAAAATACAAAACCAGACTTAAGGACATTCTTATTCTTCAGGCTGTATTTATTATTTTCAGCATGTCCCATATTGCTTCAAAAATAGCCTCGCAGGCACTTGAATCATTTGATTCAATTTTTGAGGCCCTTTTTTCCATACGTTTTCTTATACCATTATTTATGGTAGTTTTTATTTTGGGGATTTATGCGTTGATATGGCAGCAAATCATCAAGCGTTTCGAACTTTCGATTGCTTATGCCAACAAAGCCACAACATTACTTTGGAGTTTGGTATGGGGGTTCTTTATTTTTAATGAAGAAATTACCATTGCTAAAATTATCGGGGCATTAATTGTATGCGCCGGGGTTATTGTCATGAATAGTGAGGCCGTTAAATGAATATTTATGTGTTGATTTCCTTAACCGGGGTCACAATTGCTTCTTTTTCACAGGTGATTTTAAAGAAAAGTTCAGGCAAGCAGTATCCGAACAAAATCCGGGAATACCTTAATCCGCTGGTAATTGTCGGATATGGAATGATGTTCATTGCTTTGGGATTTTCATTAGTCGCATTTACCGGTTTAGAATTTACAAATATTCCTTTACTTGAATCGGCCGGTTATATTATTATCATGTTTCTTGGGTATTTCTTTTTCAAGGAAAAAATAACGATGCGAAAGTTATTAGGGATGGCTTTAATTTTCGCGGGTTATCTTGTGTATTTTTTATGATTTGGGAAAATATTGCCCAATTGTTTCACGAATTTCTATCGCTACTATTTCATCACGGTAAATCAAAAGCCCATCAACTTGATCAAGCAAAATCAAACCATAGTTTTCCGGATTATCACATGTCGCCCTAGTCCAGTGAATGACAATATAATTAATCAGTTTCGGGCGGGTGATTTCTAATAAAGAAGCAATATCAATAATTTCATGGTTTTCCATAATATCATGAATCGGGTTAAAGAACCCCCACCGGTCAACAAGGACATCACGGCCGTATGCCAGCCTTATCTTGCTGGAATATTGGCGGACAAAATGAACGTGTTCTTTAGGGAAAACCGCATAAATAAAATCAAATTCAGCATCATTTAAAATATATTCACTAACGTTAACCGTCGCTCCCGGAAGGTTGTATAGATTCTCGGCCTTGCTGATATTAGGGCTGCTATAAACATAGGTCCCGGCAAGAATAATTACGATAGCTAAAGCACAAAGGCCAACCCGGCGGTAGCTGTCTTTTTTTAACCCCGTAAGAAATTTGGCGCCGGAATAAGCAATGGTGATGCCAAGCGGAAGCAGCCAGAGCATACGGTAATAGGTTTCTTCATCTAAAGCAGCAGAATAAAGCCGGTGAGTTACCGGGAGCAGAAAAATCAAAAGAAGCGTTAAGGGGGTATAAATAATCAAAGCGCGGAGGTGTTTTTCTTTTTCGGTAAAAAGAAGGTAGGCTACGGATGTGAGGTAGAGGGTAAAGAGGTAGCCGGTGCCGGTGTAGTTTTTTAGGATAGTAATTGTTTCAGGCATTGGATTCCTTTCAAATCAAGTCAGGCAATAAATACTCTCCGTTGCTACGGTCTAAATGGTTCTAATTCACATTTTCTTTCTGGAAGAAGGCGACCTAATGCAACTTCGAGTTATTTTTGCCTTCTTTAATTAAATCTAACATCATATTAAAATCAAATATAGTATCACATAAGCAGCACCGGGAATGCAGGCGGCGGCAGTTTTGAGCAGGAACCGGAAGCTGCGGTGGTAAATGGCTAAGTAAAAACCGAAAACTGTTACAAGTATTAACACTAGGAAAACAGCTAATGAACTGGATATTCCGGCCGCCCATATTAAGATGCCAAGTAAAAACCAGTAGACAGCCGCGGAAGAAAATTCACTAATAAGTAAAAATAGCCACAAAACCGCCGGGATAATAAAGCCGGCAGCAAAGGCTTTTCCCTGCCATGTCCGAGTCATCAAGAAGGTTTCGTTGGTGAAAATCGATACATTTCCGAATATTTGGATTAAGGAAATAAAAACCATAAAAATAGGCAGTGATTCTAATTTATTTTTCAGCAGGCTTTTACCAATCTGAAAATACAATAAATAAGTCATTGGTAATAGAAAGAGGGGTAGGATGCTGTGGGCTACTATCGTTGGATGAATCCGTGCTTTTTCTGCCAGCATCGTAATCCACAAGGGAAAAACCGCAAGGGCATTACGCATGTTTAGGACAGTACTATCTCCGGTATATGGCTCAACCCGATAAAGAAACCCCCGCTCTTTTGCTATTAAAGATTGGACGATGTAGTATGCATCATCACCGTCAAAAGAAGCACGGGTCAGAGCCATAAAAAGCTGAAAGCCAAGAAGGATAAAGAAAAGCAGCCAGACTAATTTTGTTTCCCATGATAAATTTTTGCCGAAAATTTTCTCTGGAATTTGAGTGATTGTTTTCAGGAAACCCGGGGATGATGCCCGGCGTTGCCATATAGGCGGGAAATTATTATTAAAAGTTAATGTTCCGCGGGATGTTTTGCGCTCTGTGAATAATACGGACGGAACTACGATTTCTGTCCCTAATCCCAGAGCAGCCAAGGCTATCGCTACCGGCGTAAACCACCTTAATAAAATTGCCATCCCCCCATGGACAGCATTTAGAACTACGATAATACTTATCAATTCAAAAACAGCTAGAAAAATAATAAAACCGGCTAGAAAAATGACCCCCGGGGTACGCCGCTCCTTTGGTATAAAGCGGGCCGGAAGCAAACCGGTTAAGAACGGGATGATAAAAAGCCAGGCTGTAAGGCTTAAAAATTGCAAAAGAAGTTGTAAAATCAACATAAATTGATACTACACTATGGTTGTTTGGCTTGTCAACACTAAGGCTTAATTCAAGACAATATTAATTAAAACTAATCAATAGTAACAGTCGATTATTACACATTTCATAGTTTACTTAGAAATTCCATAGAAAATACATATAATTCACTTTATTTCTATGTATTTTCTAAGTATTATTGTTAATAACCTATCTATTTCTTACCAGCCGGAGCCCCATATCATTAAACCGGTAGTGACCTTCAAGGAAGTTTCGATAATTAACCGCGCAAACATCCTCTTGCCCCAACCAGCCGCCGCCCCGGATAACACGGCCTTCCCCGCCTGCCGGACTCACCCCTTCGCCGTGCCAGTCCCAGCACCATTCCCGGACATTGCCGGACATATCATAGAGGCCAAGTTCATTCGGCAGTTTTTGCCCCACCGGCCGGGTGCGGCAATTATTAGCCAGGATAATACTGTAATACCAAAATTCAGTTAAATATGCATCGCCCGAATTTCTAAAATGCCATGCTACTTCATCAGGGTCGTCACTGCCGCTGAATAAGTAATTTTCGCTCAATTGGCCGCCGCTTGCAGCATATTCCCATTCAATTTCCGTAGGCAAACGATAGCCATTTGCACCGGGATTGATCGTAACAGTCCAGCGTATATCGTCTTCCTGGCCGAAATTGTTGGGGTCGGCATTTTCTTTGTCAATAGCATAAAACGGCTCAAGATTCTCAAGCTCGCTTTTCCGGTTCAAAAATTCTATAGCATCATACCAGTTAATCATTTCTACCGGCCTATTGTCATCACCGATAAACTCCGAAGGGTTGCTGCCCATAACCTCGGCCCACTCCCTCTGCGTTACCAAATGGGTGCCGATATAGAAATCCTCCACCTTTTCATCTTTACCATAGAGATTGGAGTTAACGTTAGTAAAATATCCGCCCTTAACCAAAACAAAACCTTCCGGGACATCACCCGAATCAACCTGTTTGCTTTCCTGTACACATGCACTTAAGATAATAATTGCGGTAAGGAAAGCAAGTAAGGCGATTAATTTTGTCTTCATCTTTTATTTATCCTCCATTTTTTGCAAATATGATGCGCCATCCGCCAGATGCCCTTATCTCATCCGCAGGCTTAACCGCCCGCGGATGAGAGGGAAATTAATTTAGTTACCCCACATGGTCACATTTGCATTACCCGAACTCTGAAAGCCTTCGATAATAATTGTTTGATAGTCATGTTGACTTAGATTCCTGAAATCAGGATTTGATACTTGTCTCCATCTGTTAACATGAGTCTGGAAAGTGACTGTATTGTTTTGTCCGATTGGTCTTTGTGCATTTCTTACGCTCTTAATCTTCAGGAACGGGCCATTACCGGTGATATTAGCTCCGGTCATACGCTCGGAAATAACGTTGTATGTACCGCCGTCAACTGAAACAGTACCATGGTTAGTTCCGGTAGTATTTCCATAGTTGGCCCATCTGTCAACAACATACCATTCAGTTAACGGGCTGCGGAACCAGCCGTAAGCTGTAAGGTAAGTGCATCCGGTGCTGCCGCTGGTGTGATTAAACGAACCGGCATTGTAGCCCATTACGCGATTATCTCTACCAGTTCTCCAACCAACGCCTTGCAGGTTGTTGAAACCGCGGCCCTGAATTTTAGTTTGCCAAGTAACGCTGAAATTACCTGTATTAAGATTCGAACTCATTTGTACTCTTCCGACGGAGCAATCATGGGTGCCGTTGGCGGTAATGTTACCACAGCAGCTAACCCAACTCTGGACATAGTCACGGGCAAAAACGGGGGTGCTTGAAAGACCAAAAACCATTGCCATTGCTGCTAATAAAGCTATAACTCTTTTAAATTTCATTTTTAACTCTTCCTTTCTTTATACATAAGTTTACAGTTACAAAATTCGAGGACATCTGGCGTCAGGGCCTCATTATGTCTTTTATTCATATGTTATATGTAATTATATTGCATTTTTCTTTTTTTGTAAACATATTGGTAGCTATTATGGCAATTTTTTCACAAATTTTAGCAACTTTTATAACAATATAAAGTATATTGTCACATTAAGGGACAATAATGTAGTTTTATAGTATATTTAGGAGAATTTTAGTGACATATTTCTAACATTTCGCGAATGCGATGGCGATAAGTATGGCGGCTACTCACTTTATCATAGCCGTTTTTCGCTATTTGACAGCGCTCGCTTTCATTTGCGAGATAATATTCTACTTTATCCTGTAAATCATCCAAACTTTCATAATACACAAAATCTTCGCCGGGAATAAAATGCTCAAGGAAATCAGCTTGATAATTCGAAAGAAGAAAACCGCCGCAACCCATGATATCAAAGGCACGTAAAGGGATGCCGCTATGGATGCTCTTTAAACTGATGTTTAAATTGATTTTGCTGTTACGGAAAACCAAAGGCGATTGACTGTAGTAGTCAATGTATCCGCCGTTATTTACTCCCGGTAAAGCGGATGTATCCTCGCCGGTAAAAAGCCGGAAGTTTTTATCCTGGTTTGCCAGGCGCCTAACTATTTCCGTCCGCTCAAGTGACGTTACCTTTTTCGCCAGGTAATAATTCGCGTAAAGCCAGGCAATCGTCTCCATACTATGAACTCGTTGGGGCATCAGGCATATTTGCTGCATTTTCAAAATAATTTCGGGGGAAAGGGCGCTTTCAAGAAAATTTGCGCCATAAATACCAAGTTGCGCTTTTACCAGCCCGTCAAGATAACCCTTTAAATAACCGTTGTCGTTTTCAAGGGGGGCAAATTGGGGTTTAGTTTCTGTATAAAGGGAACCGACAAAGGAGATATCGGCGGCGGAAGCATCGGCGGCCGATTCTATTACTTCATTATAGAAGGTAACATCTGCTGCCATCGGCAGATAGAAAACCGTTTTGATACCTTTTTTCATTAAATCAAAGCAGGTCTGGCGGTCAAATATAAAGACATAATTCGTATCATAAGCAACTGTTTCCGAATAAACCTCAACGCAGGGGCTGTCATAAACCCAGGCAAGGTATTTAATCCGGCAGGCTTTGCAGGCAATCGCAACCACCGGCAGGAAGTTGACGGTAAAAACAAACTCATAATCACCGGCCAGAATTTGCTTAACCAGTTCTTCGGCGAGGTTGCCTCTTTTTTTCTGGTCTGGTTCGGATTGAGGGATCGGGTATAAGTCAACTTGGAAGCCTTCTTCTTTAAATGCTCTGATGACGAAGTCCTGGCCAAGACTTTCCCATTCGGGGAAGAAAATTTTGCGCATATGGTTGTCCCTTTAAGGTAACTGGTGTATGATGGTATTAATTATAGGCATTCCGTAGGTTTCATCAAATATAGTATACTATTCACAGCTATAAATGTAAACCTAACCGCCGTTACCCGTCCCGCCGCAAATAAAGGAGTATTTGCCGATGGCCCCAATTTCCGTTTGTATGATTGCTAATAACGAAGAAAGATATCTTGCGAGGTGCCTTAGCTTGTTACGTCCGCATTTCGCCGAAATCATTGTCGCCGATACCGGTTCAAGCGATGAAACGACTGCAATTGCTGAAAAGTATGCCGACAAAGTCTGTCATTTCGGCTGGGTTAATGATTTTTCGGCGGCTCGCAATTTTTCCGTCAGTCAAGCAAATAATGATTGGGTTCTTGTGGTTGACTGTGATGAGTTTCTTGAGGAAATCGACCTTGCAGGTATTGAAAAAGCGATGGAAGGAAACCCGCAGGATATCGGGATGATTATCCGAAATAATCCACACGGGAACGATGACGGGCCAAAATCAATCATGACCGAGCGGGTTGCCCGCCTCTTTGATCGCCGGATACATCATTACCAGGGGATAATTCACGAACAGGTCATTCCGATTGACGGAAGCGGGGCAAAATATTTTCCTATTCCGCTAAGTTTTTATCATGAAGGATATGTAAATCCGGAAACGGCCGGTGAAAAAGCCCGGCGTAATCTCAATCTGCTATTTATTGATTTAGAAAAAAACGGGGCCGACCCTTATACTTATTTTCAAATCGGCCAGTCATATACTGCGCTTAATGAAACTGAAGAGGCCTGTCATTTCTATGGCCTTAGCCTTGAGTTTGACTTAAACCCTCAACATGAATATGTCCGGACAATGGTTGAGGCCTATGGTTATGCCTTGCTTAAGCTTAAACGGTATGCCGAAGCCCTCCGGTTCGAAAATATTTATGATGAGTTTGCCACAAGAGCCGACTTCCCCTTTCTAATGGGGCTGATATATATGAATAATGCACTTTTTGACCAGGCAATTGCCGAGTTCAAAAAAGCGACAGCAATGAAAGAATTTGCTGTCGCCGGGGTTAATAGTTATAGTGCTTATTATAATATCGGGGTCATTTATGAGTGTACCGGGAACCTTGAAGCGGCACGTGAGTATTATCGGAAATGCGGGGATTATGCTCCGGCGTTGGCACGGTTAGGTACGTGAGGTATTTATACCGTCAAATGACTTTCTTCTATATATAAGTAAACTCATTTCGGCATTATCAGTTTCCCCAAACAGTAAAATTTGCATTACCGCTACTATTATAACTTTCAATAATTACCGCTTGAGGGCCATGCTGGCTCAAGTTTCTTAAGTCAGGGTTCGTTATCTGCCGCCATCTATTTACGTGGTTTTGAAATGTGATACTATTATTCTGCCCAATAGCCCTTTGAGCCGTCCGGATACTCTTAACTCTGGTAAACGGGCCGTTGCCGGTTATATTGGGCCCGGTCATATTTTCAGTTATGATACGATAAGTACCGCCATCAGCATTAACAGTCCCGTGATTAATTCCGGTGGTATTTCCATAGTTGACCCACCGGTCGACAATATACCATTCAGCTATCGGGCTGCGGAACCAGCCGTAAGCCGTAAGGTAGGTACATCCAGTGCCGCCGCCGGTCTGGTTAAATGCGCCGGCATTGTAGTTCATTACCCGGTTATCCCGGCCGATACTCCAGCCAATGCCATGCTGGTTGTTTACGCCTGCGCTTTTCGACTGCCAACTAACACTAATATTACCCGTATTAAGATTTGAATTTATTTGCATACTAAAACGCGGGCAGTTATGGGAACCGTTTGTCGGCATAGCACCACAGCAGCTTGCCCAACTGTGGACAAATGTACTGGGCGCGGAGACAAGGCTGCTGCAGCAACATGCCAGATTCTGAACTTGGCCGGATACAGGGATGCCGCTGGAAATCCCAACTATCATTGTCATTGCGATAATTAAGGCTGCTAATCTTTTAAGTTTCATGTTTACCTCTTTCTTTCCCGGGATTTAGCATGTCCAAACAGCAAAAGTTGCATTTTCACTGCATGTTAACACTAGTATTACCCGTGCTAATGTTTTAACACACTTGCGCCCACATTGATAAACGTTGTGAATGCTGCGTGTTAATCAATTTATGTGTTTGATTACATTGTAATGCAAATTGCGATTTTTGTAAACATATTATTATATGTTTTTGCTTTCCTATACAGTAAAAAACAACGCAGCATCGCGCTGCGTTATTTAAAATTCATTAGATTAGTAAAAACAGTCAATCTTTATTTCGGTATTCCGGCAAAACCTTTCGCTAAATCATCATCGGTTGGGATATAATCGGTCATCAGGCCGTCATTATATTTTTCATAGGCTCCCATATCAAAGTAACCGGTGCCGGAAAGGCCAAAGAGAATTGTTTTTTCTTCCCCGGTTTCTTTGCATTTTAATGCTTCGTCAATTGCACCTTTTATCGCATGGGAACTCTCCGGCGCGGGAAGGATACCTTCACTGCGGGCGAACTGTTGGGCGGCGGCAAAAATTTCAGTTTGCCCCACCGCTCTTGCTTCCATCAACCCGTCATCATAAAGCTGCGACAAAGTCGAACTCATTCCGTGGAAACGTAAACCACCGGCATGTTCGGGCGCGGGCATAAAACCGGAGCCAAGGGTGTACATCTTCGCCAGCGGGCAAATCATGCCGGTATCGCAGAAGTCATAAGCATATGTTCCGCGGGTGAAAGTCGGGCATGATGCCGGTTCAACGGCGATAAAATGATAATCAGCTTCACCGCGTAATTTTTCACCAATAAATGGGGCAATCAAACCGCCAAGATTTGAACCGCCTCCGGCACAGCCAATGATAATATCCGGCTTGATGCCATATTTATCCATTGCCGCTTTGGCTTCAAGGCCGATAATTGACTGATGCAAAAGTACTTGGGCCAGAACCGAACCAAGGACATAACGATAACCTTCTGTTGTCACCGCTACCTCAACTGCTTCCGAAATAGCGCAGCCTAAACTGCCGCTGGTACCGGGGAAATCAGACAAAATCTTTTTTCCGACTTCAGTATCTGAAGACGGGGACGGGGTGACACTGGCACCATAAGTCCGCATAACTTCACGGCGGTATGGTTTTTGCTCATATGATGATTTAACCATAAATACTTTTAAATCAAGGCCAAGGTATGCACAAGCCATCGAGAGGGCTGTCCCCCATTGGCCGGCGCCGGTTTCGGTAGTAACACCTTTTAAGCCTTGTTGTTTGGCATAATAGGCCTGGGCAATTGCCGAATTAAGCTTGTGGCTTCCACTGGTATTATTACCCTCGAATTTGTAATAAATTTTCGCGGGGGTCTGTAATTTTTCTTCCAAACAGTAGGCCCTGACTAAAGGGGCCGGGCGGTACATTTTGTAAAAACTCAAAATTTCAGCCGGTATATCAAAGTAAGCAGTGGTATCATCAAGTTCCTGCTTGACCAGTTCGGCACAAAAAACACCTTCAAGTTCGGCGGCTGTCATCGGCGCTTTGGTACCGGGATGAATCAATGGTGCCGGTTTATTTTTCATGTCGGCGCGGACATTGTACCATTTCGTTGGCATCTCATGTTCTTCTAAATATATTTTGTAAGGGACAGTTTTTTCACTCATGGTTATAATCCTTTCTGAAATTATGTTTAATTGTGATTCTTATTATATATCTTTATTTTTGTAATTGCAAAAGTTCTTTTAACGCGTTTTGTAAAACATTTGAAAAATTGACATTTGCTTGCTCGGCGCGCTCATTTAACCACATCGGTATTGTAAGAGTTTTTTTAACCGATTTGTTCTCATAAAACCGCCGGTATATTTCGGTATTTACTTTTTTATCCCAAATAAAAATCTGACTCCGGGAATACGGCGGCAAATTTCGTAAACCGCATAGGTAAGTATCAAGGTTATTAATATAATCAAAATCATTTGGACCGGAATATTATCAGCAAATGATAAGACATAAAAGCCAACTGCTATCAGGACAGTCTGGTGGAATAAATAAACCGGGAAAGATGAGGCGGCTAAATAGCCGGTGACTTTATTTCTGATATTGAAGTATCTGCTGCCAAGCCCGATAACCGTAAGAATTAGGATCCAGGCATAAAAACGTTTGTAAATATCATAAACAATATCCGGTAGTCTAAAAATATCATGTGTCCAAAGAAGCCATAAAGAGACAAATATTGATATTAGGATTATTGAAACCGCAAGTAAACCAAGGCAGTTCTTGTTAAGTTTTTCAACGACAATATCATTTGCCAATAGTAAATATCCCAGCATAAACCAGGCGAAAAACTCGCCAAAACTTTTTCCGCCGATATCCAATACCGGTGACATGATTAAGGGAAAAAGAAAAAACAAAGGTAGGGTTAACAGCGATACTTTTTCAGAAAATAGCTTTCTTTTTGAGTTTTTGTAAAGACTCATCAGCGGCAGGGCAAGCAGGGAAATCAGGAATAAATAAAGGATAAACCATAAATGCCCGGGGGTAAAACCGCCGGTATATCCCGATAAATCAGTTTCTTTTGTGAAAAATAATATGTACTGATAAAAATATCCGCCGCTATAGTTATTATGGAATCTTTCAGCATAGTAGGTTTGGGTGGGGATGATGATAAGCAAGCCGCTTATGAAAGGTATTAATAATTTGTACACCCGTTCTTTGATGTATTCTGCGGATTTTCTTTTTTGCAAGGCATAAGCGGAGCTGACACCTGCAACAGCAAATAGAAGCGGCATAAACCAATCGTTTGTTGCAATTATAAAGGCGGTAGTCGCAACTATGTCCTGCCCTTTGACATAAAAATTTTCGCCAAAAGAATTATAAATCATAAATGTATGATAGGGGAACAGCATTAAAATGCAAAGCCAGCGAATATTGTCAATATAGTTTTTCCGCATTTTTAACCTTCGTTTTATTTTTTTTATGTTATACAATACTAACGCGGGCAAATCAAAATGTCAAGAGTCTGCAACTCTTCCAAAGTGATTTTTGCCTAATTTTATTGATTTTTCATTAATTACATGGTATGCTTTGAAGGCTGGATAAGCACACTTAAATAACAGGTGTTATTAAATTTGACTTTATAAGGAGCATAGTTACAAAAATGAAAAAAACATTTGACGAATTAATTGCCAGGCTAAAGGACATCCCAATGAAAAAAGTTGCCGTTGCCTGCGCCCAGGATTCAGCGGTACTTGAAGCTGTCAAAGGGGCAAAAGACCGTGGTATTGCCGATGCAATTTTAGTTGGTGACGAAGAAAAAATTAAAGAGGTCGCCGCTTCACTTAACATGAATATCGATGATTTTGAATTAATCCATGTCGCCGATGATTATGAAGCTGCGCTTGCCGCCGTAAAGCTGGTTCATGACGGGGCGGCTGATATGTATATGAAAGGGCTTATTGATACCCGTGCTTTTTTGAAAAGTGTACTCGACCGCGAAGTCGGCTTGCGTACCGGGGCGGCCCTCTCCCACGTATGTGTCTTCGAGGTTGAAGGTGTTAATCAATTGCTTTTCTTAACCGATGTTGCTTTTATTCCTTATCCGACACTGGAGGATAAGGTTAATATCATTAACAATACTCTTGTTATCACCGAAGCCTGCGGGATTGAAAACCCAAAAGTTGCCCCTTTGGCCGCTGTCGAAGTAGTTAATCCGAAGATGCCGGTTACCATGGAAGCCGCCGAACTGACCCGGATGTACAAAGATGGTGAAATCACCGGTTGTATCATTGACGGCCCGCTTTCCCTTGACCTTGCTATCGACCCCGAAGCCGCAATTCATAAAGGGGCGACTGACCGTGATATCCAAGGTGATGCCGATATTTTGCTTTTCCCTGACCTCCATGCCGGCAATCTTGTATATAAAGCTTTAGTCCATACCGCGAAAGTCAAAAACGGCAATATCCTGACCGGTACTAAAGCCCCCGTTATCCTCACTTCCCGTTCTGATGAATGTGAATGCAAAATTAATTCAATTGCCCTCGGCGCTGTTGTTGCTGATGCGATGAAAAAAGCGTATAGAAAGGATTAAACTTATGCCTATTAAAAGCCTTGTAATCAATCCCGGTTCTACCTCGACGAAGATTGGCGTTTTCGAAGACGATACTTTACTTTTTCAAGAAACTTTGCGCCATACCACTGAAGAAATCGCCGCTTTTGCTACGGTCGCCGACCAAAAAGATTTCCGCAGAGATATTATTTTGAAATTCTTTGAGGAAAAAAATATCGATATCAATTCCTTAAATATGATTGTCGGCTGCGGCGGCTTATTAAGGCCGATTGTCGGCGGTACTTATATTGTTGACGACAATCTCATTGCTGATTTGGAAAAAGGCGAGCGCGGCCAGCATGCTTCCAATTTCGGCGGCCTGATTGCCAAAGAAATCGCTGACAAAATTTCGGTCCCGGCTTATATTGTTGACCCGGTGGTTGTTGATGAATTAATGCCGGCGGCGCGGCTTTCCGGCCTTCCCGAATTACCCCGTGTCAGCATTTTCCACGCCTTAAACCAAAAAGCAATCGCAAAGCGTTATGCCCGCGAAACCGGCCGCGCTTATACTGACTTGAACTTAATCGTCGTCCATCTTGGCGGCGGCGTTTCGGTTGGTGCGCATGAAAACGGCCGGGTTATTGATGTCTTTAATGCCCTTGACGGTGATGGTGCTTTCTCACCCGAACGGGCCGGCGGTGTACCTACCGGTGCGTTGATTAGAATGTGTTATTCCGGCGAATTTACCGAGAAAGAGATGTTCAAAAAAATCATCGGCGGCGGCGGCCTTAATGCTTATCTTAACTGTAATAGTATGCAGGAAGTTGAAAAGCAAGTCGCGGAAGGTAATGCCGAATGGGCATTGGTCCGCGAAGCATTTATCCTCCAAATCAGCAAAGATATCGGCTCGATGGCCTGTGTTTTAAAGGGCAAGGTTGACCAAATCCTAATCACCGGCGGTATTGCATATAATAAAACAGTAACTGATTCCCTAAACGAACGGGCCAGCTTTATTGCCCCGATTACGGTTTATCCCGGCGAAGATGAGCTGCTTGCTTTAGTTCAGGGTGCCCTCCGGGTCATGAATGGGGAAGAAGAAGCATTGGTTTATTAAAGAGGGTCAAAAAGTCAGTCATAATATCTAAATAATAAGGGAGGTAGGCAATACATGCCGAGTGACGAAACCAAACAAGTTTGGTTTTTCACCCCACCATAATTTGATTACCTCCCGCATCTTGTGCACGGGATAATTCTTTGTTTGCTTCTTCCAGCAGGATGAGGGCTTCCTCCCCGGCCGTTGGGGTTTTCGTTGCAATACCGATGCTGACTGTAATTTGGGTGGTCAGGGTACCCATGCTGGGTATTTCCATTATTTCTACCGCATGATGAATTTCGCGGGCCAGGTCTGTTGCTGTTTTTAAATCAGTGTCGGGCAGGATAAAGGCAAATTCTTCGCCGCCGGTTCTGGCAACAAGGTCATCTTCGCTACGTAAAAAACGATAAAATTCTTTGGCGATGGTTTGTAGTAAAACATCTCCCTGCAGATAACCATAGGTTTGGTTGTACTGCTGCATCATATCAATGTCAATACTTAATAGGCTAAGTGATTTTTGATTCCGGAGAGCTTCATCCCATTCACAAGCTAAACGTTCATCAAATTGGCGGCGGTTCGCAATCTCTGTCAAAACATCGGCCGTACCGAAATTTTCGATTGCCCGCGCTTGTTCTAAGGCCTTAATATGTATTCTTATCCGTGCTTTTAAAACCGAGTTATTGAACGGTTTGACAATATAATCAACCGCACCTAGCAGAAAACCTCTTTCTTCATCAGCGGAACTATTTAATGCAGTGATAAAAATAATCGGTATTGATTTTGTAGTTTCATCTTCTTTCAAAACTTTAAGGACATCGTAACCGCTCATATCCGGCATAATAATGTCCAGCAAAATCAAATCCGGTTGATCCGAAACTGCGCGTTTAACTGCCATTTCGCCGCTTTTGGCAACATAAACAGTGTAATCATTTTTCAAAATGTGATTAAGTACGTCAAGATTAGCCTTATCATCGTCAACAATAAGAATTTTGTTCTTTTGCACTCTGCCCGACCCCCTCTGGTTCTTTAGCAATACTATAATTATAGTTTCAAATTCGCAAACAAGCTTCCCAATGATGTTGTTAGTTCTCCTTCTGACTTATAATTAAAATCTTGAATTTTCTCAACCGGCGCTTCTTCTTCTAAAGCTTTGATACTTAACGAAATCTTGCCGTCATTTACTTTGAGTACTTTTGTTTTGACTTGGTCGCCGACTTTCAGCACTTCGGCGGCTGTTTTTATCCGCTGGACGGAAATCTGTGAAATATGCACCAGGCCGCTGATTCCGTCGCCAAGATTGATAAATGCGCCAAAATCGGTCAGCTTTTCAACTTTGCCCTCTAAAACACTTCCGGGGATTATCATTGAAATTTTCCGTTCGCGGTCAACTTTTGCTTCTTCCTGCAAAATCACTTTTGCCGATAAAACTAATTTTTCTTTGGCCCGGTCAACTGTAATGACTCGTGCTTTTATCGTCTTGTGAAGCCAAGGGTTAAAGTCTTCGATATAATCCAGTGAAAGTTGGGAAGCAGGGATAAAGCCCCGTATATCTTCAAGGAAACAAGTCGCCCCGCCTTTAGTGATTCCGGAAATTTTCACTTCAAAATCACGCCCTTCCGTGCGGTACTCTTCTAATTTGTCCCAGGCAAGTACCTGATTCGCCAGAATACGGGATAATAGGATGTTTCCCTGTCCATCATCGGTTTTAATCACGGTTGCGGAAATTGTATCACCGGTTTTTACTTCCTGCATAATCAAAAAATCAGGGGCTTTGCTCATATCGGCGGCTTTGATAATACCTTGGGCATAATAATTCAGGTCAAGAATTACTTCTTCTTCGCTTAGGGCAATAACCGTGCCGGAGATAATATCACCTTCGCCGATTTTGCGGAAAGATGCTTCCAGTTCCTTTGCGTAATCGTTCATTGTTTCGGGGGCTTCGGCAGGGGTTTCAACTGCTGCTTCTGCCACGATAACTTTCTCTGTTTCCATCAAATCTAAACCTCACTTGTTTATTTATATTTTGCGGTATGTTTGAAGTATACAAAAAACTATTGGTTTAGTCAATGATTTTGATAAGCTTTCTTTATCTGATATAATGAAAAAATAGCTTTATTCTAATGTTTTGGAGGGTATGTTGTATGTTTAGCGATTTTTGGATTGGGGTATAGTCCAAATCCAAAAACGTTTCATTGCTTTTTTTGTCATAAAATACTTGACCTTGATTAATTTAGAAGTTACGATATAAAAGTGGTTACATGCTTAGATTGCATAACTTATAGGAGAACAAAATGAAAAATAACATGATAAAAAATATGATTCTCGCGGCAATGTTTCTTGCCGCCGGCCTTTTACTTCCATTCTTAACCGGGCAGATTCCGCAGTTTGGAAATATGATGTTGCCAATGCACATTCCGGTTCTTTTATGCGGTTTGATTTGCGGATGGAAATATGGGTTGATTATCGGCTTGATTCTGCCGGGGTTCCGCTTTTTCCTCTTCGGAAGCCCGCCTTTCCTCGCGCCGTTTCCGATTGGCCTTGCGATGACCTTTGAGCTTGCCGCTTATGGTTTCTTCGCCGGTTTCTTGTATCAGCGTTCACGCTGGCAATGTGTTATTGCGCTTTATCGTTCGATGATTATTGCGATGGTTGCCGGCCGTCTGGTCTGGGGCGCAGTGATGGCTTTGTTTGTCCCGCTTGGGTTAAGTGCAGGTTTTTCTCTTGCTGCTTTTATGGCCGGGGCACTTCTTAATGCAATTCCGGGAATCATCATTCAGCTTACGTTGATACCGGTAATTATGGTTACCTTGAACCGGGCGGGGTTGGTGAAATTTCGCAAGGAGAAAGCAGCGAAGGCGGAAAGTCAATAATAAAAGGAAATTAATAAAGGTTGTTGTAGAACTTACCGTTTGAAAGCCTTTTCTCGGAAAACCACTTAATATTAACGATTAATGATTTAATGCGAATTTCGGGCGAATCGGAATCGGATGGCAAAGCATTTTTTAATTAAGGCCATACCTAGTAAAGCCATTTTTCAAAATTTCGCTTTCCTTTTGATTAAGTTGTTCAAGCGAAAGCTCAATCATTTGGTTCAGCAAATCAGTGACAGGTTCGCCGTAAACGATAGCGCCCATACCTTTTTCCATCAGCGCATCGCCAGCTTCCGTAATTGCTTCAATACTGCGGGGGAATTTGGCAAGCCATTTATTAAGGCATTCCATATCAAGGAATAGACCTTTTATCAGGGCCATATAGGCAAAAGTCTGTGGGGCCGGCATACTGTCGGTGACACGGATTTCAATATATTGGCGCAAACGGACATCAGGGAAAACTAAGGATAAATATAATAAATAATCGTCATCCCAAACCGGCTTTACGCTTAAAACTTCATCAACTTTCCGTTCACTTTTAATTGACTCAAACTTGTTTGATTTGCTTTCTACTATTTCAAAAATTGCCGCCTGGCCAATTATGTATTCAGCATACTTACGAAAAGAAAAATCGGGGGCAAAAGTGGCCGGGGGGATGCCGCAGCGCGCGGGGTCAACGCCGCGCCAGATTTCAGTGCGGATGAGGGGGTTTTCGTTTGGTTTGGCTTCAAAGATAGGTGAATTACTGCTAATCAGGGCAAATAATGGGGTCAGAATACAAGCACTTTGGTATTTACTGATAAAATCTTTCTCATTAAAATAATCCAAAACGACTTGACAGGAAGCAGTCCCGCGCATCATATTAATACCGCGGTTTCCGGTACTGCGGAAATGCCCGTTCATAAAAGTATATCTCTTTTTCGGCAGTAATTCGATATCATTAACAAGGGTTGCCGGTTGATAACCTTCGGATAATAATTCTTGATTCCGGGAGGCCAGGATAGAGGTAATAATACAATGGTACTTATGATAAATCGCGGCGATTTCTGCGATATCAGATGAAGCGGTAATGCTGATTTCAAGCTGGCTTCCCGGTTCGAGGGAAAGTTCTGCTTCATCATTAATAAGGCCAAAAAGATAACCATCGGTCCAGTATTCGCTGATAAAATGGGGTTTTAGCTCATTAAGCAACTGTAAAACACCATTTTCGCCAAAATATGTAACCGCTTTTCTTGTGTCTTTATCAATAATAAAGTGTTCTGCTTCAAGGCCGTATTTTAGGTCGTTGGGATGTTTGGAGCCAGCGGCGAAAAAATCGGTGTAGTTTTTTATGATTGTTTCTGTGGTTGACATAGGGTCTGCTTTCTGAATGCTAAACAATTAATTCCGCACTCGCGAATTATATTTAGTGCTCTCTATTATACCGCGTGTGACCTCTCTGTACTTCGGCCGCAGTTGGCGCTCTCGCTCGATGTAAAACGTAGTGGATACTACGGTTTCAAAATACGAAACCTAGTACCAACGTTTTCCAACGCACTGCTTGCGAAGTCAGAAGGTCACTTACGACCAAGTGAGTACTAAATATAATTCGCGGGTACTTAGTTGTATCGTAATTGGATTTTTTATCTTCAATTCTTATTACACGCGTTCAACCGCCATCTTGACCATCTCACCATTAATATTCCATTCGCGCCCAAAAGCGCCGGGGCTTAAGGGGTTTGAGTCAATGGTATCGGCAAGGACTTTTTCGGCGATAGCAATGTGGTTTCTTGATGCGATTTCCATGATATAGGTATTTTCGGTTATTTGAACGCGGATACGGTCAGTCACTTCGAAGCCGGCTTCTTTGCGCATTGTCTGAATTTTGGAAATTAGTTCATAAACAAAACCTTCTTCGATGAGTTCATCAGTTAACTCAGTTTTAATAACAACTGTTATTTTATTATCCCCTTCTGATACATAACCTTCTTTTTGGGTCATTTCGATTAAAAGGTCTTCTTCAGTGAGGTTTATTTCTTCATCGTTTACCATGAATTTGATAAACCCGCCGGTTTTTAGTTCAGCCATTGCTTTGTTCCCGTCGAGGTTAGCCAGAGTTTTCTGGATACCGCCTAAGTGCTTGCCATATTTCGGGCCGACAGTCCGAAGCTGGGGTTTAAAGGTATAACTGACATATTCGTCCAATTCATGTTTTTCGATTTGCTCGATATTTTTGACATTTAATTCATCTTTAATTATTGCTTCATAATAATTCGCACCTAAGTGTACGCCAACTTTATCCTCGTTTTCAAATAAATTAGTCGGGACATACAATGTTTCAAGGGGCTGGCGGTTCTTGAGATTAGCTTTGTTCCGGCACGCCCGGCCTTTAACTACCACATCAAGAACCATATCCATCGATTTTTCCAGGTCTTTGTCAATCATACTAAGGTCAGCGGCCGGGAAATCACAAAGGTGGATGCTCTCGGGGGCGGATTTGTCAAGCGAAAGAACGAGGTTCCGGTAAATATCGTCGGTCATAAAAGGAATCATCGGGGCGGCGCATTTGCACAAGGCAACAAGGGTAGTGTAAAGGGTCATATAAGCATTGATTTTGTCCTGCTCCATTCCCTTTGCCCAAAAGCGTTCACGGCTCCGGCGGACGTACCAGTTAGACATTTCGTCAACAAATTTTTCGAGGGCGCGGGCAGTTTCGGTAATCCGGTAATTTTCGAGATTGTCATCAACCGTTTTAATCAAGGTATTAAGCTTTGAAAGAAGCCATTTGTCCATCACTGTTAAGGTATTAAGGTCAAGTTCAAATTTTGTGGCATCAAAATTGTCAATATTGGCATAAAGGACAAAGAACGCGTAGGTATTCCAAAGCGTACCCATAAAACGGCGCTGGCCTTCAACAACGGCGCGGCCATGATAGCGGTTGGGCAGCCACGGGGCGGAGTTGACACAAAAATACCAGCGGATAGCATCGGCGCCAAACTCTAAAAGAGCATCAAAAGGGTCAACCACATTTCCTTTTGATTTAGACATTTTTTGGCCTTTCTCGTCGGAAACATGGCCTAAAACAATACAGTTTTCATAGGATGATTTATTAAATAAAAGGGTTGAAATAGCAAGAAGCGAATAAAACCAACCCCGGGTCTGGTCAATACCTTCGGAAATAAATTGCGCCGGGAATTGCGCTTCAAATAATTCCTGATTCTCAAAAGGATAATGATGCTGGGCGAAAGGCATTGCCCCGGAATCAAACCAGCAATCAATTACTTCCGGGACCCGGTGCATCGTTTGGCCGCATTTTGCGCAATTACCGGTGATTTCATCAATATAAGGGCGGTGCAACTCAACCGTTTGCGCCAGCGGGTTTTTGCTTAATTTGTAAAGTTCATCACGGCTGCCGATTGATTCAAAGTGGCCGCAAACGCATTCCCAAATATTCAGGGGGGTACCCCAATAGCGGTTGCGGGAAATAGCCCAGTCCTGGATATTTTCGAGCCAGTCGCCAAAACGGCCTTTGCCAATCGATTCCGGAATCCAATTGATAGTATTATTATTACGGATTAAATCTTCTTGAACCGCCGTCATTTTGATGTACCAGGACTCGCGGGCATAATAAATCAGCGGCGTTTTACAACGCCAGCAATGAGGATAGTTATGTTCATATTCGGGTGCGGAAAAAAGTTTCCCGGATTTTTCCAAATCAGCAATTATCAACGGGTCGGCATTTTTTACAAAAATTCCCGGCCAGTCAGTTTCGCCGGTCATCTCGCCTTTGGTATCAACAAACTGAATAAAAGGCATATCGTAACGGAGACAAACTTTTTGGTCATCTTCACCGAAAGCCGGGGCAACGTGGACAACACCGGTCCCGTCAGTCAGGGTGACAAATTCATCACAGACGATGTACCAGGCTTTTTTGCCTTGTTTAGCTACACTTTCCCGGCCAAAATCAAAGAGCGGTTCATATTCTTTGTACTCAAGTTCTTTGCCTTTGAAAGTGGCAATAGTTTCATAACGGGTGTTATCTTTATCGATACTGCCTAATACTGATTCGACAAGTGCTTCGGCGAGATAATAAATATATCCGTCAGCGGCCTTAACTTTGGCATAAGTTTCATTCGGGTTGATACATAAACCGAGGTTCGAAGGCAAAGTCCACGGGGTAGTGGTCCAGGCAAGGACATAAGCATCTTCGTCTTTTAGTTTAAAACGGACAATTGCGGAACGTTCTTTTAAATCCTGATAACCCTGGGCGACTTCGTGAGACGAAAGCGGGGTACCGCAACGCGGGCAATAGGGGACGATTTTGAAACCTTTGTAAAGTAGGTCTTTATCCCAAATCTGCTTGAGCGCCCACCAGACTGATTCAATATAGTTGTCATGATAAGTCACGTAAGGGGCATCCATGTCAGCCCAAAAGCCAACCGTTCCGGAAAAATCCTCCCACATTTCTTTGTAACGCCAGACACTTTCCTTACATTTGCCGATAAAGGGGTCAAGGCCAAAAGCTTCAATCTGCTCTTTGCCGTCAAGATTAAGTTCTTTTTCCACTTCCAGCTCAACCGGGAGGCCATGAGTATCCCAACCGGCCTTGCGGGGTACGAAATAACCCTTCATCGTACGGTAACGGGGAATTGTATCTTTGATAACGCGGGTAAGAATGTGCCCGAAATGGGGCTTGCCGTTTGCTGTCGGCGGGCCGTCATAAAAGGTATATGTCGGGCAGCCGCTGCGAATTGCCATGCTTTTTTCAAAAATATTGTTTTCGTTCCAGTTTTGCAGGGTTGCTTTTTCGCGTTCGATGAAGTTTAGGTCTGTTGGTACTTTGGTATACATAGCGGCTTCCTCCCGGTTATAATTTATGATACCTACGAGTTGCTACGTGCAACGGAATTAATTCCGTTTACGCACTCCCGCAACTCTAAAAACATTCGAAATCCGCTCTGTTTGGGCTACTTTCTCATGTTTTACGGGTCTCAAAATCATATTTTTTCATGCAAGCATGAAACACATGACTTTTTGACCCTAGTATCAAGTTACACAATAATGGGGATTTTGTCAACTGGGAGGATTTTGGGGGGTGTAGTCTTGAGAATTTTGGTGGATATTATAATTTTTATCGTAATATCATTTATTTTTACGTTTCTTCCTTTTGAAGTTGTTCGGCGAGCCATTCTTTGAAGTCCATTTCGTTGCCGGATAAATCATATGCACCTTCCATATTTTCAAAAACTAATTTTGTTTTTGGGTGTTCCGTTCCTAATATATTTAGGAGTATTTTATACGATAACAGATACCATTCCAAGGCTTTAGAATAATCTCCCTGACCATCATATACCCCCGCAATGTTGTTATAGGTTGTGGCGGTTGAGGGATGCTCTTTACCAAGAACCTTTTCACGGATTGCCAAAGCCTTATAATTCCATTCCATCGCCTTGGGGTAATCCCCTTGATTATCATACACAACCGCAATGTTGTTATAGGTTATGGCGGTATCAGGGTGGTCGTTACCCAGAACCTTTTCACAGATTGCCAAAGCCTTATGATACCATTCCATCGCCTTATGATAATCCCCTTGCTTATCATACACAACGGCAATGTTGTCATAGGTGATGGCGGTTGAGGGATGTTCTTCGCCCAGAACCTTTTCACGGATTGCCAAAGCTTTATGATACCATTCCATCGCCTTGGGGTAATCCCCTTGATTATTATACACACCAGCAATGTTGTTATAGTCCAGCGGTGATATGTCAAGTATTAAATGAATAAATTTATATATTTTTTTATCATATATCGCCGGAGACAAAAACACCCTCCTAAGCCCTAGCATTTCACGTTTTTTACACTAGGGCACAG
>Ga0131853_10000437_pt1 | contig 76649 bp, 75 predicted proteins | sample TergutLab28metaG_FD_92764 | JGI IMG/M metagenome (GOLD analysis project Ga0131853, IMG submission 92764) | Labiotermes labralis P1 segment gut microbial communities from Petit-Saut dam, French Guiana - Lab288 P1 (version 2) (version 2) | ecosystem: Host-associated > Arthropoda: Insects >...
ATGACCAACGGTTAATCTACCCCATCATCTCGAATCCTACGGAATCTCAATGAGTGGGACGTTCATAAACTTAAAAATCATTTCAAACAAGTTTGATGATTTTTAAGTTTATTCACTATAATTAGCATTATCCGCAACCCTACCCAAGAAAACGGACACCTCGCAAAGTGTCCGTTTTCTTAATACTCCGCAGTTTTCTCAATGTGTACAGCCTCGTCATGGCTGTGTTTTTCTTACACATATTTAGATGTGACTGTCTCACTGTTTCGCAAAAATAAAAAATTGCCGGGGCATGTTAACGCGCCCTAGCAATTTTCGTTAATATGGATAAGCAGTTCGCTGAGCCATCTGTTGACGGCATTGTTAACGCAGGTTTCATCTTCGTTTACTTTAAACGAAACATCCGGTGCAGGCATGTCGTATAAATAAAGCATATCCACATAGCGCAGTACTCCCAGCAAAAAGTCGGTAAAAGCCATATCGACTGAGCGGTTCCCATCAAGAGTAATAACATCAAACAAGTCAGCGCGGCTGTTAATTTCAGCCATTACAAAGGGGTGCAGCTCCTTGTGGATAACATTACGCTTATGCATAATGGCCAGCTTATCGTCAGCGCGGCCTCTTGCTAAAAGCCTTTCAATAATTATTTCAATACTGCACTGCAAGTCTATAACAAGGACACGCCAGCCAAGCTCTTTAAACACCTTAATTGCCTCAAGTGCCTGGTGCCTGTTTCTTGGAAAACCATCTAAAAGAGCAGGGGCAGACTCTGTAATAAGTGACTTGAAAATTGAAATTACTATCTCATCACCAATTAAAGCGCCTTGCTCTGTCAAATTTTTAATTTCGGGGTCTGTCTTTGCCTTTTCTCTAAATAAATCACCCATACTTGTTGAGCTAAGATTTGGAAGCCAAAATTTGTTAATATTTTTAACCAGAGTCCCTTTGCCGCTGCCGGATTCACCCATTAGCAAGATATAATCCCACTTTCCAAGTATTAGATGAGATTTCTTGTGGTCAGACATTTTCTTCCTCCTCCTGCGTTATATATGCTTAACTTCTTACAAAATAGCACCATTCGGGGTACCATTTTGTAAGAAGTTCAATATAAAACATTGAGCCTGCCTGAGCAAAAGCTGCTTTGGAAGACTCTTATAATACATCTACTTAAGCTTGACTTAATTATGGCTAAATGTTTTTTTCTTCAATCATTTTTAGAAAATAAGCATGCACACGATTGTCATCAGTCAATTCGGGGTGGAAAGCTATACCTAATAAATTCCCTTGCCTTGCAGCAACGATTTTATCATCTACCTTAGCCAGCACTTGAACATTTTCACCAACTTTAGTGATATAAGGGCCGCGGATAAATACCATAGGATAGGTACCCAGCCCTTCAAATTCACTGTCTGAGCGGAAGCTGCCTAACTGCCTCCCAAAGCCATGCCTGCGAAGAGTAATATCCATTACTTGAAAATGCAGAAACTTAGAGTCTTCAAACTCTTTGGCCATAAGAATTAAGCCGGCACAGGTGCCAAAAGCCGGTAATCCTTTTTCCAAGGCCAGTTTCAGGGGCTCCATAAGCCCTAGCTCGTGCAAAAGCTTACCTATAGCCGTGCTTTCGCCGCCAGGGAAAACAATGCCGTCTAAGTCCGGTGTAAAGTCAGAAGCCTGCCTTATCTCTACAGTTTTAGCACCGAGGCTGTTAAGTATGCGTATATGCTCAATAAAAGCCCCTTGCAGCGCTAATACGCCAATTTTCATACACATCCTACTTTCCGCGCTCTGACATTAAAATTTCAATTTCCTGCTCATTAATACCTACCATAGCCTCGCCTAAGTCTTCTGATATAGCAGCAATAAGTTTAGCATCTCTGAAATTGGTTACAGCTTGTACAATGGCGGCGGCCCTTTTAGCGGGGTCACCGGATTTAAATATACCTGAACCGACAAAAACGCCCTCTGCCCCAAGCTGCATCATCAGAGCAGCATCAGCCGGTGTAGCCACACCGCCGGCGGCGAAATTAACTACAGGTAGTTTGCCATTTTCGGCTACATATTGCACAAGGTGATAGGGCACTGCTAATTTTTTAGCAGCATCATAAAGCTCATCTTTTGATTTTGAAGTTAAGGCACGAATTTCACTTTGCATTGCCCGCATATGGCGCACTGCCTGAACAACATCACCTGTTCCGGGCTCACCTTTAGTACGAATCATTGAAGCACCTTCCTGAATACGCCGGAGAGCCTCGCCTAAATCTTTAGCGCCGCAGACAAAGGGTACTTCAAACTGATTTTTGTCGATGTGGTATACATCATCGGCCGGTGAGAGAACTTCACTTTCGTCAATATAATCAATTTCAATGGCTTGCAGCAGCTGCGCTTCAACAAAATGGCCTATGCGAACTTTGGCCATTATGGGAATAGATACGGTTTCCTGAATGCCTTTAATCATTTTTGGGTCGCTCATTCTTGAAACCCCGCCTGCTGCGCGTATGTCAGCAGGAATACGCTCAAGAGCCATAACTGCACAGGCGCCGGCAGCTTCGGCTATTTTAGCCTGCTCCGGTGTGGAAACGTCCATAATTACGCCGCCTTTAAGCATTTGCGCTAAATTTTTGTTAAGTTCGTATCTTTCTGTCATTACCTTACCTCCGCAATAGTTATTAATAACTTTCTAACATAACTTAGTATAGCATAAGTATTTTTGAATTTCCATGTTAATTTTATCTCAAGGGCAGAAGCCCCCCGCTTCAAAAAACTTGCTTGCAAGTTATTAAGCGGTGGGCGAACTGACCAACCTCACTACGTTCGGTTAGGGTGGGGGTTTCAAGCCCTGCGGGCCCGGCGCTATGCGCGCGCTAAACGTGTGCCACTGGCACACAGCGCCCCACCAAATAGCTTTACATTTTCGCAGAAAATGTAAAGCCTTGACTAATAGTGAGTTAAATTGACGGGGTGTTATATTTTTTTACATAGTTAGATAATTGCAGTATTTTTATTGGTCTATATACAAAGAAAAGTGGCCCCGATATGATGGACAGCAGGATTTCGACCATAAAAACACCGGCGCTGTCCATTCTGTGTGTACCGGAACTTGCCACCATTCTGCCGGTTAATGGCTCTGATTTATATAGATCTAATTCGGCTTGATTGCGATGAGTTTCATACTGTAAGTTAACGCGATCGGCAAAGGGAGCAAAGAAACAAAGGAGCGCGAATAATAAACTGTATAAAGGCTCGGGGTAAATAAGCGCACTAAAGGCATGACTGTTATATGATAAATAACCGAAAAAAACAGGTACAAAAATGTTACCATCTAATTCAAAGCTTGTAACCCTGGCATAGTAAACTGCGGAGAAAACCATCGCAACTAAGGCAGCACCGATTATTGCAGAAACTCGTATACGCCTTTTCATCTTTTTAATTTCAAGCAGTGCACAGTCTGCACAAAACCCTGTTTGTTTTTGTGTGTCCGATAAAAACCTTCGGCATAAAAAGCATCTTTTGAATTCTTTTTTTCGAAACATATTATGCCTCCTTAATAACGGCTGCCTTATTACAGCAGTAAGCCGGCCTAATTGTCAGATAAAACCTTAGCCGGCTACAATTCCGCTCATCATAGTAGTCTCTACCCCCTGTTGTGCCCACACTTCGGCCAGTTTGTTAAGGCCCAATGAGTCACTGGACATGTGGCCTGCCACTATAACATTACCTATGCCTTGCTCCTTAAGTTCTTTCACATCTTTTTCGGGTATGTGCATTTTCACCAATGTGCCAACGCCTGCCTCAAAATAGGCTTTATTAATTTTGGGACCGGGGCCGGTTAAGCCGGACATGAGCACATAAATTTTCCCGGCATAGCTGTCCTTAGTACCCACGCGGACTACTGGTTTTCTTGATGAATTTTTATATTCTCCTATTTCCGCCAAAGCCTCTGCAACCTCTTGCACTGTAGTGTCAGGTTTGTCTTTAAACTTCTCATCCAAAAACTTCTGTACAATAGCTTCCCCTATAAGATCGGCGGGAGTGTGGATGCACATAAATGGCATATTTAAGAGCTTTGCGGCACTTTCAGAACGTCTCGAATTTGATACGTGCTGATTATAACTAAGTTCATCTTTGCGCTCTGCCAGCAGTTTTTGGCTTTTATTTCTGGGTACGCCTAAAGCTTCAAGCTTGAAAATGTGGTCATTTAACACATCTAACATGTCAACATTAGTGTTTCTTGGGTGGTGGCTTACAACACAGTCATACCCCAATTGTTTTGCAAGCATAAGTTCTGCTGTGTCCATGTCTACGCCCATAAGTATCTTTTTGATGTTAGAGCCGGGTACAATGATGCCGCAGTCAGCAGGCATTTTAGAAAGGTTAGCTGTTTTTAAGGCCATGTCCATTAATTCCTCAGTATTCAAACAAAATCCCTCCTTATGGAATATATAATATTTACTTTATCATATCATGTTATTGCTTTATTTTCCAGATATTTTCTTAGAACCTGTTTGCCAGATGCTAAATAGGTTCTTAATGGGAATTTTGCAGCTTGGTGCCCCTATGAACCCTTTAGGGTATGTGTGAATAAATAGTAAATAAAAAATAAGGGTGTGGCTTATGGATTTATCTAAAGCCAGAATTGGCTTGTCACTTTCCGGTGGGGGAATTCGCGCGGCGATATTTCATTTGGGGGTACTTAAATATTTGGCAGAAGCCAAGCTTTTTGGCCAAATAACCAGCTTGTCGTCAGTTTCCGGTGCCAGCCTTTGTATAGGTGTGATAATAGCGGCAAATGGCAATAAATGGCCTACAGGAGATGAATTTCTGCAATCAGTGCTTCCCAAAGTCAGAGAAATAATTTTACAGCATAATATACAAGATTCGGCACTTAAGCGCCTGCCGTTTTCCCCTTATCTCTGGTGGAACTCTAAGGTAGAGCTTGTTGCGCAGATGCTGGAAAAAAAATGGGGAATTAAGGGCAGCCTGCAAGATATGCCGCGTAAACCTTTTTGGGAAATAAACTGCACAACTTACGAAACGGGCAAAAGCTTTAGAATCCGCTGGGACTTTATGGGGGATCATAGAATTGGATACACACAAAACCCTAATCTGCCAATTTCTCATATGATGGCAGCATCGGCCGGGTTTCCTGTGCTCATAGGGCCATACACATTAAAAACAGAAGGTATGCGCTGGACTCGTGACAAGTGGGGTGAAAAGGAGGAAGTAAACGTAGGCCCTAAATATACATTATGGGATGGCGGCGTTTACGATAACCTTGGTTTGGAGGCTTTATATAAAATAGGGCGAGGCTTGGATGCAGAGATTGACTTTCTAATAGTATCTAATGCGGCGGCTTCAATTTCATATAAGGAGCGCAAAAGGAGTGTTTCAGCCTCTAATATGATACGGCTTTTAGATATAGCCATGTCTCAAGTAGACTCTCTAAGAAGCCGTGAGATTTTAGCCTCTGTTGTTAGGGAAGGTAAGGGCATGTATTTGAAGATAGGTAACTCAGCGGCCAAAATAGCAGAAGCATTCAACATTCCAACCTCTGAGGCTGAAAGAGCAGTTGGAAGCTCTCTTACACCCCAAGATGTGGAGCTTGTACGCAAATATCCTACAACACTAAAATCACCAACGCCGGAAGATTTTGAACGGATTTTGCAGCATGGTTATGAGAATGTAAAGTATGTACACTTTTTTAGTGAAAGAAAACGTTTGGTGATGTATATTTAGTATAAAAGATTATTGTTGACAAGGCAGTTAGTCTGTGCTAACATAGGTGTAGTTAGTGCAGACTAATTCTCTGCACCTTTGGAAACTTTAGGGGGCGAAGATTAATGCTTTTGTCATCAAACTTATATGAAATCAAAAATAATGCTGCATTTGAAGTGACCTCTATTCCTAATATAGTGCTTTTAGAAAATATGGGTTTGCGTGCCGGCACTCAAGTTACGGTACAAAACCGTTACGGTTTTGGCGGCCCTGTTCTTATTAGGGTAGACGGCACCTATTCTATTGCGGTAGGAAAGGACATTGCAACTCAAATAACAGTCCGGGAGGTTGCCGCCTCGTGAGCTGTCATGACATCCCACTGGATTCTAAAGTGCTGGAAAAACCTGATAAAATTCTTCTGATGGGCAACCCAAATGTAGGCAAGAGTATATTTTTCACCGAACTTACGGGTATCCATGCTATTAGCGGAAACTATGCCGGCACTACCGTTACCTTTATGGAAGGGCGTTTTGCTGTCGGTGATAAAGAATATACACTTATTGATGTGCCCGGTACATACTCACTAAAACCTACCTCGGAAGCGGAAGCTGTTGCAGCACGTTTTATTGAGAGCGGTGTAAAAGGCATTATTTGTGTGCTTGACGCATCTAATTTAGAGCGCAATTTAAGGCTGGCGCTGGAGATTAGAAAGTACAATATCCCTATGGTTTTAGCCTTAAATTTGATAGATGTAGCTAACCGCCACGGTGTGGTTATTTCTTCAAAATTATTATCGCAGGAACTTAGAGCACCTGTTGTTGAGACGGTTGCTGTAAAAAAGCAAGGTGTGGACGAGCTTGCAGGGCAGCTGGAGTTTGTTATGAAAAACACGGATGCTTGCAGTAAAGCCTTCTGCGGCAATTGTTCAGTCTGTGCCGAGGGCAAGCAAATTGACAGTGAAAACCTTTGGACGGCGGCGAAAGAAATCACAAGCCGTGTAAGCGCAAAAAAAACTGTGAGCCCAAGTTTTATTGACAAGCTGGGCGATAATATGATGAAACCCATGCCCGGCATACCTATTGCAATTTTTGTCATGGTAATGACAATAGTTGCGGTGGTTGGTGCCGGTGAGTTTTTGATTGAGTTTTTATTACTTCCTCTGGTTGAAGATATTATCGTTCCATTTTTTCGCAATTTCTTTTCTTCGTTTATACCCGAAGGCATGCTGCTAAATATTCTCATAGGTGAGTTTGGTATATTTGTAATTAGTTTTGAATGGATTTTGGCTTTAATTTTCCCCTATGTTTTGCTTTTTTATATAGTTTTCACATTTTTGGAAGATACCGGATATTTGCCCAGGATATCTGTGCTTTTTGATAACGTTATGAGGAAGCTTGGAGTTCAGGGCGGCAGCCTTTTACACATAATTATGGGCTACGGCTGTGCCGTGCCCGCCATAATAGGCAGCCGTGCCGCAACTTCACGAAAAGAACGTATTATTATCACTACTGCCATTTGTTTTGCAGTGCCTTGTATTTCTCAGTCGGGGGCTTTAATAAGCCTTTTGGCGGCTTATGCATGGTGGATGCTGCCGGCTATGATTACTTTTTCTTTGCTTTTGTTTATTGGTGTTACATTAACTGCCGGAAAGCTGGTAAAAGGCTCCGTAGACCCGCTGTTAATAGAGGTGCCTAACCTTCTTATGCCCGGCTCAAAATCTTTTGGAAGAAAGCTTGCTACCCGTATGAAGCATTTTTTAAAGGATGCGGAAGTGCCTATGCTTATAGCTATTGTAATAGCTGCGCTGCTGAGTGAAACAGGGCTTTTGGCTATAATAGCTGTATATGCCCAGCCTTTAGTCAGCTCTTGGTTAGGTATGCCTGATGAAGCGGTTATTGCACTTATTTTGGGTATAGTGCGCAGAGAAATGTCTGTTGCGCCTCTTCTTGCCCTTGATTTAACACATTTACAGGCTTTTGTAGGCGGGGCTGTTTCACTTATGTATTTACCTTGTCTTTCTGTTTTTGCCATTTTAATGAAAGAGTTTAAAGTGAAAATTGCCCTTACTATAACCTTGTCTACAATTGTTTTGGCACTGTTTGTTGGTGGGCTGATTAATCATATTGGACAGATATTTATGTAGTCAAGGCTTTAAACTTGCAGGGAGTTGTAGGTTTAATGGTATGGCAACGGTTCAACATGGTTTATGCACCATTGCCGTATGTCTGCCAAAAGCTAATTTTGTTCAGCACTATACTTTGCTATAAAAAACTACACCTCCAAAAATTAGATTTTTCTGTCTAACTTTTGGGGTGCAGTTCATTTGGCGGCTTTTTTAGCTAATATTATCACAATCCGGTTTGAGCTTTAAGTTATCTAAAAAAGTTTTATAGCAGGTTTGGCAAATGTCAATGCAATGGATTTCATTGTCAAATTCACTATGATAGCCCCATTTTTTTTCTATGCTCAAAAAATCATCATAATAACCAAATTCATTTTTATGAATTTTTTTTCCGCAAATGTTACAAAATATATCTTGAATAACATTCTCTTGTTTTTCGCTGTTTATAATCTCACGAATTTTCATCAAAAACCCCCTCGAAGAAAATCTGAGGATAGCAAATTTTAATTTGCTATATTATATTATATTACAGTAAGCTATGGTTGTACACAGGTAAATAAATCTTATACTATTTTAAGCGCTAATGTAAAAATTGCCGCTTTTAGTTATGTCTGTCGCTTTACATTTTAATGGTTGAGTGGTAATATTAATCATCAAAGAAAATGTTTGAAAGGACAAGCTAATGAAATTATTGGAAAATTTAAATAAAGTGCAAAAAGAGGCAGCTCTGTGTACTGAAGGGGCTCTTTTACTGTTGGCCGGAGCAGGCTCAGGAAAAACCCGCGTAATTACCCACAGAATAGCTCATATGATAGAAAAGGGAGTAGACCCGTTTAGCATACTGGCCATAACATTCACAAACAAAGCCGCAAGAGAAATGAAAGAGCGTGTTATGGAGCTTGTAGGGTTTGATGCTGTGTGGGTGAGCACTTTTCACTCTCTTTGTGTGCGTATTTTGCGTAGGGAAATTTCCAAAATCGGTTATGAAAACAGCTTTACCATATATGACGCCGACGATTCTAACAGGCTTATAAAGCTTTGTATTAAAGAGCTTAATATAAATGAAAAACAGTTTCCGCCTAAATCCATAGGCGGTGCTATATCGGATGCGAAAAATGAGCTGATAAGTGCGGCACAGTACTTAAGACTCAATGGCTCTGATTTTAGGCTTTCCAAAGTAGCGCTCTGTTACGAGCTTTATCAAAAGAAGTTAAATGCTGCTAACGCGCTGGATTTTGATGATATTATATTTTTGGCTGTGAAGCTGTTTGAAGAACTTCCTGAAGTTCTTCACCGCTATCAGGAAAGATTTAAGTATATAATGGTTGACGAGTATCAGGACACCAATACGGCCCAGTATAGGCTCATAAAACTACTGGCCTCTAAATACGGTAATCTCTGTGTGGTAGGTGATGATGACCAAAGCATTTACGGTTGGCGCGGCGCTAATATAAATAATATTCTTGATTTTGAAAAGGATTTTGAAAATACTACAGTTATAAGGCTTGAGCAAAATTACCGTTCTACAAAAAAAATACTTAGCGCAGCAAACGCTGTAATATCTAATAACCTGGGCAGAAAAGTAAAAAACTTATGGACAGAAAATGACAGCGGGGCAGATATATATTTCTACAAGGCTGAAAACGACATAGAAGAAGCTTCATTTATTGCAAGCTCTATAAAAGACCTGGCCGATAAAGGCTTGAGCCTTAACCATATAGCTGTTTTGTACAGGCAAAACTCACTGTCAAGGCCTATAGAAGATACTCTTGTGAAAAACAATATAGCTTACAAAATTTATGGCGGTGTGCGCTTTTACGACAGAAAGGAAATAAAAGATATACTTTCTTACCTTAAGTCTATACATAATTCTTATGATGATATTGCCCTTAGGCGCATTATAAATACGCCTAAAAGGGGAATAGGGGAAACTACTGTAGAAAAAATAGCAGCTTACGGCGCTCAGTATGAGCTGTCTATTTTTGAGGCGCTTATGGAAGAAGATGTTATAAACGGAGTTGGTCGTGGGGCTAAGCGCTTAGCTGAGTTTTGTGAGCTTATGAGCTGCCTTAAAAACTTTGCGGCAGACAATAGTGTTTCACAACTGTTACTGGAAGTTTTGGACAAATCAGGCTATTTAAGAGAGCTGGAAGCTGAAAACACCGATGAAGCAAGAGGCCGCATTGAGAACTTAGATGAGCTTGTAAATAAAGCTGTAGAGTTTGAATCAGGGAGCGAAGATAAAAGTCTTGCTGCTTTTTTGGAGGAAGTTTCGCTGGTGGCAGATATTGACGGGCATGTTGAGGGCGATGCAGTTGTGTCTCTTATGACTATGCACTCATCTAAAGGGCTTGAGTTTAAAAGTGTATTTATAGCAGGCTTTGAGGAGGGGATTTTTCCGGGCTATCGAGCTGTTACAAGCGGTGAGAGAAAAGATTTGGAAGAAGAACGCAGGCTTTGCTACGTGGGCATTACACGGGCAAAAGAAAATTTGTTTTTAACCTGTGCCGCTCAGAGGCTTACCCATGGCCAGATAATATATAATTCACCTTCGCGTTTTTTAAAAGAGCTGCCGGCAGAGACTTTTAAGGAAAATACATACATAGAGAAGTATACTTCCAAAGAGCCTAAGGAGCCCCGAGAAAAGATCTCTACCAGACCAACCCCGCAGTATTATCCAAAACCAAAACCCGCCGTAATACCTGCACCAAAGAACAAAGAATTGGACTTTGAGGTAGGCGATAAAGTGCGCCAGCTAAAGTACGGTATAGGTCAGGTTATTGAAATTAAACCTGCCGGAGCCGACTATGAAGTGACGGTTGATTTTGAAGCAGGCAGAAAAAAGTTTATGGCACATCTCGCAAGGCTTACAAGGGTGGAGTGATGGAATGGGCAGGCATTTAAAAGCATTCTCAGCGGTATTTCCTATAATTTTGAGAGTAGATGAGAAAGGTACGGAGATTTTACTGCATCTCAGGCAAAACACCGGTTATCAGGATGGGAAATGGGATATTGCCGCCAGCGGTCACGTTGATGAGGGAGAAACTTCTATTTCGGCAGTCATTCGTGAGTGTGGTGAAGAACTGGGCATTGAGGTTAATGCAAGTGATGTAACATTTGTGCATTTATCTCATTATTTATCAGCCGATAGGGTTTATTATGACATTTACTTTGTTGTTAATCAATACAAAGGCATACCAACCATCAAAGAGCCGGAAAAATGTTCGCAGTTAAGCTGGTTTGATTTAGACCGTCTTCCTGATGGCATAATTGAACGCCGCAGGATAGTTATTGAGGAATATAGAAATAAAAGCTTTTACAGTGAAATTGTTGAGAATAATTTCTAATGCCTATCAAAGCTCAAGCTTTAAGAAGTAAGAAAGTTTGAAAATTTTATTAGGAATAGGGGAGGTTTTATGAATTATACTTCAAAGTATGAGTCACCAATGGGGCTTCTTACAATATCAAGCGATGGCAGCAGCATTTTGGGCCTCTGGATGGAAGGGCAGAAGTATTTTGCTGCTACATTAGGTAACGACTTTTTAGAAGAGCATGATTTGGAAGTTTTTCAAAGGGCACATGCTTGGCTTGATGATTACTTTGCCGGGAAAAACCCGGCCGATACCTTGCCTCTTGTGCCTGAGGGCAGCGAATTTCGCCAAAAGGTTTGGAAAGTTTTACGTGCCATACCTTACGGCGGGCTTATTACATACGGTGAAATAGCCAAAAAGATTGAACAGGCCACAGGTAAAATAGCCTCTGCTCAAGCTGTTGGCGGAGCAGTGGGCCATAACCCCATCTCCATAATTATACCTTGCCACAGAGTTATTGGTGCGGGTGGCAGTTTAACAGGTTATGCCGGTGGCATTAATAAAAAAATACGCCTACTTGAGCTTGAAAAAGTTTCTATGGATGGGTTGTTTGTGCCCAAAAAGGGGACGGCTTTATAAGATGGCGAATAGCAAACCACCGGTTTAGCTTACAGGGGTTTCATTAGTGTCCCTGTGTCCCTGTGTGCTTTTTGTTGAAAGCCTTGCGGCCATCGGTAATATTAATTGATAGGGTGGAACAAATATTATTTTAAGAGGAAATTCCCATGGTTAGGTGGATTGAACTATCAAAAGGTTATTACATCGGTTTTTTTGCAGTGGGGTTGGTGTTGTTTATTTTGCAGCAACTGCCTTATATTATAATGCCATTTTTGCATATAGAGGTAAATCCACTCATGGAAATGGTAGATAAATCGGCATTTTTAAATACCTTAGAGAAGGTATTGGGCGTTTCATGTGTTATCGCCACGATATTTCTGGTGAAAGGAGATTCTCTGTGGTTCTCACTGGAAAATACAAAAGAAATAGTTTTTTTCAGCGCAGCAATGTTGGCAATAGCCATTTATTTTGTAGGATGGAGCTTTTATTTTAGAGGCAATCATATCTTGGCCCTAATGCTTTTTGCTTTAGTTGCAATGCCGCCTATATACTATGCACTTATAGGGCTGTGGCGCGGAAACTATATTCTCGCGCATCTGGGGGGAATTTTTTTAATCGCACACCTTGCTAATGTGTGGAATAATCTTAAATAGTTTTATATTAAAACAGTATAAAATAACAATAAGGGGGATTTTTATGGTACCAATCATTGGTGTTTCAGGTTGTTATCAGGTGTTTTCATCACAGCTTTTTCATTCGGTAGAAAGATATTTTATAAACAAATCTTATTTGGAGGCGGTTAAGCTGAATGGTGGTTTGCCGCTGCCTATCCCGGTTGTGGAGGAGCCTGAGCAGCTTAGAGCTTATATTGAAATGTGTGATGCTCTTTTACTGCCCGGTGGTGGTGACGTTGACCCTATGTACTTTGGTGAAGAGCCTCACCCAAAGCTAGGTACGGTTCAGCCTGATATGGACAAATTTGAGATGGATTTATTAAGCCTCGCTTTTGAGCGTAAAATGCCTGTGCTCGGCATTTGCCGCGGTGAGCAAATTATTAATGTAGCAAAAGGTGGTACTATTTATCAGGATATGGCAGCTACTTATGAGAAAGAACTTATACTGCATCAGCAAACTTATAGAAGTAGTATAGGCATTCACAAAATACAAATAGAAGAGAACTCTCTGCTTTTTGAAATTTTAGGTAGCAAAGAAGTTCGCACAAATTCAATGCACCATCAGTCAGTTAAGGTTTTGGGCAAAGATTTAGTGGTAACTGCTACAGCTGCTGATGGTATTATTGAGGCAATTGAAAGCACTGACAGGAAAATTATCGGTGTACAGTGGCACCCCGAACTGCTTATACACACACAAAGCGAAATGAATAATCTCTTTAAACATTTTATTCAAAATATGGCCGTGGATTATAAAAAATCCAAACAGTAGTCAGCCCTGCCATTAAACCCGGGCTGCTGACCTGCGATTAAAAGCCTAACCTGCCGCGATAGTTTTAGCTTACTTGACTACCGTGTTAGGCAGTCGCCCTATGAAAGCTTTGAAGAGTATTCTTGGTTTGTAGAGCGCATGAGAGAAGAACTGCAAAGACCTTTCAAAGAAGATAAATAATCGGCATTAATAACAAAAATCCGAACCCTCGGCAATGAGTTTTAGCTCAAACTTAGGGTTCGGATTTTTGTTATTAGCTCTGCGGATAACGGGACGTAACTTAAACCACATTAAAGTCGCTTTAGCCCACCATTCCACCATTATTGATAACATTTTAATGGATGACGGGCAAATCGTCAAGCCTTCATATGAAAATTTATATGGCGAAAATATAAAAATAATACGTCAGCATAAACTAAAGTTAAAATTGCTCACTCTTGAAGAAAAAGACGAAATCGTTGTAAAATACGAATCTGGTATGACGATGACGGATATAGCCAAGCAATACGGTTGCCACTACACCACTGTCGGTAGGCTTCTCAGGATGGGAGAAGTTGAAATTAGAGAAAAGTAGTCATGTAATTTCTACTCAATTAATTCCAAAGCCTCATTACTAAGTCTTTTAATGAATTTGCCGCCCATCATTTCAATTATATTCCTTGAAATGGAAAGCCCAAGCCCTGTTCCGCCATATTTACGGGATGTGCTTTCCCCCGCTTGCTGGAAAGAAGAAAACAAACCGGAGTGCTGCTCCGGGCTTATCCCGATTCCGGTGTCGGTAATTTCAAACAATATGGTGCAAATATCGTTTGCTTCGCTTATTAATTTCGCATTTAGGCTGACTGTTCCCCTTTCGGGAGTGAATTTTGTCGCATTACCCAGCAGGTTCGTAATAATCTGCGCCAGCCGTAAATCGTCACCGTATAAATAATTAGGTATATCCGTGCAAATATGTACATTGAATTTTTGTTTTTTTTCCTCCACACGGAAGTTGATAACATTAACGACACGTTGGAGCATTTTTTCAAAATTGAAATCTATTTTGGAAAGGTCAAATTTGCTGGCTTCGATTTTTGACATATCCAAAATATCATTTATTACATCGAGCAAATGATGCGACGCGTCATCAATTTTAAGCAGACAATAATCCTTCCGTTCAATATTATTTGCGGATTTTGCAATGGAAGTCATTCCAATAACAGCGTTTAGCGGCGTGCGGATTTCATGACTCATGTTGGATGAGAAATTTGTTTTTGCTTGAGTTGCCGTTTCCGCCCGCACATTCGCCATATGCATTTCGGTGTTGTCGTGAGCCAGCAGTAATACGCCGTTCAGCTCCCCCACGCTGTTATAGGCAGGCGAAAGGTTAATCGAAAAAAACACATCCTTGTCTAACGCGGCACCCGTTTGTGCTTTATAGATGTAATCATAATAATAGGTTTCTCATGTATCGATAACGGCTCTTATGCGTTCTTTCATTTGCCTGGCATATTTATCACCAAACATTTTTATCAAAAACGGAACAATCGGCTTACCCATCAAATCGTCTCCGAAGCGTTTTTTACCGATGTTGTGCATATGCAACAACACAATTTAAAACACGTCAAGTAAAATTTAAAAAATCTAATATCTCCCTAACAAATGCGCATGACTATATCTCTAAAATGACGAGGAGAATTTTTATGTGCAAAAAAGATGAGAATTTAAAATGGGATGAAATATCTCGAGAGGAATTGAAGGTGTTATCTTATGACCAAAACTGGTCTGATTCTATGATAGCGAAGCAATTTTGCGTAAGCATTTCACGAGTTAGGTACAAAAGAAAAAAGTTAAGACTAACAAGGGCAGATATTATGTATGAGCAATATATCGGTGGAAATTATGAAATTTTAAATGATTTTAATCAAAAATCATTTAATTGGTTTTTAAATGAATGCAATATTGATTTACTTGCAAAAAGTATTACCAACTACATATTCCGAAAAGGACCTGTAGAAACTCTTCATTCAAGCAAAAAGCTTACACAATCGGATATGAAGACATTAAACGTATTTATGGTTAATCAGATAGCTGGGTTACTACTATGCGTTTTGAATAATGAATGGATGAGATTGAGGAAGTATTTGAGGAATACAGTGATTCTGTCAGCGAATGGCTGGAAGTAGAACCTGACTTGGTGGAAATTAATAAGTTTATTCTTCCGTTTGAAATAATAGATGAAAAAATCCTTACCAGACTTAAAAAGATATGTAATATTAAATATTGAAAAATTTAAATTTCAAACGAATAAATAACATGTATACTATGCCTCATTTTTGCGTATCTAGTTTTACGCTGGAACTTACAAGGAGGGATAGTCAATACTTAATTGTACAAAAAAGATAAGGTGTCGTTCTTAAACTCGGCAGGTGAAATATATCCAAGAGAACCATGGATTCTGATATTATTAAACCAATGAATATACTCCATCAACTGTAAGGCAAGTTGTTCTGGAGTGTCGAAGAAACGCCGATTAATAAACTCGGTTTTAATCAACTTGAATGTCGCTTCCGCAGCGGCATTGTCATATGGGCAACCTCTTAAGCTCAATGAGTAATCGATGTTGAAAGTTTTGAGCATCTCATCAATCAAAACATTGTCAAATTCGCTGCCTCTGTCAGTGTGGAACATTTGAATCTGCATGAGATTTGTTTTGACAGAGGAAAAAGCTGCTTGAACTAAAATCGCATACTTGTGTGCGCCGGAACTGTAGCCAATGATTTCACGGTTATGTAAGTCCAGTAAAACACAGATATAGTGCCATTTTTGACCAACACGGACATATGACAAATCGCTAACTACAACAGCAAGCCGAGCTTGTCCGTTGAACTGTCTGTCGAGTAACTTCGGGGTGGTTGATTCATTTATTTTTTTGTTATGGTTTCTATACTTTTTGCGCGTATAGGCTGGCTCTAAGTAATGTCATCTGTAAGTGTATTAGATTTGATAGAACTCGGTTTCAAATACGCCCTTCCGAACGAGACGGGTAGACCTCCATATGATCCGGCTCACATGCTGATGCTGTACTTATATGGCTATATGAACCCATCGCTGTGGCTTTACGCCCATGTCGAGAGGAAAGCGTAAATTTCGATACGACAGAAAACCTTTACATTGAGGGTGACAACCTTGATGTGTTGAAACTGCAGCGGTAAGCGTATTTGAACCGTGTAAAAATGATTTACATTGACCCTCCATACAAGGTGGGAAGTTGATAAGGATGTCCATTACAGATTAGCCTTGCTTTATGAGATTTTGTATTTTCATAACAAATTATTCGAATAAATATTTAACTTTCACCAATCCTAATACAGAGGTGATTGTTATGATTGGTGAAAGACTTCGAGAAATACGAAAAATGAGGGGTATTACACAAGAAGAATTGGCAGCATTAGTGGGAACGCAGAAATCCGCTATATCTTCATATGAGAACAATAAAAGTGAACCTAATGACAGATACAAAATAATTTTTGCTAAGAAACTGAATATTTCGTTGGATTATTTACTTGGAACTATTGATACTCCTATATATGCATTTAACAAAAGAAAAATGATTTTGATTAACGAAGATTTATCTGAAGCTAAACGAACATTTTTAAATCAATTCATCAACATGCTAAATGAGAGTGAATGTTTCATTGATAGCTGAACATTATTAATTTAAACTCGATATAAACGAGCGTAAATGTTCATTATAAAGTAAACTTAATTATTTTTTTCGCTTGACAAACAAAACAAGGGCATGTTATATTTTTATTGTCGATTTTTAGTTTATAACTATTAGTTATAATTTTAGTCATTTTATACCAATAAGAATGAAGTTAAGTGAAGATGAAAAGGAAATTTTTTGTCTTTTATAATGGTGAATATATTGTAATAGATTCCAAAAAATTTATAGTAGGAGATAAAGTGTTTGCTACTTTGGGAACATTGCTGCAGGGATCACCTAACTATGTATAGCCGCCAGAACCATTGAAAACACTAAATATTTTTAGTATATTATTAAGATGAAAGGCGTACTGTTTTTTTTACGAAATATAGTTATATTAATTTCACCACACCCTGATGATATTGCGTTGTTATTGGGGTACGCAATAATGAAATACTTGAATTGCTGTGAGTTTTACATAATGGGATGGAAAAAGTACAATAAGCTTTCTCTGGATTTAACAAATACCGTGGACAGGGTAAGGCAAGAAGAATACGACACCTGGCGGCATTGCGGGGTTCAACTTATCTACGATAATTACGAAGATGCGTATATGAGAATGGGCTACGGTGTGAGCCAACTGCTAGGTGATACAGTAGTAGAGCTTGATGTGCTTAAACGTGATGAGAAACTGGTGCTTGACTTAGTTATGGTGCAGAAAGAAGCTTTTCCGCACTTGGTACAGGATGGATATTTACGACCCATTAATTTGTCCACGCTCGTCCTTCAGCCCCTCGGGTGCAAATTGATGACTACAATACAGGCAGAGATTTTTTTTATAACCATTTATATCTTTACCGTAACGATGAAATGAATGAGAAATATTGAACTTTGGGCAAGTCGATACTATACATTTATCCATTAAAACCTAACTCCTTTTTGGGATAGAGGCTTTTTATGGTGAATGTATTGTATCACTAAAGCTAAGGGTTACTAAATATCACCTAGCCAAAGGAGCCTATGTTAGTGAAGCAATTGGATTTAAGGCAAGTTTCGAGCATAGTATTCAAGGCATCAAAGGTTGCGTCAGTAGGACTTCTGCTTTTAAAAATTTTATCAAGCGTTATGCAAAGCATCCTGATTCTAGTTTTAGCGGAGTTTCTAAATAGCGTTTTGGGCATATTTGATGCTGGTGCGAAAAGTACAGCATATATTTTGACTGTGATTGCAGTATATGTATTTCTGCAGCTGTTTGTCTGGCTGGAGCCCAACATGACCGAACTGTTCAATACCCATCTCCTGGTAAGTGTTAGGAGTTATTGTAACAACATAATATTGGACAAGTATTCAAAGCTGCAATATCGTCATATAGAAGACAAGTTAACACTCGATCTTTTGGACAGAGTAGTGCCAAATGCAGAGACGCGATTAGTGGAGTGTTTTAAGAGCTACCTCAGGATTATCAGTTTTATAGTTAAAATGGCAGGCATAATGATCATCTTGGCCAGCAAGGCGATTTTGCCTGCTGCCGTAATAACTGTTTGCGCTGTTCCATTGTTCTTTCTTGCGGTCAAAAGCGGACGTGCTTCTTACGAAGCTGCGAGAGAAGTTACCAATTACGAAAGAAAAGCGGGATATCTGTCGGAAATTATGCTGGAACGAGGCTATGTGTATGAAAGAAAGCTCTTTCAGTATGGTCAGCATATTAATGACCAGTGGAGAGAGGATTTCGAGTTTGCACGTATATTAAAGTTGAAGACCAGTATAAAGTGGTATATTAAAAGCAAGGCCGGGAGTGCGCTCACGGCAATTATTTCAGCTATTTCAGCAATTGCTTTAATTGAGTCAGTTTTAAGTGGGAAATTGAGTGTAGGTCTCTACATTTCGCTGATGGGCTCGATCTATGCGTTGGTTAAGGTAATGGCGTGGGAGTTTATGCAGAATGTAGATTCTCTTGCGAATGCCCATGAGTATATTAAGGATTTCAACACGTTTTATGCACTTGAAGAGGAATCGGCAGAAAATACAAAAGCACAGTTACCCCAAGGATTTGAATCTCTTGAGTTTGACCATGTATCCTTCAAATATCCCAATACAGATATGTATATCCTAAACAACCTGTGCCTCAGAATAGACACGAAGAAGCGTTATAGTATCGTTGGAGTAAATGGGGCCGGGAAGACCACCATTATGAAGTTGATTTTCGGTCTATACGACAACTATGAAGGAACAATTTTTCTAAACGGCAAAAATTTAAAGGAGTATAGCAAAGAGCAAATTAGGTCAATATGCACAGCCGTTTTTCAAGATTTTGCGAGATACGCACTGTCTATCCGAGACAATATTTTGCTTGGAGGACTGAATAATATTGAGGCAATCAGAGATAAGGATATTGACCGGGCGGTTAAAGATGCTGGTTTGAATGAAACTATCGACCAATATGAAAACAGTTTGGACACTCTTTTAGGAAGTAATTTCAGGGAAGGACAAGATTTTTCCGGAGGACAATGGCAGCGTCTTGCAATTGCAAGAAATCTCATAGGAAACTCCGAGCTGACGTTCCTTGATGAACCCACGGCATCTTTGGATCCCATTGCGGAAAATCAATTTTATCAGTCATTACAGGATATTTGCCTAAGAAAAACAGTTGTCATAATATCACACCGACTGGCTATTGCCCAAAATGCTGACTGTATCTATGTCATTGACAATGGAACTGTAAGCGAAGTTGGGGACTTTCAGCAACTAATGGCAGATGGTCAAGGATTTGCCCAGATGTATGAAAGTCAGAAAGGTTGGTATGATGAAGAAAAATAAGGGTAGGGTTTGGCGTGTAATCAAAGTGATGTTCCCGAAAATGCTAAGGTCTTGCCCAGGAATGTTTGTTCTAAGCGCCGTTTTCGGTATCTTGAACAGTGTATGTATGGGCATTTTAATATATCTTTCACAAGAGCTTTACGACTCTCTGCTCAATGCCGTGGCAGGAGTTGTCAGCAAGAGAGAGGTTATTGTTGTGACCCTGATCTTCGGTGGCTTTACTATTGGAAACCAAATTTTAAACGGCCTGAACGTTTTCATAATGAATGTAATGTTCAAAATAATCAACCGTGACCTCACCTATGAGTTGCACGCCAAAGCAGATAGATTGCGCGCAATGTCCTTTGAAAAAGAGACGATATATAACCAGTTTCAAATGGCTATACAGGGCAGAAATGAGTCAGTTTTCCTATTGTTTATTTGCTTTACGCCCATTACTTGCCACCTTCCTCTGTATATGTTTATGGGAAGTTATTTCTATATACTTAATCCAAGTTTTGTGTTGGCTATTCTACTAATTTGGTTTCCCATATGTATCAGCTATTACTACAAAATAAAAGCAAAGGCAGTGCTAGTTAATAGCGCTGCAGCGCCCTCTCGCGAGATGAAATACTATCACCAGTGCATAATTGGTCGCGAGTTTTTTAGAGAAACCCGGCTTCTTGGCGCTATGCCTTTTTTCCGCAATTTATATACTCACACAATGCAGATGGTCAATTCACTTGAAGTGGCATATAAAACAAAAAGCTTGAAAATAGACTTTATCTCCAAATTAATTACTTTGGTGGGGTATGGGTGCGTTTTGTACATGATTTTTACCAATGTCATAGCTGGGACTATCTCAATTGGTGCCTTTGCCGCCGTGCTTAACGGCATCGGTTTGCTTTTTGATGAAATGAAGGAATTGATAAGTGATGACATCGGAGAGAATATCGGTTCTATGGGCTCGATTAAAAGTCTGATAGACTTTCTTGAACTTCCTGAAGAGCAAGCGATTGGACAACCTGTGCAACAAGACATACTTGCCCTTGAGACCATAAGGCTTAAAGGGGTTTCATTTAAATACCCAAACTCTGAAAACTACGTTTTAAAAGATGTTGACCTTGAAATAAAACCAGGAGAAAAGATGGCGCTTGTAGGGGCGAATGGCTCGGGAAAAACGACATTGACAAAATTATTGCTTGGACTCTATCAACCGACGCTGGGAGAAATCATAGTCGGTGCGCGACACGACGAGCAAGGCGCCATTTTATTAAGCGGCTTGACCTCGGCTGTTTTTCAAGATTTTAGGCGATACAAAATGACACTAAGGCAAAACATTATGATTAGCGATGTATTGTCTGGAACGGATGAAGAAGAGTTATATAGTGTAATGAGGGATGCAGGCATACCACAAGAGCTTGCTCTCGACACGAACTTATCAGTGGAGTTTGGCGGGATTGACTTGTCAGGTGGACAGTGGCAGAAGGTGGCAATAGCCAGAGGAATATACAGGAAACATCACCTGATTGTGCTGGATGAGCCTACCTCTGCGATCGATCCGATTGAGGAAAGCGATATCTACCAGAAGTTTGTGGAAATCATTAAAGACCGAACGGCAATACTGGTTACGCACAGAATTGGAGCAGCAAAGATTGCCGATAGAATTGTGATTATGGAAGAAGGTCGGTGCATTGACAGTGGTACTCATCAACAACTGATGAGTAGTTGTGAGAGCTATCGTAGAATGTACTATGCACAGGCTGATTGGTACAGTTGATGAAAGAAGGTTTATTATGTCAATGGATTGGAATATTGAAAACTCTGTTGCGCGTCATGTGCCGTATGGGGAACGCTTTATTTGCTTGTTCAGCAGTGGCAAGGACAGCGCACTGGCACTGTCTATTGCCTGCATGGGTGGGGGAATACCAGTTTCTTTGATTTACTGTGACAGCGAAGAGGATATTCTTAATGACTATGTGTTTCACTGGCAATCCCTCAGAAATGTACGTTTGCAGTCTAAGATGATGGGTATCCCTTTAGAACACCATGAGGGATTATGGTATAGATGGCCGGAGGTGGCCAAAAAGTTTTGTAGCTCGGTTCGATATGTCGTATTCGGAGATTTGCATCTGGAAGGAAACTTAAGGATTCAAAGGAGATTGTGTGAGAAGCTTGGAATGATCCCCTGTTTCCCGCTCTGGAATGTGCAGTATGATACACTGATGGAGGAACTGGAAAGGCACAATATTACAACCATAATTACGGCAATTGACCCCGCAAGTCAGCTGCAGGCAAGCTGGCTGGGGAAGGAATTTAATCGCACTGCATATGACCATTTCCGTCATTTACCTATAGATTCCTTTGGAGAAAACGGGGAATACCATACTTTTGTAGTCAACTGCAACCTGTTTAAGCGGCAGCTTCAGTACCGATTGGGAGAATCAAAAAATCAATATATCACTATAGAGGCATGGTAAAGCTTTTATAAATTAGTGTTATACAATATAGATTTAATATTGCTTTGTACAAGTTGCAATGGGGGAGTATAGAGTGATAATAAGAGAGTATAGGGTAAATCAGGGTGAGATTTGTTTCCTAGGATCCATGTCAGATATATTAAATTACTACAGGTTTAATATATCTGAGTTCTTTATTTTGGGTATGGGACCGGGACTTCAGTTCAGAATAAAAAACTGCCATACAGATGAAATATGTTCACTAGAATACAGGATTGAAACCGTTGATTTGAATAAGGATTTTAAAGAATTTGAAGAATTGTTCAGTAATTTGGGTTTCAGCATCAACAAAAATACTTTTGACAAGTTTGAAGATATAGAAAATAATTTAGTCCTTAATTTGATTGATAAAAGACCTGTAATGGTAGACGTTGACGTTTTCAATCTTAAATATCACGTAGATTATGAAAAAACGCATCATGCCCACATTGTTGTTATTTATGGAATCGATAAGGAAAATGGCAAGTTTTTTATTGCCGACAGTTATATTACTACACTGAAAAAAAGCAATTACATGGGTGCACTAGAGTTGGTTGAACTTCCGCAAATATTAGATTTGACTCAGGTAAAATCGACCAAACGCTATATATGCTGGAATATGTTGAGGAGTAGTGCTAATCATCCCTTTATGTCGACAGATGTGGCAAAGAAGATAAGAAACTCTGGAAAGAAAATTAAAAATAGCAGTAACAGAAATGGTTGGATTAGTGGTTTGGATGCTATCAGACAATTTAATACAAAAATAAACGAATTGTCAAGGCTCGAGTTGACATCTGAAATAAAAAGCTTTTTGGAATTAATTTATAAAATGCTCACAGGTTTTGGGGGGCCAACTGCGACAAGAAAGCTATTTGGTCAGTTCCTTTATTGGGGCATAACAAATGCTGGTATCAAGATACCTGAAACTATTGCAGATAGATACATTGAACTTGCGAAAAAGTGGGGGAAGTTTTCGAGACTTTTAATGAAAACTGTGATACTAGAAGATATACAGTATTTGCACAAGGCAGATAAAGAGATGCAAGAGATTGTAATAGAAGAGGAGCAACTAGCTGAAATCATTTCACATATCCAAACTTCTACTGAATGCAAGATTGGGGATAATGTTTTTTAAAAATGATTAAAACAAGTATCAGTGAGAAAAACACAGGTAATAGGTGTATCTATGAAAAGTAAGTATTTGATTGTATCTCCCCATCCTGATGATGCATGCTTTTCTTTGGGAGGTAGTATATTAAGATTTAGATCACATCACATTATGATTTGGGATGTGTTTACAAATAAAAAGTTTAATGTTTTAAACATTAATGACTTAAATGCTCAGAAGCTGATATTAAAGGAAGAGTATGAAGCTATCAGATGTATGCATGTAAACTGTGTGCTTGGAGATTTAAAAGATGCCCAGTTAAGGGGATACAAGCGACTGAGTGAAATAGTTGGGGTGCCTGTTGATGTAGGATGTCTAATCAAAAAAGAACAGAATGTTTATAGAGAAATAAAAGAGAAATTCAAAGAGATATTAAATGAATGGCGGCCCAATGTGATTGGAATACCAATGGGTGTTGGGTATCATATTGACCATATATTGTCTAGAGAAGCAGTTTTAGAAATACAAAAGAGACATGATTTTAAGATTTTTTTTTATGAAGACTTGCCTTATGCACATAATGAAAAATGGCTCAAAGATGCATTGGAACACTTACAAAGGCGCATGAAAATAAAGGAGTTCAAAATACAGGTTGATACATATTTTAAAGAGAAGGAAGCTCTACTCAGGATTTATAAAAGTCAAATAAAGGATAGGGATATCCGATTAATTAAGCAGTATATGATGTCTTTTGATGAGCCCTGTGCGTATGAAAGGGTCTGGATACCAGACAAAGAGTTGGAGGGTTAGGATGAATTGTTGGCTACCTATAAAAACTGAAGATAAAAAAGTAATGCTGGTATTTAATGACTTCGTTGTAAAGTATGATGTTTGTAATTTTAAATGCGATTATTGCTTGAATCAAATGAAGCCTGATCAGACAGATATATGGAAGTCCACTGAGAAAGTACTGTTTTTGGATGAGAAACAGGTTGAAGAGCTTATTTATAGTGACAATTCTTCTCTTGGAGTCAGGATGAATAAAATAGTTAGTTCATTTCAACAAAATATTGACTCAGCAATTCTTCGAATAAGCGGGGGAGAAATTTTAGGTATAAAAAATATAGAAAAGTTTATTGAAAAATTCAGTAGTGAATTTGAAGTAATCCAGATTGTTACAAATGGGTATTTTCTAACCAAGGATATGGTTAATAAATTAGGAGCTTTAGGAAATGTACAATTGCATTATTCTTTAGATGGACATAATTTGAAGCTTAATGGATATAGGGTAAAATCTCTGGAAATACAAAACCGCCTTATGAATAATTTAGAGCATGCAGTAGCGGCAGGAATAGCTATTGAAATCGGAAGCGTATTGACAACTGCAAATACAAAGAATTTTGTGGAATTTTTAGAATACCTATTAATATATGAATACAAGCTTAGAGTACATCCTTCACCTGTAAGGGGTGAGCAATTAAAACATTTTTATCCTGACAAGGAGAGTATAAAGAGCTTTTCTCAAATACTGAACAATTATGATAGATTTACAAACATATTACCGCCTATTGCGTACATGCAGCAACTTATAAAGTTTATGGCCGATAATGAGAGAGTTTTGCAATGTCATCTTCCTAAAGCCGCCATACAGACTGTCGACAAGGGCTCCTTGACACCATGCCCAAATGGATGGACATTGCAAATGGGTAATCTTTTATATGAGGATAGCACTGATATCTCAATGAGGATCGGAAGAGAAAAAATATATAACTTATTATTGCAGGAAAGGCCAAGATTGAAGTATTGCAAAGGCTGTTATACTGCTTACGATATTGTTAATTTGTATATCTCAGGTATGATAAGCGATGAGGAACTAAAGATGCTACCTTTGTATTCTGGGCCGAAAGTCAGCTTATGGATGAAATTATTAAGAGAGCAGTACAAAAGTACATCAGGTGAAATTAATTCAGAAATAAAGGTTGTGTAAAATTTATGGATGCTACCTTGATTATGCCAACATACAATAAGCTACCAAGATTGAGATTAACTATATCCTCCTTGGAGAATCAGACATATGACAAGGACAGGTATGAGGTAATTGTTGTTGATGATGGCTCTACTGACGGTACTTGCCAGTTCTTAAGCGAATTGAAGTCCAATGTAAACTTCCGCATAGTAAGGCAGGATAATAATGGGAGGTCATCGGCACGCAATACTGGTTTAAGCTTAGCAAGGGGAAGGCTTATTATTTTTACCGATGATGATTTAATACTTTCACCAAGTTTTATCCAGCAACATGTCAGTAACAACAATTGTTCATTGGTATTACATGGTAAAATCATCAACATTCCATATTTGAAATTTTTTGAGGATCCTTCCAAAGGTATTTTTTATTCATATTTAAATAAGGACACATCCTCTGAAAGCAAGCTGACCGAAAAATGTATTTCAATGGAAGATATAGCATCAAGTTTTCAGGAGAAAATTGCCTCCAATACTAAGATAAGCAGTTGTGAATGGGCAATAAGGCATATTTTGACTCAAGGTATCGAATCGTTTTCGTGGATGGGATTTACAGGAGGAAATGTCTCAGTATCCAGAAAGTGGCTTGAGATAATCGGGGGATTTGACACAAACTTTGGACTTAAATGGGGATGTGAGGATTTTGAGTTGGGTTATAGATTATATAAAGCAGGGTTTCCGTTTGGTTATGGAGAAAGTGCAGTGAATTATCATATGGCTCATTACAGGCCGGATATGGAACTACAAATCAAAGAAACCTTAAAATTTTTTTACGAAAAATATCATGACCCCCAAATATTGAAATTAGAAAATATTATAAATGAAAAAATAAATAAAGAGAATTTTTTAAATGAAATATTGGAACAGAGCCTTCAGGTCGAGAAAAAGATTAATTAAAAGGAAGTGCTGTCAGTGGAAAAAAAGACGATATGGTATGATGCAAGAGATTTAAAAAATAGGGATACGACACTATCACTTATATGTAACCTAAGATATACACATATTATAATAAATAGACAAATGTTAAGCGAGCTGAGATTGCCCGGGAGAATGAACATAATTTTAGAAATGAACAAAAGTGAAGAGTTGGATGAGGCAATTCCTTCGAAAGTTCTAATTTTATCGAAAGATATTTCTATACTCGAGAAGGCACATAGTAAAGGTTTTAAAACGGTTCTTTATGAGTGTATTTATAACAAGGAATCCATGGAATGCGCTTCACAATACAGGTATGTAATTGATTATTTATTCGTAGAAATTGCATCAGATTCAAATATTCCTCTGGAGCTATTGATTGCTAAATTACAGGGGAAGGGTGTAAGGCTTTTAAAAGCAGTAAAAAGTCATCAGGATACAGAAATTGCCTTTGGTGTGATGGAAGTGGGAAGTGATGGTGTTGTACTTCAAACAGAAGACTTGAATGAAATTACGAAGGTGGATGCATATATGGATAAAGCATCAATGGGCAAATTGGATTTGGTAAAAGGTAAAGTGATAGAAGTACAACATATAGGCATGGGCAGAAGGATATGCATAGATACAACCACTATCTTAAATCAAAATGAAGGAATGCTTATCGGCTCAACGTCACAGGGAGGAATACTTGTTAGCTCAGAAACACACTTTTTGCCATATATGGATTTGCGACCGTTCAGGGTGAATGCGGGAGCAGTACATTCATATATTTGGATACCGGAGGGAAACACTGCATACCTAACAGAATTGAAAGCCGGAAGTAGAGTTCTCTGTGTGGATGTAGAGGGCCGCACCAGAGAAGTGAGCGTAGGTAGAGTAAAAAATGAAGTAAGGCCTCTTTTGAAAATAGAAGCGGAAGCAAAGGGAGTCAGAGTAAATGTTATTGTTCAGGATGACTGGCATATCAGAATTTTTGGCGGAGATGGGGAAGTGAAAAATGCCTCAAACATAAAAATTGGGGACGAATTACTTACATATATATGTGAAGGTGGTAGGCACGTTGGATTAAAAATTGATGAAACATTATGTGAACGTTAAAAGCATTTATTATAAAAGAGGGTAAGGTGAGCGAATGAGTAATAAGAATTTGCGGTTGGCAAAGCTTTTTAGAAACAGAGATAATAGTATATGTATTGTACCTATTGATCACGGAATGACTTATGGACCAATAACTGGCATTAAGAATTATCTTCAAACTGTAAACCAGGTAGTTGAAGGTGGCGCAGATGGTATTATTTTGCATAAAGGCTTGCTGAATAAAGTCATAAACACCCCTGAGCTTGTAAATTCAAATTATATAATGCATCTCTCAGCATCTACTTGTTTAGGAAAATTTCAGGAGGAAAAAGTTATTGTTTCTTCAGTGGAATCTGCAGTTAAATTAGGCGCTGTTGGAGTTTCAGTACAAATCAATTTCGGTTGTGACTTTGAGAGTAGGATGCTTAAAGACGTAGGAATTATTTCCGATGCCTGCTATGAATGGGGAATGCCCTTACTTACCATGGTATATGTAGCTGGTAGGGGTAATAATATCGCTCATGCTGCTAGGGTAGCAGAAGAACTAGGGTCAGATATAGTCAAAATCGAACACTCCAGAGATACTGAGGAACTTAGGAGTATTATAAATAGCGTCAATATTCCGGTGATAATTGCTGGTGGTGCTACAGATCTTAGCCAGGAGGACTTGCTGAGAAGTATAAATGATATTTTGGGCACGGGCGTAAGCGGTGTAGCCATAGGGAGAAACATTTTTCAGCATTCAGATCCCAGGCTGTTAACCAGTTTAATAAGTGCATTGGTTCATAAAAAAATGAACTTGGAAGAATGTCTAAACTGTATTAGTAATAAGGGGTTGAAATGATGGAGTGTGATGAAATTAAAGAAATAATCCTAAAAATAATAAGTAACGATATAATAAGAAGAGAACTGACAGAAATCAGTGATGATTACACCTTGGGAGAAAGCGGTTTAGGGTTGAACTCTATGGAGTTTTTAAAAGTCATGACCCTGTTGGAAAAAAAGTTTAATTGCCAAGTGGAGGACGAGTTTTGGTATTACAATAAATTACATACTATCGGAGATATTGTAGAATATTTCTACAAAAACATGGAGAGACTATAAATGTTTATTCATAAATTACTTTATGAAAATGCAGAAAAATATCCTGATCATATTGCCTTGGAATTCAATGGTGAGTCTATCAGCTATAAACAACTATATAAACTGATGATAAGTGCGGCCATTAAACTAAAAAAACTTGGGTTGACGAGTGAAGATAAACTTCTTATTTTTGCTCCCAACAGTCCGGAATTCGTAATCGCTTTTTTTTCTTCAATGTATTTAGGAAGTATTGTTGTACTTGCAGATACGAAATATAACCAAGAATTGAAAAACATAATTATTGAGAATAAGCTTAAGTTTATTGTGACAGATGAGTTCTATACACAAAAAATAGATAAGGTATTTAATTCCATGTCTCAGAATGAAAGAAAACTGATGGAGGATATGAATACGATATTAACCTCTCAGTTAAGGGAATGTAGCAATGAGATTGACTTAAGCATAGAACCGGGACATAAGGAGTTGGATGACGAAGCATTGATATTATATACATCAGGGTCCAGGGGTACACCAAAAGGAGTGATAAATACCAATAGGACATTGTATGAAGCACTGTGCAATTATCAGCAAACCGTGCCGATAACGTCCTCTGACAGACTTGTGGCAGTTACACCATTTTTTCATTCCTATGCCATGGGGTCATGTATGCTGGCTGGACTGGGAAGTGGGGCGACCTTAATACTCCAAGAGAGCTTCCAGCCCAAAAAGATAATTAGACTTATTGAAAAAGAGAAAGCAACTATCTTTCACGGTGTTCCATACATGTATAGCTTGATAAATGAGCAGTATCAACAGGAGTTGCAGGACTTTGAATCCTTGAAATTATGCGTTTCGGCCGGAGGAGCATTATCAAGATCTGTGGCAGAAAGGTTTTATGAACTTACTCATAAGGTAATACATCAAGAGTATGGAAGCTCTGAAACAGGAACCATTTCAATAAATCTTAATGAATCTGTAGATTTAAATATACTTTCTGTTGGACAGGCCTTAAAAAATGTACAGGTAAGGGTTACTAATATGATAGATCAAGATGTTGGACTGATTGAAGTAAAAAACAAAGGTCATTCCAAAGGTTATCTAGGCAAGGAGCAATTCGGATGTGATTGGTATTCTACAGGGGATTTAGGTAAAATAGATTCTGAAGGCTATATTTATATTTTAGGTCGCGAAAAACGAATGATAAATCTGTCCGGATTAAAGGTAGATCCAAGCGAAGTAGAACGGGTAATAGCCAGTCATGATGGAGTAGCAGAGGTATTGGTTAGAGGTTTGGAACATGAGGATTTTGGTGAGATTGTCGAAGCCCTTGTAGTCAGAAAAAATTGTATTCTTGAGGAAATAAATTTAATAGATTTATGTAAGAAGAATTTAGCTTTATACAAGGTGCCAAAACTGATTAGGTGGGTGGATGAGCTTCCTAAAACAAGTCTTGGTAAGGTGAGAAATGGCCATTAGGAGAATAAATCATCAACAGTATGACTTATTCTTTTAGAAAAGTAAGGGAGAGCAATCATTATGAAAGTCCTGGGTATAACAGCATCTTTAAGTTTGCCATTTGAAAACAACCTAGCTTTAGGAGATATTTATGGATTAGGCCATGACGCTGCTGCAGTATTGGTCAGTGATGGACAAGTTATTTCGGCGATTGAAGAGGAAAGACTAAATAGGATTAAGCATACCAATAAATCTCCTACCGAAGCCATACGATTTTGTTTGTATAGTAATAATCTTACTTTGAAAGACATTGATGCAATTGCTGTTAATTTTCTTGAGTCAACTTTAAATTTCAATTTAAGAAACGGTTTCCTGGAAGATTCAAGAAAAAAGGAGTTATTTGATGCGCGCTATTATATCCATCGTATGATAAAAGAAGCATTAAGCGAAGATATAGAGGACAGCAAGATACATTTTGTACCCCATCATCTGGCACATGCAGAAAGTGCATATAGAATGTCAGGCTATGAGGATAGCCTGGTTCTTGTTACGGACGGCTTGGGTGATGATTGTGCAGGAATTATTGAAAGCCGAAAAGGTGGCAGCATAAAGCTGTTAGATAAGATTCCGACGCCTTTGAGCCTGGGCATGCTCTATTTGGAATGTATCAAATATTTGGGCTATTATGTTAACGATGAATATAAGGTTATGGGACTTGCACCCTATGGTGATCCCAAGAAGTACCGAAGATATTTCAACAAATTGTATAAACTTTTACCTGAAGGCAAATTTATAATAGACAATTCAGCATATCCTATTTTATTTGAGATAGGGCTTCCTAGGAGAAGGGGAGAAGCTTTCACCCAGGTACATAAGGATATTGCAGCATCTATTCAGAAGATGTTGGAAGATATTTTGCTTCATTTTGTGAAATATAATCAAAACAGCACAGGACATGATAAGTTGTGTATTGCTGGCGGAGTGGCTCATAATTGCTCTGCAAACGGAAAAATTCTCTATGCCGGTCTGTTCAATGATATTTTTATACAACCAGCAGCGGATGATTCAGGTGCAGCTCTTGGTGCTGCATTGTATGTGCATGATAATATAGCTAAAGTGTCAACAAAGAATAACAAACTGAAAAATGTTTATTGGGGAACCAAAATCCACGATTCAGAATCCATAAGGTTTGAACTTGAAAAATGGCAGAGATTGATAAGATTTGAGAAGCATGATTGTATTGCAAAGAAAGCGGGTACCTTGCTTGCAGAAGGTTACATTTTGGGATGGGTTCAGGGAAAATCAGAGTTCGGACCAAGGGCTTTAGGAAACAGAAGCATAGTTGCCGACCCTAGACCGTCTGAAAATAAGCATATAATTAACCAAATGGTTAAGAAAAGGGAAGGTTACAGACCATTTGCCCCCTCGGTATTGGAAGAATATGCTAATGACTATTTTGTTATTCCCCTAGGAAAAACTGAATTTCCATTTATGAATTTTGTTCTGGAAGTTAGACAGGAACGAAGAGAGTTGTTAGGTGCTATTACCCACGTTGACGGAACTGCCAGAGTCCAAACAGTTTCAAGGAAAGAAAACGATATTTATTGGAGCATGATAAATGAGTTCAGAAAAATTACAGGGGTTCCAATAGTCCTCAATACTTCATTTAATAATAATGAGGAGCCTATTGTGGACTCTGTAGAAGATGCCATAATATGTTACTTGACTACAAAGCTACATTATCTGGTTATTGGAGATTATTTGATATGGAAGAAGGAAGCTACCAATGAGCAATATTGGGATTTCATTCCGACAGTGCCACCTCAAATAGTGGCAAATGTTGAAAACAAATATATCTCGTTAAATGAACGGCATATAAGTTATTATCTTAAAACAAATTACCATGTGGGCTCCCAATTTGCTATATCCGAGGTAATATATCTTATGCTGAATAACATGTGTGGTAAAAAGAGTTTACGGAATTTAATGAATAATCTGGGGCTTTCTGATAGTGAACGTGAACATTTGACAAGTGAAATTATTAACTTATGGGAAAATCGATTAATAAGGCTTAGGCCAATGGAAGAGGAAAAATTCTTATCAGAGTACAAATAGCTTTTTAAAAAAACGTATAATGTCCAACTTTTAAGGGTATATGGCACTATTTGAAAGGCTATGCACGGATTAAGCCTGAATTTATCGTTTAAATTGGAGGTGTAATCAATGTTTCAGAAATTATTTGAGAGTCAAGTAGAAAAAACACCAGGACATATTTCAGTAATGTTTGACGATAAGAAACTTACATTTGAAGAACTGAACCAAAAGTCAAACCAACTCGCCAGATTTCTAAGGAGAAGAGGAGTAAAACCAGATGTTGTTGTTGGGACGATTGGTACCCGTAATATTGAAATGCTTATAGGAATCATTGCAATTTTCAAAGCAGGAGGTGCTTATCTGCCAATTGACCCAAATTACCCAGAGGATAGGATCAGATTCATACTTGATAATAGTGGAGTAAATATTGTACTATCTCAGAAAGATTATGTGGATAAAATAACCAAGGGCATAGATATTGTCAATACAAATGAATTCGAATTTATTGATGACAATTCAAATCTTGATTTTGTAAATAGTCCGGGTGACCTTGCATATGTTATTTATACATCAGGAACAACAGGCGAGCCTAAAGGCGCAATGATAGAACATGCTGGCATGTTTAATCAACTTTGTGCAAAAGTGAATGATTTACAGGCATCAGATAAGAGCATCATTGCTCAAAATGCATCTCAATGCTTTGATATATCAGTATGGCAGTTTCTGGCGGCATTAATTGTTGGTGGGATAGTCGTAATTTATTCTGATTCTTTGATTTTAAACCCATTTAAATTTGTTAATAAGGTTGCTGAAGACAAGATTACTATTTTAGAAGTAGTGCCTTCATACTTAAGTGCAATACTGAATGTGTGCAACAAAAAGGAAAAAGCATTTCAAACACTGGAGTATCTGGTAGTGACTGGAGAAACCTTGGCACCGAAACTTGCACAGAGGACATTTGATTTCTTTCCACATTTAAGACTAGTCAATGCATATGGGCCTACTGAAGCATCGGACGATATTACACATTACATTATGGATGCTAATACAGATCTACAAAGCATTCCAATTGGGAAACCTCTCAAAAATCTCAATATTTATATTGTAGACGATTCACATCAACTATGTTCTGTCGGAGACTCTGGGGAAATTTGGGTGTCAGGTATAGGTGTAGGAAGAGGTTACATAAATAACATCAAAAAAACTCAAAACTCTTTTATGATTGATCCCTTTATTAGAGATAAAAATGTAAGGCTATACAAGACTGGTGATCTGGGCTGGTTTAGACAAGATGGCAATATTGAATTCATTGGTCGAAAGGATAACCAAGTTAAGATACGCGGATATCGCATTGAACTTGAAGAAGTAGAAGCACAGATGTATAAGCATCAGGAAATCAGAAAAGCTTGCGTGTGTTCTAAAAAAAGTTTGGAAAACGGTAATTATTTATGTGCTTATTATGAGGCAGAAAACGATTTGGACATAGAAGAACTGAAAAGCTTATTATCAAGATATTTACCTCATTATATGATTCCATCATATTTTATTAGATTCGATCAATTTCCTTTGACTGATAACGGAAAAATAGACCGTAATAAGCTGTCAGATATTAACGATCATTTGGAAACGGAAAATGTAGACAGAGTTGAAAAAAGTAATGGTTCGGACGATATAGAAATCAAAATTAAAGAGTTGGTGAATAAAAACATCGAAAATCAAGTAAGCTTGGATGAAATAGATAAGGATAGCAATCTGAAGAGTTTAGGAATCAACTCCTTAAGCTTCGTGAAGCTTATCGTAGATATAGAAAATGAATTTGATATAGAAGTTGAGGATGATTACCTTGTTATTGAAAAACTTTCTAGTTTGAGTTTACTTAATGAATACATAAAGTCAAGAATATGCATTTGTGCCAATAGTTAAGAGGCTGAGATGAAAATGATTGTTGGTTAGCACATGGCTGAAGTGATTGGAATGGAGGGAGTTTAGCTTGAAAGATGGGTATTATCTTTTTACTTATTTATGCATAGATGAATTATCTAGTATTGCACAAATTCCAAGGCGTACAGATAATAACATTGCATTGTTTAAAAAAGAAGGAGATAAGGTTGAACTGATATTGTTTGCTGAATTGGAAAGGTATACCGGAATAAAAGGTCACAGTATATCTTTCAGAAGCAAAGAACAGGCAGAATTATTCCTAAACAGGATTTTAAGCAAATACCATTTGAACCTGGAAGATATGGTTATGGTATGGGGAACGCCGGAATTGGAAACATATCGTGGTTGTGAAAAATTTAAATTTAGAGATGAGAATCCTAATGAGAAACCTTTCTTTCAGCACGCAATTTTCCATTTATTCTCAGCCGTTATGATGAATAAACGATTGGCAAAAAACAACATAATCGGATTTGCTGTTGATGGTGGTCCCGATTTCGTAAATACAAATAAAAACAGCCAGTTTAATTATGTCGGCTGTGTTAAGCAGGGAGAGAAAATTGAGTTGTTTTCTGTATACTCTCCTGGGCCACTATGGACTTTGGCGAAAAACACGTTCAATATGCAGGAAGGGACATTAATGGCTTTAGCGAGTGCGTGCAGCAGTAAAGTTTATGGCTTCTCTGAGAATGCCCCCTTGATTAGTAAATCAGATGAATTGGATGTTGCATATTCATACATAGTAAAGCTAAGAGATCATGTGGAAAAAGCTATTAAGAGCAATAATAAAGCCCTTTTTTCAGGCTATGATCCCAATTTCTCTGAGAAGGAATGCATTATCAGCTGTGTTATGAAAGAGATTCAATTGATTTCCAATAGAATAATGGAGATCAATATTGAAAATGTAATTGAGAAGTATGGAATAGATACCAATGTGTTTTACCTGGCTCTTTCAGGTGGATATGCACTAAATTGTCCATGTAACTCGTATATCTTCTTAAAATATGGATTCAAAGGGTTTGTAGCGCCTCCCTGTGTGAATGACAGCGGGATTTCACTAGGGATGGGCTTATACTATTTTTCAAAGAGTATGAAACAAATGCAGTTTGAATTAGACACAGCATTTTATGGAGATTTCGAAGAGATGGATGTACTGGAACAATTAAAAGATAAGTACAAACATCATATTAAAAGTATTTCGGCCTTTACACCAGAACAAGCTGTTCGTGATATTGAAACAGAACCAATTGCTTGGATTGAAGGTAAAAGTGAGATTGGACCCCGTGCGCTAGGGCACAGAAGCATTTTGTCAGACCCAAGATTTATGAAGTGCAAGCAAAGACTCAATGAAATAAAACTGAGGCAGCCTTGGCGACCAGTTGCGCCTATTGTATTAAATGAATTGGGTAGTGAGTGGTTTGAGAACTTTCACGAGTCCCCATTCATGTTACATATTTTTAAGGTAAAGGAAGATAAGATACATCTTATTCCGGCAGTGACTCACCTGGACAAGACAGCAAGAGTACAGACTGTAGAAGAAAAGGATAATGGAGCCCTTTATCAAATTCTCAAGGAGTTTTATAAGCAGACTGAAATACCTATATTGTGCAATACCTCTTTAAACGATAGAGGTGAACCTATTATAAACTCACTGGAAGAATGCATCAATTTTGCACTTAGAAAAGGCATGAATGTTATTTACTTTAATCAAAAGAGAATAGAAATACAGAACCATACGGATTTCAACAAAGTAAAGGTACATAAAAGATCATATAGTGATTTCTTTCATGTTGAAGACAGAGAAAAGGTTCTAGAGCGGTTGAACCCTCACTGCATCAGTGATGAGGTGCTGCATTTTTATTACACTTCTCCTGAAATCATTGGTAAGTATGATTTCCATAGCAAGGACGATGTAAACAGGTTGAACAGGCTGAGCAAATATTACTTCAATACCAGGAAGCTAGATCAATACTTCAGAAGTTCAAATGCAATATAAATGATGTAAAAGAGATTACAGTTTTGAATTTAAAACACATTGGAAAGTACGTAAAGAAAGAGTGGTAGAATGTCAATACTGGATGCGTTAAAAAGTTATGAAGAAACTCAGGATAAATATATTAACCTGATAGCAAGTGAAAATGTTTTGATACCGTCAGCTCACCGTCCCTTTATCAGTGATATCATCAACAGGTATGTTTTTGAAGATTCTAAGGATCTCTATTTTCCAGGAAGGAAGATCTTGTCAGATTTAGAAAATGAGTGTTGCAGTATGATTTCGCATCTTTTAGATGCAAGGTTTGTCAGTGTGAAGCCTATATCCGGTCTCAATGGAATGTTATGTGTTCTAGGATTGTTTCTGAAAAAAGAGGATCTGCTGTATTCCCTCTCAACTGACAACGGAGGTCATAATGTTACACAATTTATGGCAAAAAGGCTTGGATTGGAACATAAATTTCTCCCCTTCAACATGAAGTCCATGGATATAGATTACGATGCCCTTGAAAAAGAGGTTATAGAAAATAGTATCAGAATGGTGTATCTGGATTGCATGAATATTTTATTTGGTCTTGATATAAAGAGACTGAAGTCTATATTGGACAAAAGGACGTTTTTAGTGTTTGATGCTTCACATGTTATGGCACTCATTATGGGAAAGAGCTTTAGTAACCCGTTGATGGAAGGTGCTGATATTCTAATAGGAAGTACACATAAAACATTTCCCGGACCTCATAAAGCTATATTTGCTACAAACAATCATATTATTAAAAAAATATTTGACGAAAAAAATGGTGTTTTTATATCCCACCATCACACGGCTGATGTGGTATCTCTAGCAATTGTTCTCGAGGATTTAAATAACTTTATGTATGATTATGCACATGAAACCATTAAAAATTCCAAGTTTTTGGCAAAGCGATTACATGACTGTAAATTGAATGTGTTATTTAAACATAAGGATTTCACAGACACACATCAGATTTGGATTGGTGATAATAGTAGGGAAAGTGTGATAAAATACGCTGATAAACTCACAAAGGAAAACATAATGGTAAATGCTATGAACTTACCTGGTTTGGATGGATTTGGTTTAAGGATTGGTGTTCAGGAAATTACATATAGAGGGTTGAAGGAAGAAGAAATTTTTTTACTTGCAGATGTTATGCTGGATATCTATAACGATAACTTTACAACCGAAACCGCCAGGAAAAGGGATCATATCATATCAAAATTTTGCTATTCCTACTCTGAAAATAATAGACAATGATTAAAACTAATATAAATGGAGGATTTTTTATGAGGGAAATGGAAAACAAGTTATTTAAAGTTGAAGAAAGAATCAAGAAAGTAATCATTAATCAGCTGGAGTTAGAAGATAAAAATATTTCTATTGATTCAACAGATGAAACCTTTTTGAATGCATACAATTTGAATTCAATTGATGCCTTGGAACTTTTATTGAGGATCGAACAGGAATTTGGCATTGAGATTGCAGACGATGATCTGAATTCTGAGTTGTTAAACAGCGTTCGCTCAATTGGCGAATACGTTGTCAAACTGATATGATCCTTATAACGTTTGGGATTGTGTTTTAATACACGAAAAGGATGAACGTCAATATGGATGTTTTGTTAATTGCGCCTGGTGAAATATCACTGAACGACACATTGATTGAATTTGAAAAGGTGGGAACTTCTTATGTTGACCAAGTAAGAAATAACCCGGTTAATTCCCTTTTTATTAAAAGAATTCAGGAAAATCTTGGGATTGGAAGTATAGCTGCATACTTGAGAGAACGGAAAGTAGAAACCAGAATAATAAATGCGTCTGTAGAAGGCTTAAGTAATGAGGAAATCGCTGACATAATCATGTTGGAAAGCCCTCATATCGTTGGATTCAGCCTGCTTTACGATTTACATGTGTTTAATACTTTAGAAATCATAATATTGATCAGAAAAAGAGGGTTTACCAATCATATCACGTTGGGTGGAACATTTATCAGCCTTGCTTATGAAAGGTTTTTAGAGGCCTTTGACTTTATTGACACTATAATTATTGGAGAAGGGGAAGAACCCTTTTTTCATTTATATTCAAACTTGAAATATAATAGACCCTTGGATGAAATCAAGGGATTAGCCTGGGTTGATGAAAATAAAGCTTTAAGATATGAAAAAAGACTGAAATCAGTAGAAGAACTTAAGTTTCCTCCTGCTCACAGGGACACATTAAAATACTTAAAGGATAACAGGATAAAGGTATCAACGGCTACTATCTATGGGAGCAGAGGGTGCAATAATGCATGTGTTTACTGTGCTGCACCTGCTATGAGAATAAATCATAACAAGCAGTGGCGGCCAAGAAATATAAATGCACTTGTAGAAGAAATAGAAAGTTTGAAAAATAATTATCAAATCAGTTATTTCTATTTTTGTGATGACAATTTCTGCGGTTATGGGGAGGAGGGAAAGAAACATATAGAGCAATTTACCCAAAGAATGTTTGAAAGAAACCTAAGTGTTAAATTTCATGCTGAACTTAGAGCTGACTGTCATTTGACTGAACAAGACATCTTGGAGCTGAAAAAAGCAGGTCTGGATGAAGCACTCATTGGAATTGAATCAGGAGCACAGTCCAGTCTTGATAGGTGGAGAAAGTCAGTAAAAGTAGAAGATAATATCAGAATGATTAACCATTTGAAAAAATACGGAGTCAAAATTGCTCCTGCTTTTATTATTATTGATGCATATACAAGTTTAGAGGAATTACGAGTATCAACGAAGTTCATAGAAGAAAATGAACTTTATAAAATGGACGATCCTTGGTTTTTATTTAATCAAATGATTGTATATCCTGGCACTCTTCTAGAAAAAAAATTAATGGAAGACGGGGTTGTGCATTACCCTCATATAGAAAAACATAATATTGATTCTTTTGCATCCAGGAATGAGTTGTTTGATTTTTGTGCCCATATATCAATTATAAAATATGAAATTACTTCGCCAGTTGTCAGAGTTTTATGGATGAACCTGGTAGCTGTTGTGAATGAAATCATTTATTATGTAAATACGGTACTGCCTCAGGTTATTTATAAATATAAAGAGAAAAAAGGTAATAAAAATTTAACTGCAATTATAGGAATAAGAAAGTGGCGGGGCAGTATAGGAGAACATTGCCTTAACCTTTTAAAATATAGCATTGAGTGGGCTGAAAAAAATGAAACAAGCCCGGAGATTAAAGTTCAGGATTTAAATTTCATGTTAAGGAAATTACGTCAGGAGTATGACACTTTATATCTGGGTAATAGTATTAATGTTTTGAAGTTAAAAACAGGATGGGAGCTTTCAAATGAGGATATTATTAATTAACCCGCATACATATTGGAAAAGTGAAAATAATGTTTTGAGTTTGAGGTCAAGAAACTTTTATGATAACCTCAGTATCAGATATCTTGCGTCAAGTCTTGAAGGTGCAGGGCATACTGTTGATTTGTTTGATGCACATTTCGATGAAATTACTTTTGAAGATTTGCTGGAAAAAATAGAAAAAGCTGATTTCTATGATATGTATGGAATCACATGTGTAGAAAGAATCTTGGAAGAAACCTTCAGAATAGCAGCTTTGATAAAAAGAAAACATAAAGATTCTACAGTTCTTATTGGGGGTTATGGGGCTACTCTTTTAGGTGACAGGATTTTGAGCAATAACAGGAATATAGATGTGGCATTGATTGGTGAGGGTGAATTATCACTGGTGGACTTCGTCAACTGTTTGCAAGACGGAGGGAGCTGGCATTCTATTTCAGGCATCATGTTCAGGGAAAACGACGAAATAATTGAGACCAGAATAACAAGAATCATAACCGATTTAGATACCTTAAAATGGCCAAAACGTGCTTCGTTCTATAAATATGGGAAGGCAAACATCATCGCAAGCAGAGGGTGTTACGGGAAGTGTACTTATTGTTCTATAACAGAGTTTCACAGGCAAGGCAGGGATATACCGTTCAGAGTGAGGTCTCCAAAGGATGTTGTGGCTGAAATGAGCCAACTCTATAATGAGTATGGGATATATTATTTTGACTTTGTTGATGACAGTTTTATAACAATATGCAAAAAAAACAAGGAATGGGTTGATATCTTCACAGAAGAACTTACAGAGAAAAAGCTGAAGTTGACATGGGGAATTCAGAGCAGGGCAAATGATATAGAAGAGGATTTATTTAAGAAATTATATAAATCCGGACTAAGGTCAGTGAGCATAGGGATTGAGAATAATGTTAGCAGAGTTATTAATCTGTTTTCGATAGGCTCTAATGATACTATACACAAAAATGCAATTAGAGTTTTGAGAAAACTTGGTATAGACTCCTTTGTTGAAATGATTTTATTGGAACCGACTACAGAATTGGAGGAAGTTAAGGAGAATTTAAAATTCCTACATGAAATCGAGTACTACGAGTCTTCTATTGAGAATCCTGTAACCTTTTCTCCCAGACTGGCATTGTATACCGGTACTCCAATAATAAATCATTACAAAGGGAAGGTTGATTTAAAATATACAACCTACTCTATTGACTATGAGTTTATAAATAAGGATATTCAAACCCTGAGACAGCTTCTGTTGTTCTGGCAAGTCAGGACAAGCAAGCTTGCATCAATGCACTTAAGTTACCCTCATTATGTGGCGACCAAAAATGGATTAATAGGCATAGCAATGAAAGCACTAAAGGCATCTAAAGCATATTTGAAGTTTGATTTAAATTTTTATGACTATATAGTTGACTATATTTTAGAGCATAGAGAATGTACTCTGGAAGAACTAAAAACAGAGATGGAAAGATTTGAGCCTGAGATTCTAAACTTTGAAAGTAAGTTCGAGAAAATTTGGAATGCTGTTTACAACTAAATATATTCCGTTATTATATACTGAATTCAAATTAGTGTCGGAGGAAGATATTATGAATATCTTAAATATAGAAGCGGTTCAGGTTAAATCAAGTTTCTGCTTATTATCCTGTATTGCCAGATTTGCCGAAAGCGTCAACAGAAGATATGAGGGGATGTACTCAGGGTGTTGGGGTTTTGATATCAAAGGAGATTTGAACTTCATCGAAAATAATGAATTACCGAGTTTATATTTTCCGTTTTATGAATCTCCCCTACATATATTGAAAAATCATCATAGCATTCAAATAATTGAGTATATGCCTAATAACAGTTTTGAGGCTCTGGAGGTTATTGAGGAAGAGTTATCATTGGGCTTACCTGTTATTATATATATTGATTTGTATTACTGTGCATGGTCAGACTTTCATAAGAAAAAACATGCCGATCATTTCGTTTTAGCAATAGGTATTGAGAATAACAAGGATTTGATTTGCTTGGATCCATTTATGTCGAATTCGAGATATGTTTTGTCAAATGAGAATTTTACTGCAAGCTACAGCATTAAAGAAAAATATAGTAATGACTATAACTTTAAGAAAATCAACACTTTCAGACTTATAGATTTTGAGGATACCAGCGTATCCAGTATATTGGTCAACACTGCTAAACGCGTGGTAGAAGATAATATGTTTGATAAAATTAAAACATATATAAATGTGTTTAAAGACTATAAAAGCTTTTACAGCAAGATAATTAGCACGAATATAAAACAAAATGACTTTTATATTGATTTGTGGACAATCTTGGAAAATCGAAAGGATTTTCAAAAGGCTGTCAAGTACGAATATGATTATTCTGGAAGTAAGTTGTTTAAGGAAATAGAAGAGGATTTTGCTCAAATTGTTGCTATATGGGATAATATATGTCTGATTTCATACAAAGCGTATTATTTTGAACAGGAAAGACGTGTTGCTGACATGTATGCTAATATCCAAGAGAAATTATATAATGTAATCGAATTGGAAACCAATGCAGCCCATAAGCTGATATAAATTCAATCAAGTACATATGAAGCAGGTAATTCAAGTAAGGTTTGTTATGATGTTATGACTTGATTCTCACATAAACTGGTTTCTAATATTGTAATAGGGAAGGTAGATAGGATATGTATTTGGATGATTATTTGACAAAAGCTTTTTATAAGGATTCTCCCCGTTTATATGCAATGGATAAGGCAATGCAACTCAACAATATCAAATCTCTGGAAAATTTGGTAAAGTTAATCAGAGTAAATATAGAGAGTATTAATATAACGAAAGATGAAAGTATCATAGTCTTAAAAGATGGACGAAAATATATATGGAATAAAGAAAACTACTTGGACATAAGTATACTCTTTTCCAAAAATAAGGAGGACTTGAATTGCGAGTATATGATGTCACAGTTGATAAAGCCGGGCAATAAAGTTGTTGAGGTTGGTACTTGTTGGGGAAGACATACGGTTCTGATTTCCAAATTGGTGGGGAAGCATGGTATAATTCATGCATTTGAACCTGTTGAATCACTAGTGAAAATGACTCAAAAAAATCTGAAACTTAATGGATGTGTAAATATCATTATTAATAATCTCGCGCTATCAAATTATTATGGAGAAAGAAAAATCTTTGTACCTAAGAACAGATTCTTATTTGCATCCTTGTCTAAAGGCTTCGAAGATGAGAACTCAGAGATGGTTTGTAGAGTTACTACATTAAATAAATATCTTGAAACAAATAATATATACGATATTGATATTGTTAAAATTGATATTGAGGGCGGGGAAATGGATTTTATAAAGGGTGCTTCACATCTATTTGGAAAAGATACAAAACCCCTTGTTATAATGGAAGTATTCCCACACGCATTAAAAAAGTTCAACTGTAGTGTAGAAGCTATATTTGAAGCAATGAAGGAGTATGGTTATAAGTCGTATGTTGCCCAAGGACATCGGTTGATACCTTTGCATGTTGTGCAGGATTCTGAGTGCATAGATGTGTTCTGGATGACTGTACAGCATGAAAAATCTTTTGATAATATGATAAAACATTAACCTTAGATAGAAAAACGTTATGTAATTTGAAAAGTCATATTATTTAACATTACTTATTATAGAGGTACTATAATATCCAATTTCTGTAATATTATTATGAGTGGGGGAGTTATCGTTAATATATTTAAAGGGAATGACCCCGCATGGAACTGTTGACAAAGCCTCCAAGCTCGCCCCCCCGTTATGGTATAATTACCATAATAGGGGGCGATTTGAATGATGGGCAAAAAAGATAGTCAAATACAGTAAGCGTAAGTAAGCGTAAAACCAAGGTCATTGACAGAACAAAGACTGTTAAACCAGTTTACAGGTAGGCGGAACAGCAAGGCCCCAAGGCAAGAAGTTATCAATCTGCCCAGAGGTGGTGTTAGGTAAGGTCTCAAGCAAAAAGTTAAAGTATTCAAAGGGTTTTAGCCCATTAGCCTTTGCGGTCTCAATGATGGAATAAACGACAGAACTAGCCTTGGCACCTTTTTGTGAGTTACAAAACAACCAGTTCTTGCGACCCAACACAAAAGGACGGATACTGTTCTCAGCCCGATTATTGGAAAGTTCCAGCCTACCGTCCAGCCAGAAGTTATCAAGCCAACGGCGCTGGTCATTAGCATATTTAATAGCCCTGCCCATAGCCATCTTAGGCAAGATTCCTTTTAGTGAATTAAGCCATGATAAGAACTCATCAGCCAAAGGCTTAGACTGGGCTAGACGAAGTTTCTGCCGCTCATCGGTTGGTAAGTTTTGCCACAAATCTTCCAAGTGAAAAAGCTTAGCGATTCTACAGATGGCTTCCCGAGCAGACGAACTTTTGCGCTCAGCTTCCGGCAATGATTTCAGTGCTTCCTCAAACTTTCGGCGCATGTGAACCCAGCAACCAACCACCGTAATAGTTGACGGCAGATTGTGGTATCCGCTGTATCCATCAGCGTTCAGATACCCCTTCCACTCATCAAGAAAGCGCTTAGGGTGCGAGCTAGAGCGAGTTGGTTGGTATTCATACAAAACAATGGGCCTTGGCGTGTCCCCACTCGTCCTGTAAAGCCACATATAAGAGTTGGTGTTTGCTTTCTTTCCCGGCTCCTTAAGCACTTGGCATACCGTTTCGTCAGCGTGCAACACTTCATGATTTAAAAGTTGTAGCCTTAACCTCTCATAAAGCGGCTCCAACCAGTCCTGTGATGATTGGATTACCCAGTTAGCCATTGTCTGTCTGCTTAAGGAAACTCCTTGCCGTAGCCAATCTTGTTCTTGGCGGTAAAGTGGTACATGCATAGCATATTTTTGGTGCATGATGTGTGCAACCGCTGATGGTGAAGCTATACTGTTTCTAATAACCGGCTCGGGTACAGTCGCTTTGATAAGGTTAGAGTGTAAGCGTAAAACCGCTTCCATAATAATTACGGACATCAGTACATTTGTGCCAAGGAATCATTTATTAAGGAAAATAAATGAGCTTGTTGATTTCAATTTCATTTATGAAAAAATGTCCCCATACTATTCAAAGACAGGCCACCCGTCTGTCGATCCGGTCTGCATGATAAAAATGCTGATAATAGGTTATCTGTATGGTATTAAGTCCGAGCGCAGATTGGAAGAAGAGGTAACCTTCAACTTAGCATATCGGTATTGTAAAGCCATTTCCTTAAATCAGCAACCGTGCGAGGATAATTGACACTTACCCTGTTTTCGGCATTGGCACTAAATTTAAAGCGTATGGTTAAGGCAGTATTTAAACCGATAAGCCCGGATTTTCATGATTGTTTCTTTGTATATTTTTACAAAAAAATAGCGGTTACTGGAAATTACTTGCTTTTGGCTGATTTGGCGAGCTTTTAATGCCTTTGTCAACAGCTCCGGAAAAAATCAGCCTCTACTTAAAAAATATCTGAAGGTCAGTTTTATATTCAGACAATGTATGATGTAATCGATTCTTTATGACTGTTAAGTAATTTATGTAGTTATCGAGTAGTTTTAATCGCTTATTAACTCATCCATCATGGCACCTTTCTTTACGCATTTTCTCTTTCTACTCTAATTATCACCAGTATCATCACAATCCAAACTAACTATTCAAGCTTAACGTGCAAACTCAAAGAAGATTTCACTCGCTTGGCGTTCTGTCAATCTCCGCAAATCCAAGTCCAAACTAATCATGTGGCATACAGACATTATATAACCACTTAACTCAATTGTGCTTAACATCCTAACTAAGGCAGTATCTGTTACATCGAACGATGTCAATGGCAAGGACAGGCCTTTGCCAATCCACTTTATATAGGCTTCTTTCTTCGTCCAAATTTCATAAAATAATTTATCTTGCTGCTCTGGTCTTGTTGAAATATAAGCATATTCATTTTTACAGAAGAACCTTTCAGCTATTTTCAAATCGGCGTATCTAATTTTCTCAATGTCAACGCCCATTGGTTCACTGGATAATCCGATAGCAATTGCATTCCTTGTATGAGAAATATTGTATTGAAAGTTTGGAAATCCAACTAAATATGGCTTACCATAATCATTTTTATCAAATACTAGATCAGTATTGCATAAATTAAATGTGGTACATGCCAAGTAACGAACATATAAATCCGCAAATAGACTCAGCTTTTTATCTATGTCAAACTTAAATTTACGAATTTGCATCTGTTTTTCGGGAGACATGAACTGTACATAGTTCTCATATTCCACAAATTTGTTATCTTCTTCGTCTAACTCTATAAAATATAGCATAGCATCCATACAATCTGACCTCAATACTTTTTCTTGCTATTATGATATTCAATCCTTTGAAATAATCTCTAGTCCAACTACCAACTGACGGTAAGTGGTAAATAAAAGGATGTATAAAAAATAAAATCACGTATCATTATTTGAAGACTTAACAAGCAGAAAGCAGCAAGCAGGCAAACTGTAGCTCCAGGGCAAGAAATTCTCTATATCTCGATCTGCACCATTGTCTGGCAAAGTTTCCAGCAAGAATTTTATGTAATAATAAGGCTGCAGTCCATTTTCTTTGGCAGTTTCAATAATCGAGTAGGAGACAGAACTTACTTTTGCGCCATCAGGGGTGCATGAAAACAGCAAGTTTTTACGGTTATGTTCTCAAGAACATAACCGTAACTATGCTCTGAATAACACCATGCGCTCAAGGAAACAAGAGTCCCGTAAACTCCTGTCTCCCGTACTAAAAATGAGCGCATAAGTAAATATTTATAAAGAATCCAAAAAGGTAAGCACAGCGTCGTCGGGGCGGAATGCAAACGAATTACTGCCCGGTTCATGGATTTTTTCAAGAGTACGGCGCTTTATTTCCATATCCGCCGCCATATATTTATGTGTTGTTAAAATACTCTCATGCCCAAGCCAAATGGCGATAGTTGAGATATCAACTCCGGCTTGTAAAAGATTTAACGCGACGGTATGGCGAAAAGTGTGTGCCGATATTATCTTTCGATTTATTGACGGAGCCTGCTCTGACGCTTTTTTCACAAGATATTCAAGCCTATATCTCACTCCGGAGCGTGTCAATGCACCGTGAGTGCGGTTGACAAACAGTTTGCAGCTCCCCTACAAACGCCGCTTCGTAGAGCCTGCACGAAATAGCGAGAAGTTCGGGTGTTGCTGAAAGATACCAGTAGGTATCCGCTGGTTTTATATGCCCCATATATGTGGAAAGAAGGTGCAGTCTTTGATTGACATCCTCACCGGCTTCAAGCCAACGTTTGATGATGTCACAGGCGAAGGTGTACCTAATATCATAAAGCCTGACTTTTCGAGTTTTACCATGAGTTGAGGTTTTGGATAAAACCGATCGTATAAGCTGAAAGGCGTATTCAAAAGCCCGCGTATTAAACGCATGACCATACGAACTGACGAAAAAATATTCCGTATCGCCTCGGTTCCCAAGCTTTTCCGTGATAAAATCACGATAATTCATCAGTTCCTCAATCGCTGTCGGATGCAAAGGGACAATGCGGTCTTTCTTGAATTTCGAGCTGCTTATAAACAAATAACCTTCGCTCAAGCGGACATCCTTAATTTTTAACAGTGTGGCCTCGGAAACCCGCAGCCCTGTTGAGCGCAAAAGGCCGATAGCCGTTGAAACCGTATAAGCCCTTATGCCATCCGGTGAAAATAACTTTCCGGCTTCACACATCAGCTGAGAAACCTCTTCATCACTATAAATAAATATATGGACTGGTTCTCCCGTGACATTTGCCAAAAACACCTGTCTGTGGTAACTGCGCCTCAGAATCAAAAGCGAGAATATATTTAGCGAAAGTATGAAGCGTTTCAAGTCTCCTTGCCATGTAAAAACGGCTGTATTCGCTTTTAAGCGATGCCCACTGTATTGCAAGTTCATTAGTCAACGATTCATTATAATTGATGGCTCTGGTAAAAGCAGCAAAACGTCTTAATTCCTGTGCCTCAATTTTTATTTTATAACCAATGCTTTGCTTGTACGAAATGTATTCTTCGATTTGGCGGGTGAGCAAGTTTTCATTCAACATCATGAAGACCTGCCTTTCTCGGAGAATACGGCCATGGAGCAGCAACTTGGCGTAGTCCGGTTATATCCGTTTTTACATAAAAATTCGTTGAATCCAGGGATTCATGCCCCATTATGTCGGCTGTCATTTTCAGCGAGTTGCCGGAGTTGTATATTTTGCTGCCTGCTGTCCGCCTAAGCATATGGGTGCCCGTTTCCTTTTCATCAACGCCGCTTTTTGCATAAACTCTTCTAACAACGCCGCGTATTTGCCCGCACCCCATAGGTTCCCCGCAAACATGCTTAAATCTGACAAACAGGACTCTGCTGGTTGTTTGGGGCCTGGCAGTTTTGAGATATTCAATAATGGCTGTAATCAGTTTTTCAGAAAGCGGCAACTTCCGGTCTGAATGATTCTTTGTGTTTTTGATGGATACATAACCTTCGCGCCAGTTGAAATCGTCTACAGTCAGTGCGGCAACTTCTATGCAGCGCAAAGCGAGTTCGGTAGCCATCGTACCCGTCGTCATGGCAGAATCCTGTAAAATCCTTTAAAAATTCTTTGGGATGTTTAGCATGGCGGCCGGGCTGATATTCATAGAGAACGATGGGGTATTTTACTTTCGTGTTGAATGTAGCGTACCCGCTCGTTCGGTATAGCCACATATAGCTCTTGCTCTGAGAAGTTTTACCCGGTTCACGCAAAACTTGCAGCGTGGTTTCATCAGCATGAATCGTATCGCATGTCATCAGGATTTCGCGGAGGGCGTCATATATCGGCTCAAGATAATCCTCAGCTACCCTAATCAGCCAGTTAGACATCGTTTGCCGGGATAGCATTATCCCCTGTCAGTTCCAGTCTTGTTCCTGACGACACAAAGGAACTCTCATTACAAATTTTTGGCAAATGATACGAGCAATGGCTTCAGGCGACGCGAAAGAGCCTTTGATTACAGGATTATCGACTGGCGCTTTTAATATGGGCACACCGCATTCGTCCGTTTCGCAGTTACGGCAAGCACAAACTTTGCGGATATGTTCGCGAATCTTAGCTTGTGCCGGGATGATTACAAGCTCACGACGTTTCTCTTTGCCCATGACATGTAAATCTCCGCTGCATTACGGGCAGATTTGTTCTTCAAGCGGCAAATCGTGTTCAACTGTTTCCACAGGCAGGTTATCAGACAGACAATCATTAACGAGGCGTTTGCGCTTACGGAAATGCCGCTTGATTTCAGTAAGTGCAGGATCCACTACATTTACATCTGCCGTGGCTTCGGCCTCATTAAATATACTCAACTGATCGTATTCGCTCTTCTCGCTGGAAGCCCCAAATTGCCGATGCCTTGAAAGCCTGAATTGCTCTGTAAGCCATTCGATTTTTCTGGCTAATTCGGCATTTTCCGCCTTTAGAGACTCATATTCAGATGTCGGGATGGTTGTAATCGAAGTGTCGTTTTTCATACTTAATTGTATCATGAAAACCGCATAAATTCAAGAGAATACGCTGTTTTCATTAAATCACGGCACCGATCTTCACTTCTTTTCGCATCAGCTTTTGCACTACTTTTGGACTGCCGAGAAGATGGGAAAACTCTTCGCCAGTCAAGTTCATTGTGACTTCGTTGCCGTCAACAGCAGGCCACTTGAATCGGCCTTTTTCCAACCGCTTGAAATATAGCCAAAATCCATCTCCATCCCATTCCAAAATTTTCAGACGGTCACGGTTTCTGTTGCAAAAGACGAATAACGCGGCATCGAACGGATCAAGTTTAAAACTGCACTCAACTATCGCCGCCAGCCCATTTATTGACTTCCTCATGTCGGTATGCCCGCAAGCTAAGTAAATTCGTTTTTCGCCAAATGTTATCATAATTCCATCAACACACGGCAGACCTTCGTAAGGTGATTAGGGTTGATAGCGGAACATGATTTAATGCAAAATTTACTGATCTCAATAGTAATTGTGCTCTCTTTGGTTTCCGGTTCTTTTATCTCGCAGACTGCCCAGCCCTTCGGAATTATTGCATTGGACTCTTCTATGACTTCTTCCTTAACTGACGGCAACATCTCATTTGATGCCGCTTATCGCGACCTGCGCTGCCAGTAATAATATGTATTTCCACATATTCCTATCTGGCGACAAAATGCTTTAATAGATAGTCCGTTTTGGCTTCGTTCGTGCATTATTTGTGCCCATTGAGATAATCGATATTCCTCTGCTATCTCTCTTGTGTTTATCATACTGCTAACTCCATTTCGACTTGAAAAAGCACATGTGCTTTTTCAAGTCGAAATGGAGTTAGCAGTATCATTTTGTGCAGACCTTCGTTAGGTGCGCAGATATTTGACGCTTGCGCTTAATTATACTCATTGTATCAATGCATTGTTGAACAAACGTAAAATCTATGAAATTGCCTTGATTTATGCCCGAGCCGGTTAAGTCTACTCTTAAACACGAGATATTATGTCTGAGTGCGTTCCGAGCAAAATAAACGCACAGCCTATGCGAATCAACCGGTGTTCCGTATAACCCGTGCAATGTAATTACGGCTGATTGACTGTTATCACAACAATGATAGATGCCATAAAGCTCTTTTGATGAATTGATGGTTACAGGGATTTCCATCTAATTACTCCTTCAATGAAAAAATATACAGTAATAACAAACCAATGAAACGACATAGCGCGAGTACCAGTCAATGTAAGCGACAAGGTACATGAATTTTGTGTCATCAAAAATGGCAAACACTTCGCCCTAAAGAAGCATTGTCGATTCTCCATCTTGCTTCGATCAAGTAGAAATAATTGATGCTATTAATTATTTTATCACTTCCAAAAAGCTCTGAATAACATTTTCATCCTTTTCTTTTAATTCAGAAATTTTTTTAGTAATCCGTTGTAGTAATGATTACGTTAGATATATGTATTATTGCGATGATGCGGTAGTAAAAACAGAAAATGACATACCCTACATAAAAAAGTATTCCCAGGATTATTTTTATGCTCTTGAAAGAAGAAAAAATAGCAAGGTATTGGTTAAAAGGCGTGTTTTGGGTTATGCGGAAAAGCCTGATAGGGATTATTCGCATTACGCAAATAAAGATAAAAATATATTGCTTTATCATAAAAGAATAGAATCTAAAAATCGAGAAGATCAAATATTAAAATATGACAAACTAATTGATTGCTATAAAAAACATACAAATGGCTTAAAAAATGATTATAATAAATATTCCGGCAGCATCTATGACATATTATCATTTGGTATGTTGGAATAAAATTAAAAATGGGCAGGCGGTGATGTAATAATTATGTACGTTATCAGAAAAGACGGCATAGCGGTAAAACTTACAGAAATCGAATGCGCCACGAGATATGAAGCGATTGATTTTGCACATAAAAATCAATATTTGGCAGTGCTGCACGAAGGACGATTTGCCTTTACAGTGGCAAATCCTTTTACAAAACAACTTGGACGAATACGAGTTTTAGAAAGTGTTCCCGATAAAGCTAAACTGTTTACCGAAACGGATGCCTTAATCAAAGACGTCCCTTTTTATTTTAGAGGTTTTTTCGGAATAAGTTCAAAAAAGCAACCGTACACAAGGCTACATGTCACCGAATTTACTGTTTTATCGGGAAATGCTTTTCAAATCTATGTAAGGGATGATGTCATTTTGTTTCTTATAACCTACAGCCCAGACCATTTAACGCTTCATGATATTAAAAATGATGTCATATCACTCGGAAAAGAAGTACACGGTTTTGGAAAAAGAGTAGAATTTGTTCTTGCTCCAAATAGTACAGGATATTTTTAATTTGTTTGCTTCAGAATCCTTACAGCGTTTTATAAAATAATTAGTTTCACAAAACAAATATAATAGGTGAAAAAGTCGATATTTGCTGATAGATTCAAGGTTTTACATTTGTTTTTGTATAGGCTTTTTTCCGTTATTTTTAGTGAAAACAAAAACTTCATTACACTTTTAAGAATGAATTAACTTCAGATGCAAGGCGCGCTGCAATTTTCCTCAGATATTTTACATCACATGCGAGAAATGAAGAGAATGCCCATTTTTAAATGAGGGCTTGTTTCAGCATGTGTACTATGGAGGAAAATTAAATGGGTAATAGTATTATAAATGATAACCTTAATATTAAAATTTTAAATAGCTATCACGGTTACGAAGGTGGAAACACAGTCGATTCAATTAATAAGCAGCAACGTAGTCGGACTGCTGTTTCGCGAAATGTACGTGTGGCTCCCGAATTCCGCAAAGAACCTGATATAGAGAAGCTTGGCCAAATGTTTTTGATGCTCGCCAGGTCTCTAGCAGTTAAGGATATGTAGTAAATTTATATTACATACAGAGGAGGCATTTTATGAATTCTTATAATTCATCTGATAAAAATGGATTCACGCAATCACTAACCGATGCTATGACGCCTAAGTTTGCGATATCATACCTTCGGGTGTCATCACAAGGCCAAGCCGAACGCGGTGGCGGGGATGATGAGGGTTATTCAATCCCTGCCCAGCGTGAGGCAAATAAAAAGAAAGCCCTCTCTGTGGGGGCGATGATTGGCAAGGAGTTTGTAGACAGAGGCGCTTCCGCCCGATCTGCCGACAGGCCCGAGCTTCAAAAAATGTTGGAATATATCAAGGAAAACAAAGACCGGGTGGATTACGTTATTGTCCACAAAGTTGACCGTTTGGCCCGTAATCGTGGCGATGATATTGATATTACCAGAGTTTTAAATGAGGCTAACGTCCAACTAGTATCTGCTTCAGAAAGCATCGACAGCACGCCGTCGGGAATGCTGCTGCACGGAATCATGAGTTCCATAGCAGAATTTTATTCACGTAATCTTTCCACCGAAGTCAAAAAAGGATTGAGTCAAAAGGTTAAAAGCGGTGGAACTCCTAATAAAGCCCCGATTGGCTACCTTAACATTAGAGACCACGATGAAATGGGTAGACGAAGTAGCCGGGTTGAGCTAGATCCTGAACGTGCCCCGCTCATTGAGTTAGCCTTTAAGGAATATGCATCAAACAAGTGGTCGTTAAGCTCACTGGCAGAGCATTTGGCAGATATCGGTTTAGCAACGCCAACCAGACCAAAGTTGCCATCAAAGCCTGTCAATAAAAAGATGCTCCATGATATTCTAACAAATCCTTATTATAAAGGAATCATTCTTTATAATGATATAGAATACCAAGGGAAACACGAAACAATCGTCGATGAGGCGACATGGGATAAGGTACAAGTAATACTCAGAAGCCATGTAGTCGGTGAGCGAACCCGTATCCATGAGCATTATTTGAAAAGTACGGTATACTGCGGAAAATGCGGCGCCAGACTTATTATCCACAATGCAAAATCACGGACAGGTAATCGCTATCCATATTTTGTCTGCTCCGCAAAGCATAATAAGCGGAATGATTGTATGCAGCGTTCATTGTTAATAGATGAAGTCGCTGATAAAATAATAGAGTTGTATGAGCGCATCAATTTTACACCTGAATTCAAAAACCTTTTACAACAGTGGGTAAATAGTCAAATCGACAACAGGGCCGCTGAATCTAAAGGTGAATTGGAGCGGTTTAAACTACAGCAAGATAAATTGGAACGCGAACAGCGTAAGTTGCTCCAAGCTCACTATGCCGATGCCATCCCACTTCATTTGCTCAAGGAAGAACAAGACCGAATAGGAAAATCGTTGAAAAAAATAGTGAGCACCATAGAATCGTACCAAGTTGAGTACGCTGAAACATCAAAAAATTTAAACTATGTTTTTGAACTCCTAGATGACTGCGGATTTGCCTATAAGTTAGCAGACGATTTTCAGAGAAGGTATTTCAATCAAGCGCTGTTTGATAAGATTAGGGTCTACGAGGATTTAACCATTGAGGTTGATTATACTGAATCCTTTGAAACAATATTAAATCCGGCAGTATTTGAATTGAAACGTGAGTTTGAAGAAAATATCCTAAACAGTAAAGATGGGCAATCCGTGTTGGATGCCCATTTTACATTGACTGATTTTCTCAATTCCTTAAAAACAGAAACCAGCCTAAAAGTTGTAAATTTTTTTAGTGCTGGTTTAAGTAAGGACTTTCAACTGCGGTTGACAGGACTTGAACCTGCACGTCATTGCTGACACAAGATCCTTAGTCTTGCGCGTATGCCAATTCCGCCACAACCGCATTTAAACCGTTTACTATGATACTGTAAAAATATGGACTTGTCAATACCATATTTCTGCAAAACATATAAATTTTCATTTTTTTCAAAACTCACCATAATTAATATTTGTCCATATATATAAGTAAGGGGGGACAAAGCCATATACGAAAGGAATTGTAGATAATGAAAATTTTTAGTAATATGAAAATTAGGGGCAAACTAGCTTTTGGGTTTGGTATATTACTTTTTATTACTGCGGCCCTTGCATCTTATGGGGGTTTTAATATCTACCGGATAGACAGTCAATACAGTTATACTCTTTCAGGGCCGGTAGAAGGGCATCAAATACTTAGGGATATTGAAGTTGGCCTCATGAACATAAGGCGTATAGTCACTTTTATTGCCCTTTATGCAGGAGACGAAGGGGCACTTATTCAAGCGGAAAGTGAGCTTAAAGACGCCCACGCCGAATTAATTACTAATATTGAGCTGTTCACTCAAGCGGTTTCAACTGACCGGCAAGTTAATGAAAATAAAACAGGGCAGGATTTAATACTTTTAACCGGAGAACTGGACAGTTTGGTTGAACAGTATATGTATCAGATTGCATGGCCGGTTTTTGACCTTGCTGTAGATGGCGATAGAGCCGGAACTCTCGGAATGGTTGGAAGCGGCATTGCATTGAATAATTCCATTCAAGCCAAATTCAATACAATGAGTGAAATAACCCATGCCTACATACAACATCTTGACGAAATGCTTGGTGAACAAACTATTTCAGTCTATGTGATGATGATGGTGACAGCAGCGCTTGGACTGTTTGTAGGCACAATTGTTTCAATGCTCATATCAGGCTCTATTACAAAGCCGATAAAAGAAGTTGTAAACACTCTTGATAATGTAGCACACGGAAATCTTAATGTAAACTTAAATACGGAACGTGGAGACGAAATAGGCATACTGGCTAAAAGTGTTCAAAATTTGGCAGACATTTTAAAGTCTCTTATATATGACATGGATTATATGTCCGACGAACATGATAAAGGTAATACAGATGTGTTTATAGATTCAGGAAAATACCAAGAAACCTACTCTGAGGTTGCAAAAAAAGTCAACTATATGGTAGAAGAACATATTAAAATTGAGAAAAAAGTGGTGGATGTTTTTAGCGAAATAGCTAACGGAAACTTTGATGTGCCACTGGAAAAGCTTCCTGGAAAAAAAGCTTTTTTAAACGAGGCAGTAGAAAATATGCGTGCACAGATAAAGCAGGTCAGTACCGAAGTGAATGGCATGATAAAATCAGCAGTCGAAGGAAGGCTTTCTGTAAAAATCGACGAAAGCCCTTACAACAGTGGCTGGCGTGAGATTATGATAGGACTAAACAGGGTTAGTGAGGCCGTAGAGATTCCTATATCGGAAATCAATGCCGTTATGAATAAACTGTCTCATGGCGAATTTGATGTAAAAGTTACCGGCAATTATAAAGGCGATTTTAATTCGATTCGTGAGGCAGTTAATAGAACCATAGATTCCCTCTCAAGTTATGTATCGGATATGTCACAAGTTTTGGAGGCCCTGTCCGGCGGGGATTTAACAAAGCATATAGAGCGCGAATATTTAGGCCAGTTCGCGAAAATTAAACACTCAATTAATAATATAGCTGATACTTTGAACAAAACCATGGCAGAAATCTCTAATGCGGCTGACAACATATTATCCGGAGCGAAAGAGATTGCAAACAGCTCTATGGATTTAGCAAACGGTTCAAGTGTACAGGCCAGCTCTGTGGTACAGCTTAGTTCTTCAATGGAAAAGATTAACAAAGAAACTTCTCAAAATGCTGAAAATGCAAGTGATGCCAATGCTTTTGCTGATAATGCTGCTCTTAACGCACAACTTGGAAATGATGCCATGCAGCATATGTTAGAGGCTATGATGCAAATTAAAGAATCATCGAAAAACATTTCCAGAATTATCAAAGATATACAAGAAATTGCCTTCCAAACTAACCTGCTGTCTTTAAATGCGGCAATAGAAGCAGCAAGGGCAGGTACTTACGGTAAAGGTTTTTCTGTGGTGGCTGAGGAAGTGCGCAGTTTAGCCTCAAGAAGCCAGCGCTCTGCCACAGAAACAACTGATATAATAGAAAACTCTATTGCACAAATAGATGAAGGTGTTGCCATAGCTAAAGAAACGGCAGATTCTTTAAACAAAATTTTATCTAATGCCGGTGATGTGCTAGCTATAGTAAATAATATCGCTTTATCCTCAAGGGAGCAGTCTGAGGCAATAGATGGCTTTAGTATAGGCCTTGAGCAAATAACATCTGTTGTACAAAGCAACTCAGCTGTTTCAGAAGAAGCGGCAGCGGCTGCCCAAGAGCTTAACTCCCAAGCGGAGATGCTCCGCGCTATGGTCAGGTATTTTAAGTTATAGCTATGATGTATAGTGGTATATATAGTGAAACGAATTTAAAACCCCACCGGTGGCGGGGTTTTAATATATACGTCTGAATTAACTCTCAGAAAAAAATAAAGCAGGTAAAGAAATTATACATTTGCACTTCTTCTGGATTTCCGGATTCTGAAAAGAACTGAAGTAGTAACCATAGCTGAAACTAAAAGCCCTGAGACAAGCGCATAAGTATTATTTATCAAGCCTGTTTGAGGCATACGGGATTCAGGCGGCATGGATGCTAAAGGAATATTTTCGTCAAATATCCATGTGTCCTCTTCGGGGTCCCATGACCAAAAGCCGAGAGGCACGCCAGCTTCATCAAACTCAACATAGTTACCATTGCCATCGGGAACAAGCAAATCAGGGTTTGCAGCCGGAGGAATATTCGGCAGTGGGTCAGCGATATCCGGTGCACCCTCGTCTTCTTCATCAGGTGATGTAACCGGCGGCTGCGGCGGAATTGTGCCGCCTTCCTCTTCTTCCTCGTCCTCTTCCTCGTCCGGTGTTATCGGTGGTGGCGTTATTGGAGGAGGTGTTACGGGCGGCAGTTCGTCAGGGTCAATTGGCTCCGGCCCTGTTACTGCTGTAACATACCAAATAGCTGTAAGAGTAACATCACCGCCCGGCATTGTAAATGTTTGCCCCGGCTGGTAAATAGTTGTGCCACTTTGCCAGCCGCCAAACCAAAAATTAGTGCGAGCCAAGCCGCCGCTGCTCTCAACTATAACCTCGGCCCCCGGGAAAAACTCTGCACTTACAGGCGGCATTCCTTCTGTGTGGCCTGTGCTGGTATAAGTTAGCGTATGCTTAATTATTGGTAAAGACGTGCCGTATATTGTGGGCACGTCATCAGTGTCCAACAGGAAAAACTGAACAGAAACATAATCAAGAACCCTTCCTTCAACATTGCGCTTTTCAAGCTCTGCCTCATATCCGAAATACGTATAGCCAAACTCTTGAAGAAGCTGGGCATCGAAATGGAGTATGTGTTCCGACGGAAGAAGCTGAAAACCGCCTGTATTATCCTGTACGGTAACTGTGAGCGAAAGCGCTTCAGGGGCAAAAGCACCATCAATATAGGGCAAAAGCTTAAGTGTAGCGCGCTCTGGCTCTGCTGCCTGCAAACTGAGGTTTGGCCAGATTATTCCACCTAGGGCCACTGCCAAAACTAAACAGTATATAAGTGTTTTTATTTTTGCCGAAAAGCCGGTTATTGTACCGCCTATTTGAAAATATTTATGTGTCATCTGCTTACTCCTCCTCATTGTTTGTGTCTTCTGTACCGGGCAATGTCTCATCAGTATCAGCCCCGGGTAGTGTCTCATCCTCATCTGTGCTTTCGTCAGTCTCATTATTTTCATCTGTGTCTGCGTTTTCGTCTTCATCATCTTCAATGTCCGGTAAAAGCACATCCGGGTTTGCATTTTGCAGTGCCGCACCTTGCTCTATGGCAAAGTGAACCTCGCCTCCAAGCATCATAATAAGTTCTTCCGGAGTGTAGTAAAACACATCAGCACCTAAGCTCCTAATTAGTGCTATCAGTGCCTCAATGTCATAAGCAAGGGTATCTGAAAATGCTCTGAAAGGTAAAAATGCTCCGGGATAATTACCCCAATACGCTCCAAAATTATTGATAATAATATCAAAATCATCTAGATTAATAACGCCGTCACCGTTAAGGTCAAACCTAGCCTCGTAGAGCGGTTCGCCCCATTGCGCCCCAAAGTGTGTGCTCATAGCCAGTATATCGTCTACATCAATAAAGCCATTGCCGTTTGTATCGCCTTTCCATATGTCGAACACAGCACTTCCAGGTGGATTAAGCTGAATTATTTCATGGTCATTTTCTGTAATTACTATACGCATAGTCCTCGTAAGGTAACCCGGGCGGGTTATATATAATATATAATCACCAAAGGGCACATTATCGAATGTAAAGCGGCCTGTAATAGAGTCAGAGCTTATAGTTGCTGTCAGCTTAGGTTCAGCAGGCGTAACAAAATCCGTTCTCAGTTCTACCGTAAACGCGTGAGCATCAAGAAACGCTTGGCCAAAGCCTAAGTCATCAAACACAACAGGGGATACTAAACCCGTAACAGTTCTTGTGTTGTCGGGCACACTGCTTCCAACGGCTTTCCAAGCAAACCAGGGTGCATTTGGTGCCTCTTGGGCATTGTTTGTTTCCCAAACCGTTTCAAAATTCCAGTCGGGAAATAGGGTAAAAGAACTGCTGTTAGCGGCTTGTCTGGTATTTGCAAGCATACGCTCAAAGGATAAACTCCCTAACATAAAGGTGAAAACCAGTAAAAACACCAAGGGCTTTTTAAATTTAAGTAATATTTGCAGCATAATTATGTCACTTCCTTCTAGTTTAGTCTGTTAAAGTGTTTTCTAAATACATCATAATGCAATGTATTGTATATTTGAATGAAGGTTTCCAATTCTTAACTTTTATCGTAAAATATACATAAATAATTAACTATAACTTATATTTTTCTGCAAAAAACCGGTAAGCAACGGTATCACTTACCGGTCTTATGAAAAGACATTGCGTTTTATTCTCGCGAACGCCGCAGAGTGAACAAGTTTGATACATCGCGGCTTGCCACGGGTAGTAAACCGATGTCCCGCCCCTTGGGGCGTGGTAGTTCACTGTTATTGTCTGCCTACATAAACCCTCTCTTCAGGCTCATTTTCATAAACTTCACCATCTATTATGGTTTTTTCACACAAGGTGAAATTACTGAACGGGTTGCCGCTCCAAATGGACACGTCGGCATCTTTGCCGGTTTCTAAAGAACCTACTCTGTGCTCAAGACCAAGTATTTTTGCCGGGTCTATTGTTACAGCCTTAAAAGCGCCTTCAAGAGACAAGCCCCTTGCAATACAATAACCTATATGAGTTGGCAGATATTTAGTACCTGATGCAGTATCCTCTGAAAGGCAGAAGCTTACGCCGTGAGACTCAAGAATTCCGGGAGTTTCAAGCTTGCGCCCCCAAATTTCAAATTTAGCATAACCCATAGTAAGAGGGCCGATTACACAGTCTACATTATTTTCTTTAAGGAAATCAAGAATTTTATAGCTTTCTGTGGCATGTTCAATTGCAAATTTTAAATTAAACTCCTGCGCTATTCTAACGGCGGTAACTATATCATCAGCCCTGTGAGCATGCATACGGCATTTCATCTCACCCCTAACAACAGGAACAAGAGCTTCAAGCTTAAAATCAGGTTTAGGTGCTTTTGAAGGGTCGTTTTTGGCTAGTTCTTTTTGCTCTGCATAAACTTTAGCGTTATAAAGGTTTTCCCTAAGAACAGCGCCTACACCCATACGGGTAACAGGCATTTTTTTCTCAGAGCCGTAAACCCTCTTGGGGTTTTCTCCAAGAGCCATTTTCATATGCTCCGAACCCTCAATATAAAGATCAAACACTGTTTGGGCCTCTTTTAATTTAAGGCCAATACCTGTGCCTCCTATTACATTTGCAGAGCCGGGAAGAGTGTAACAAGTTGTAAAGCCGGCTTTTCTGGCGTGCTCTATAGCCATGTCAAAGGGGTTAAGCGCATCAAGTGCGCGTATATGAGCAGTCACAGGGGCAGAAACCTCGTTGCCGTCCATCATACCGGGCATCATAGGCATTGACTGAGGTTCGTTAAAAGTAGAGATGTGAGTATGTGCATCAATAAACCCTGGTGTTACCCATTTGTCTGTAGCATCAATAACTTTAGCGTCTGCCGGAATTTCCACATCAGCGCCAACTGCTTTGATTTTTGTGCCGTCAATTAAGACTACTCCGTTTTCGATGATACCATTTGCAACGGTTACAACTTTGCCACCTTTAATTGCTAACATCTAATCATCTCCATATGTAAATTTGAAGCCGGGGCTTCAGTGTCTACCATTATATGACAAGGAGCAGACAATTACAATAGCTTTGATTGACAGCGCTTTGCTTTCTGCGGTAATATATAAGCAAGAAAAAAACTGTTTTTGAGGTAGCATTATGAGATTAAGAGTAGGTTTAGGTTATGACGTACATAGGTTCGATAAAGAGCGCAAGCTGATAATAGGCGGTGTTCCGGTTCCTCATGAAAAAGGTTTGCTGGGGCATTCTGATGCGGATGTGCTCACACATGCCATAATGGATGCTATGCTTGGTGCTCTTGCCCTGGGCGATATAGGCAAGCTTTTTCCTGACAGTGATAATTCATATAAAGGTGCTTCAAGTCTGGTACTGCTTAGTATGGTTAACAATATGATAATAGAGAAGGGGTACAGCATAGTGAATATTGACTCTGTAATAGTAGCAGAGAAGCCAAAATTTGCCCCCTTTATACCTGATATAAGAGACAGCCTTGGCCGATGTCTGAACCTTGACGAGGATAATATCAGCGTCAAGGCAACTACAGAAGAAGGGTTAGGCTTTACAGGCAGAGAACTGGGTATAGCCGCAAAGGCTGTAGTACTGTTAGGAGGATAATTATGATAATATATAATACTTTAACGAGAAAAAAAGAAGAATTTAAGCCAATTGAAGAAAACAAAGTTAGAATGTATGTTTGCGGGCCAACTGTCTATAACCTTATTCATATAGGAAATGCAAGGCCGCTGGTGGTTTTTGATGCTGTCCGCAGATATATGCTGTATAAGGGCTATGCCGTAAAGTTTGTTCAAAACTATACTGATATTGACGATAAAATTATACAGAAAGCCAACGCCGAAAGCGTTAGCTCCAAGGAAATTGCGGAGCGCTATATTATAGAGGCTGAAAAGGATGCCAAGGCGCTAAATGTACTTTTAGCTGATGCCCACCCACGTGTTACACACGAGATAGACGGAATAATAGAAATGATAACCACCCTTATTAACAAGGGTTTTGCCTATGAAGTAAACGGCTCTGTTTATTTTGACACACAAAAATCAGAAGAATACGGCAAACTATCTAAGCGCGATTTTGAAAATCAGGAATCAGGCGCAAGAATAGAGGTTGAGGAAGAGAAAAAGCACCCTAACGATTTTATACTGTGGAAGCCAAAAAAAGACGGGGAACCGTACTGGCAGTCACCTTGGGGTAACGGTCGGCCGGGCTGGCATATTGAGTGCTCTGTAATGGCAAAAAAATATCTAGGCGAAAATATCGACATACACGCCGGCGGGGAGGACTTGGTTTTTCCTCACCATGAGAATGAAATAGTGCAGAGCGAAGCTGCCAACGGCAAGCCTTTTGCCAATTACTGGATGCACAACAGGTTCATTAACATTGACAATCAAAAAATGTCTAAATCTGCGGGAAACTTTTTTACGCTTCGTGAAGTTGCCTCAGAATATGGTTATGACGTAGTACGGTTTTTCATACTCGCAAGCCACTACAGAAGCCCAATTAACTTTGGCTATGAACCATTACTCGCCGCAAAAAACGGCCTTGAGAGGATTAAGCAATGCTATTCAAATATTGAATATAATTTAGCAAATGCTAAAAATAATCAAATTGCAGAGTTTGAAATGGCACTTGTAGAAGAGATCGGCAAATTCAAACAAAGCTTTGAAGCCGCTATGGATGATGACTTTAATACAGCCGATGCTATTTCAGCTATATTCGAATTAGTTCGCTTTATTAATAAAAGCATGAATGTGGATTCCTCCTTGGAATTTCTTGAAAAGCTCCGCGAAAAGCTTACACAACTTACCGATGTGTTAGGCCTTGTTATAAGCAAAGAAGAGGCGGCAGAAAGCAATGAGGAAATTGAAGCACTGGTGGCGGCCCGCACTCAGGCTAAAAAGGATAAAGACTTCACCTTGGCTGACCAAATAAGAGAAAAGCTTACCTCTTTGGGAGTAACGGTAGAGGATACAAGGCAGGGTGTCAGGTGGTACTTTAATGAATAATGATTTTTTGGAAACCCTTTCAAAAAACTCAAGCAACATAAATGAAATGCAGATTTTAAATCTTGCCTATATAGGCGATGCGGTGTTTGAGGTGATGGTTCGCACTCATATTATGAACAGCACGAAATCAGCAACAAACGAGCTGCATAAAACGGCAAAAGGTTATGTGTGCGCTCATGTCCAGTCGGTCATGTACAAGGCTCTCGAAGCGCATTTGACGGAAGAAGAAATGTCACTTATGCGCCGTGGGAGAAACGCCAAGAGCCAAACTAAGGCCAAAAATGCCTCAATAAATGATTATAGGCATGCTACAGGTTTGGAATCTTTGTTCGGTTATCTCTATCTTAAAAGTGAAATTGCAAGATTAACGGAACTTTTTGAAATTTGCTTGAAAACTATAGAAAACGTAGATTAAGGAGTATATTAGCCATGAAAAACAAAAAGCCATCTAAAACAAATACAAGAAATACTCGCTTAGAAGGCAACAGACCGGAAAGAGGCCGCTCGGAAAGAATTCGTACAGAGAGAAACGACCGAAGTGAAAGAATGGAACAAAGAGAAACCAGAGAGCGCAAGTACCAAATTGACTACAACGAGGGCCTAATTTTAGAAGGACGTAACGCTGTTTTAGAAGCTTTAAACCACGATAAACCCATAGACAAAATATATGTTAAAAAAGGCCCATCCGAGGGCAGTATTACTGTAATCATAGCTAAAGCCCGTGAAAAAGGTATAGTAATAAGTGAAGTTGCCCGCGAAAAACTGGATTATATGAGCCAGACAGGTGCTCATCAAGGCGTTATTGCCGCCTGTCCGGCCCATGAGTATGTGGAAGTTGCAGATATACTTGAAATTGCCAAGAAAAAGAGTGAAGCCCCTTTTGTTATTATATTGGATTCTGTAACAGACCCTCATAATTTAGGGGCTATAATGCGCTCTGCCGACTGCTCGGGTGTTCACGGTATAATCATTCCCAAGCGCCGTAGTGCTTCGCTTACCGGCATTGTGAGCAAAACATCGGCAGGGGCCATTGAGCACGTTCCTGTTGCCCGTGTTTCAAACTTAAATAACGCGGTGGACGAGCTTAAAGCCGCCGGTGTTTGGATATGCTGCGCAAAAACCCATGGCAGGCCTTATTTTAAGGCTGATATGAAAGGCCCCATAGCCATAATTATAGGCAGCGAAGGGGAAGGCGTTTCCAAATTATTAGAAAAGAAAAGCGACTTTGCCGTTTCTATACCTATGTACGGAGAAATATCGTCCCTAAACGCCTCGGTTGCTGCCGGGCTTTTAGTGTATGAAGTTGTCCGCCAGAGGGAATTTGTTTAAAAATGAAGAAGGAGTACTTGTTTGTTGACGGCTACAATATTATATTCTCTTGGGAGAACTTAAAGAAAATAGCCACGTACTCCCTTGAAGACGCGCGTAAAAAACTTTTGGATACACTAAGTGACTATCAAGGTTATGCAGACTGTGAGCTTGTTGTAGTTTTTGATGCTCATAACGTTCCTGAAAGCCCCGGTAGCATTGGCCCTTATGATAATTTGACTGTAATTTTTACTAAAGAAGATGAGTCAGCTGACAATTACATAGAGCGTTGTGCAAGGCTTTTGGCACGCAACTATAAAGTCCGTGTAGCCACTAACGACAACTTGCAGCAGGTTATGATAAGCGGAAAAGGCGCACTTAGAATTACCGCCAGAGATTTATATGAAGAAATTTTGAGCCTTAAAAATGTTCAAAAAACAAAATATATTAACAATCTACCCATTAAGCGCAATCAACTGTTTGATAATTTAGACAGTGATTTGAAAGAAGCATTTAAGCGCATGATACGGCAGGAAGAGGGCGAATGAATTGCTGCTCAACATGGACGAACTTATTAAACAAGCTGGTGAAGGAAGTTCAGCCGCACAAGATGAGCTTTTGAACCAATACAAAAGTATGGTCAAAAAAATAGCCCGTACTTTTTTTATAATGGGCGCAGATTTTGAGGATATAGTTCAAGAAGGTATGATAGGGCTTTTTAAGGCTATGCAAAGCTATTCAAGCAGCAAAGGTGCAAGCTTTGAAACTTATGCCGGGTTGTGCATAAATCGACAGATACTAAATGCTCTTAAATCTGCCTCAAGAAAAAAACACGCACCGCTTAATTTCTATGTACCGCTTGAATACGGCGGTGAGTTTAATTTCCCTTTGGAGGAAAGCCCGGAGAACTTGCTTATATTAAAAGAAGACGGGCAGAGCAAAATAGACTCTGTGCACAGCGTTCTTTCTTCTTTTGAGTCAAGGGCTTTGAGCCTGTACCTTGAGGGTATGAGCCATGCCGAAATTGCTGTTAGTCTAGGTAAAAATGAGAAATCAGTAGATAACGCCATACAACGTATAAGAAGCAAAGCATTAAAGGTTTTTGGATCTTATTGAAATTTAGAAGCATTTCATTTATAAGGGGCAATTATATGATAGTCAGGCAAATGAAAAATAAAGATATTAACCCCGCAATAAAAATTTGGACAGGCCAGTTTAAGCTTTATTGTGATGATGATACTTTTCCCAAATATTGGCAGGACAACACTGAAGAAATGACTGAATTACTATCCTTACGCAATATTGGTAATGAGCTTGAAAAAAAGCTAATGGCTGTTGGCATTAAATCGGCGGAGGATTTAAAGAAAATTGGAAGAGAAGAAGCTTTTGCCAGGTTAAAATTACATTACCCTAATGTTTGCCTTGTTCATTTGTACACTCTTGAGGGGGCAATTTCTGATACTGACTATAATCAATTGCCGGAAGGTGTAAAAAACCGGTTAAAAAACTTTAGTGATAGTTTAAAATAGAAATATCCTTTACCATAACAACACTTGTGAGGGGTGGTTTAGTGAAAAAGTTTGGTTTTTCATTGGCAGATTTTAATGATGTGCCTGAAATAATTAATATATATCACAGCTTAATTGGTGCTCCGGGCTGTGCTTGGAATCTTGATTATCCTAATAAAGAAAATGCAGAGTCAGATATTAAAAACAAATCCTTATACATTCTTAAAGATGAAGATAAAATAATTGCCGTTGCTTCAGCAGGCCCTATTGATGATGAATTAGCAGGCTTGCAATGGGAGCCTCAAAACCCCTGCGAGCTTTCAAGAATAGGTGTTATTTCGACAATGCAAAAGCAAGGGATTGGAGCCATTATATTACATAATGTTATTGCTGCGGTCAAAGAGAGAGGCTTTGACGGGATTATTATGCTGGTCAGCAAAACTAACCTCCAAGCTCTTCGTTTATATGATAAAACCGGCTTTAAAATATGCGGAGAAACATTTATGTTTGGAATTGATTTTTATTGTTATCAAATGAAATTTTAAGTTGAAAATATCCATTGCACTATATAGCAAAGGACAATTTATCCTTACAAAATAGTACTATAAGTAGTACTATTTTGTAAGGATTTAAGTATAAAAGGTGAAAGTAAGCGGCACCCCGAAAATATGAGTCTTATTAGGAAGTCTTTTTTCTCCTACGGAGAAAAAACCATTCGAGCTTTGTATCGTAATACATGCGGCGATACCACTACAATATTTGCCGGGCTGGCCGGAGGAAATTAATAATGTCCCAAAATGAAATCTATAAAAACCCTAACTGCAAAAAAATACGTGGCAGCCATATTTTGGAGGTTAGTTGCGCCTACTGCAAATATTTCATAGCTAACTACCAAAAAATAGGGGAAAGCAACTTTGTAAAAATGTATAATGAACGGATAATAGACGGTTCATTGGACTTTTCGCTTCATCATGGGGCAATTTTTTGCCCAAACTGCGGTGAGCGTATAGCCACCAGGTATATCACTAAGCTTGATAAAAAAGAAGCTTACAGATTTGTACCTTCTGCCTTTAACAAGAAAAAAATTCATAAAAAACTTAATTGAGGGACAATATATTTGTAATATAATATGGCAAAAAAACTTGACACAGCTTGAACCGCCTGCTAATATATTGTAATAAGAAAAATAAACTTAATATTGTAATTTTAATATAAACCGTTGAGGTGGAGATAAAAATGTGCATGAGCTCACAGAGAGCGGGGCAGGCTGGGAACCCGCAGCAAACAGCGCATATAAATGGACCACTGAGGGTGCGGTCAAAAGTATTTCAAAGCTGAGTATTCCGTGACGTATAGGCTGCGTTAAAGCTAAGGGCAGTGTTTGCTGCCTAGAGGCGGAAAGGGCAACTTTTTCGTAAATCAAAGTGGCACCACGAGCGTTTTCGCGCGTCTTTGAGGTTATTTCAAAGGCGTGTTTTTTTATTTATAACGAATTAACTTTAAAATGGCCTAGATTAGCTTGCTGACTTTAGACATTTTAAAGTTAATGAGCGCCCCGGCAATTAGCATTTTTGCTTTAGAAAAAGTGCGGATGCCGGGCGCGGTTTCAGTCCATTTTGGGCTGAAACCACTGTAATTTAGGAATAATAATTTAAGAAAGGTGTGAGCAACAATGAGTAATGTACCGTATAAAATCTATTTGCCGGAGGAGGCTGCACCGCGGCAGTGGCACAATATCCGTGCCAAAATGAAGGGTGAAGCAAGTGCGCTGCTTAATCCGGCTACTCTGACGCCCTGCACAGAGGAAGAGCTGACTGCTGTGTTTTGCGCAGAGCCTGCCTCACAGGAGCTTAATACAAAAGATGAATATATAGCCATACCGGAAGAAATTATCAGCTTCTACCGCATGTACCGCCCTTCGCCGCTTGTCCGGGCATATTGCCTTGAAAAAATGCTGGGCACTCCCGCCGAGATTTATTATAAGTCCGAAGGAAACAATACTTCCGGCTCTCATAAGCTTAACTCTGCCGCTGCACAGGTTTATTATGCAAAAGAGCAAGGCATAAAATCTTTAGCCACCGAAACAGGAGCAGGGCAATGGGGAACGGCGCTTTCTATGGCCTGCGCTTACTATGGCATAGACTTGGAAGTTTTTATGGTTAAACTTTCAGCCCAGCAGAAGCCCTACAGAAAAATAGTTATGGAGACTTATGGTGCTAATGTTATTCCTTCACCTTCTACTGTGACAGAGGCCGGCAGAAAAATTTTAGCAGATGCCCCTGAGTCAAACGGCTCATTAGGCTGTGCCATTTCTGAGGCTATAGAAACCTCTGTAAAAAAAGATAATTGCAAATATGTTCTCGGCTCTGTTTTGGATCATGTTATGCTGCACCAGAGCATTATTGGCCTTGAGACAAAAGCAGCCTGCGATTTTTACGGTATAAAACCCGATATTATGATAGGCTGTGCCGGAGGAGGCTCAAACCTTGGCGGTTTAATTTCTCCATTTATGGCAGATAAACTTGATGGAAAGAATAATATTCGTTTTATAGCGGCAGAGCCGGCTTCGTGCCCTACACTAACCAGAGGCAAATATGCCTATGACTTTGGTGATACTGCCAAAACCACCCCTCTTATAAAAATGTACACTTTGGGAAGTGGGTTTATGCCTTCGTCAAATCATGCCGGAGGCCTTCGTTACCACGGCATGAACCCAACGCTTTCTAAATTATACCATGATGGGCATATAGAGGCGGTTTCTATTGTACAAAGTGAGGCTTTTAAGGCGGCTGTAACTTTTGCGCAGTGCGAGGGAACACTTCCCGCTCCTGAATCATCTCACGCTATTAAATGCGCCATTGATGAGGCTGTAAAATGCAAAGAAACAGGCCAAAAGAAAACCATAATATTCGGTCTTTCAGGAACGGGTTATTTTGATATGAGCGCCTATGGAAGTTACAATTCCGGCCAAATGACTGATTATATTCCTACTGATGAAGAACTGAACAAAGGGTTTGAATCGCTGCCTAAAGTTTAGATATAGTGGTTTCAGTCCAAAATGGACTGAAACCACGCCCCAATTCGCACTTTTGCTAAAGCAAAAATGCTCATTTTCGTGGCGCTCATTAACTATAATTAAAAACACTCAAAAAAAGGGCTGTTCTCACAGCCCTTTTCTGAGTGTTTAAATATGTAGCCTAATTAAAACGGTAAGTTTCTAATGGGAGTGAAGAATACATAATCGCCAACTCCGGGGTCGTATCCGCCAAATGACATAATACCAACTGCAGAGGTTCCACTAATCAAAGCTGCGCCGCTATCGCCCGGTCTGGCCCTCATGCCAACTACCATCGTCATATTATTTAAAACAACAGGACGGCCATATGGATCATGCATGCCTCTTACTGTCAGATCGTTAGCATAAATAGTTCCCGATATATTACCGCTAACCCCTCCTAATGCTGTTACCCTAGAGCCTTCCCGCGGCATGCTTCCTCTTAAGTTGCTTAGATTATGGCCTACCCAAATCCAAGAACTGGTAAATCTTACTCTTGATGCATCACCGGCAGAACCTACAACCCAGTTGTCCACATAACCTACTGAAGGAGTTGTGCCGCGAACAAAAACCCCATCGCCATCTAATAAAACCCCATGGTTTGCAGTGTAAAAGCCGCTTCCAAGATTATTTGTTGGTGGGCCTACTGTCCAGTCAGCGCCATATAGTCTGACCAAAGAACCCATTCTAAGTTCGCCTAAATTACGCGCTACTAATGGGTCTGATAAGTCAATCACCTCATGTTGAGTAGCTTTTTGCTCAGCTTCACTTAATCTTCTGGGCCCGCTCCAATTAATAGTTAAGTTGTGGAAATCAATCAACTCTTCGTCAATCCCCGGCAAAGACAATATTTCAGCTTTAAGATTTTCATGAATATCTTGATCAAAACCAAAGAAAATAGCGCCTTCAATTATTCCTGTAATTATTATCGGCGTCTCGCCCCTTCTAAACGCTAACCTATCAGTAAAGTCTGATAGAATGTTATACTGCCCATCAAGGCGGGCATTCAACTCAATCTCAACTTCTTCATAGTCTGCTAATGAGTCAAGCTCTGCGGCATCAGATTGAGGCTCATCCTCGTCAGGCAACATAAAATGTTCTTCACCGACAGGTGCCTCATCATGTTCACTTGCAATCAGTGCATAAGTGTTGCCAAACAAAAGCAACACCGACAAAAAAACGGGTAACATTAACTTCTTCAACATGCTCATTCCTCCTTAGTATTGTGCCTAAGAACCTGTCTAATATCTCCATTATGCCGTATTTTTGGCAATTTTTTCGCCGGACTTCGTCGGCGCAAAACGTACGTACTTTGTTCCAGTATGTCCGTTTCGCGCCTTCTCGCCTGACAAAAAAATTCCACAAAACTACGACATAAGCGAGATACTAGACAGGCTCTTATATTTAACTGCGCATATGCGAGCTTATAATCAACCAGTAAAAATTAAATATAAACAAGCTGAATAGTGCACAATCAAGCACACATAAATAGTAGCGTTTTTTTTGCATTTGTCAAGTATTTTTGTAAATAAATATTTATGTATTTTTTATTTTTTTCTGTCTTTATTGGCCCAATAATCAACCATATTTTCAGCAGCTATTTTTATTAGCAGCTTAGCTGTTTCATCTGGGGTGTTTGGATTGTGAAAAGTGATATTTATAACTTTTTCATTTTCTTTGTCCTTCATAAATCACCCCCTGTGTTTATAGTCGTTCAACTTTAAAAAGCCAAACGACAAAATTCTCAAGGCTTCGCTTTGGACTTTTGTGAAGTTGATTCACTATATCATATGATACAGTGGGACGGGTTATAACCAAGATCTTTTTACAATAGACCTCTTGTGGTTCATAAATCTTTAATATATAATGAAAGATGTTATTGAACGCTTAAGAAATGGAGACAGACTATGAATATTGCCGCTTACTGCCGTGTATCAACGGACAAGCACGACCAGATTAACAGCCTTGAGGCACAAAAAGTGTTTTTTAATGAGTTTGCTAAAAATAATGGGCATAACCTTGTAAGTATTTATGCAGATGAAGGCATCTCGGGCACGAAAATTAAAAACCGCGTAGAGTTTCAGCAGCTTATGAGGGATGCCGGGCATAGCTTGTTCGAAATGGTGATAGTTAAAGATATATCCCGTTTTGCCCGCAACACAGTGGATTTTTTAAACAGTATACGTGCATTAAAAGCTATGAATATTGAAACTGTGTTTTTAACTTCTAATCAAACAGTTATGGGTAATTCTGAGTTTATACTTACCATATACGGTGCGCTTGCCCAAGAAGAAAGCGCAAATACATCAAAGCGTGTAAAGTTCGGTAAAAAACTTAATGCGGCCAAAGGCCGTGTCCCCAATATTGTTTATGGTTATGACAAGATAAAGGGCGAGTATTTTAATTTGCAGATAAATGAGTTTGAGGCAAACACTGTCCGCCGGGTTTTTGATTTGTATGTAGATGGCGGCTGCGGGACCAATAAAATAGCTCAAACGCTTAATAATGAGGCTATAAAAACCAAGCGCGGCTTCAAATGGAGCCAAAACGCTGTAGGGCGTATTCTCTCCAATGAGCTGTACTGCGGAAAAATAATCAACGGCAAACAAGAAGTGGCCGATTTTCTCACAGGTATACGAAAAGAAAAAGATGAGGCAGAGTGGATGGTTACAGAACGGCCCGACTTGCAAATAGTAGAGCTGTCTGTGTTTAATCAAGCGCAGAAAATACTCGCAGGCCGCAGCAGTGCGCTAAACACAAAAAAGGAACGCCATAGCAGCAAGCACCTGTTTTCGACACTGATTAAGTGCAAACACTGCGGATATAGTTTCCGCCGCTTAGAACGCAGTTATCAAAACACTTATATCAAATGGGTTTGCAGTGGGCGCAACATTAACGGTGCTGACAGCTGCCCGGTTAATGTTGCCATAGACGAAGGGGAGCTTAAAGAGGCAATTCACAGATACTTTGTCGAAATTTTAAATACAAAAAAAGATGTTACCAAATCTGTGATAAAAGAATTTAACCTCATATACAACAAAAAAAATAGTAATAAAGATTATGAAAAAGAATTATCCGGCAAATTAGAGAAAGCAGAAAAATCCCGTAAAAAATATATGGAGATGTATGAAGATGATTTGATTACCAGGGAGGAGCTAAAGGAGAGGGCAGGAGAGCTTAACAAGACAATAAAGCACTTAGAAAGCGAAATGAAATTGATATTGCAAAATAAAGGAAAAAGTGATTCTCTTGAGAGCGCCTTGTACGGAGCCTTTGCCGACATTGAAAGCGTGATAGATATAAACCTTATGAACAATACACGCCTAAAGCGTATGATTGATAAGATAACGGTAGACGAAAACGGGGGCATGAATGTATATCTAAAATTGTTGTCGGACATAGGCATTAATTATAATATTCTAATTAGCGACTTCCAAACATAAAGATGTTACTGAACGTCTTGAGAAAATCAATCCTAATCTTGCAGGTGAAGCACGAAGAGTTTTGGAAATTAACAAATCAGAAAGACATATTAGAGGCGGATTAGCCACAAAAGAAAAGTATCTGGTAATATCAAACGGCATACCGCAGAAGAAGATTAAGTAGTAAAACCTGCTCCATGAATTATATTAATCATGAAAAAGCCCGGCTTGGGTAAACTGACTTACCTAGGCCGGGCTTTGTGCTATTTTTTAGTCTTATACCAATCCTGATTAAAATCCTGTACTTTATCACGCCTAAAATCACCCCCAAAGCGCTTCACCTCGCGCTTTGGGGGCGGCGCTCAAACTACAGGTTTTAATCTAGGATTGGTATTATAGTAAAAAGACTCTAAACCAGTAACAAAAACTTTATATTTTTTTCACATAACATCGTCCTTTGAACTACGAGAATACCTTTGGGTATTCTCGGAACCAAAGTCCTTGTTCTGCAAAAAAATCTATGCGTTTTTGCGTTACTGTTTCAGAATCATTTTACTATAATTGACTAACCTATTAATTTGCCTTATAATCAAATGCAGAGCATAGCTCAAACCACACAAGAGGAGATGAAAACATGTTATGCATTAAAAATGGCACTATCCATACCGTTGTTGACCCCAGCACCTTTGTTGGTGACATTTTGGTCGAAAATGGCAAAATTGTTGAAATAGGCCAAAATTTAGCTGACAAGGCTAAAGAGGTAGTAGATGCCGCCGGGCTTCATGTTTACCCGGGCTTAATTGATTGCCACAGCCATTTAGGTCTTGATGGGTATGGTATTCGTTTTGAAGGCCAAGATTATAACGAGCTTACCGATAGCTTAACCCCTCATCTGGAAGCTATTGACGCTTTTAACCCTCAGGATGTAACAGTGAAAATGGCTGCTTTAGGCGGCGTAACCTGTGTTGCAACAGGCCCAGGTTCCTCTAATGTTTTGGGTGGTACTTTCATTGTTGTTAAAACCACAGGTGAGCGTGTAGAGGACATGCTTATTAAAAGAAAATCAGCCATGAAATGCGCTTTTGGTGAAAATCCAAAGTTCTGTTACAAAGAGAAAGATAACTCTTCAAGAATGTCGGTTGCTGCCAAACTGCGCAATATGTTTAATAAAACTATTGAATACAAGAATAAACTGGAAGCAGCCGGGGATGACCTTTCTAAAAAACCTGCTTATGACCAAAAGTTAGAGGCTCTTCTTCCCGTTCTTAACAGAGAAATCCCTCTTAAAGCGCATGCTCACAGAGCAGATGATATTTTCACTGCAATAAGAGTAGCTAAGGAGTTTAACCTTAAAGTAACAATTGAACACTGCACAGAAGGTCACTTGATAGCTGATAAGCTGGCTAAAGAAAACGTACCTGTAGCTGTTGGCCCAACTTTAGGCCACGCTTCCAAGTTTGAACTTAAAAACAAAACCTGGGATACGCCAAAGGTGCTGGCTAATGCCGGTTGCCCGGTGTCCATTATTACTGATGCGCCTGTTATCCCTCAGCAGTATCTTGCGCTTTGTGCAAGCATGGCGGCTAAGGCCGGTATGGATAAGCATGAAGCTCTTAAAGCCATCACTATTAACCCTGCTAAACATATTGGCTGTGAAGATAGAATAGGCAGCCTTGAAGTGGGTAAAGATGCGGATATCATCATAACCGACGGCTGCATACTTGACAATAATACTTACGTACTGCATACATTTATTGATGGCGTTCTTATTTCTAAAGACTGATTATAGTTGTTATAGTGGAAACCCTACAAAATTGTTACACATATAGCGTTTTGTAGGGCTAGGTTAGGCCGCTCAAAGTAAATACCTACCGCTGTATTTTGCTCATGCGGCAGGTATTTACTTTTTCTAGCCAAAGTTTTACATCCAATAGACGGCTCAACTTGCCATAAGCCTTTGCGATTAAATATAAATCCTTGACTATAAAATCAACTTAAAACTGACATATCTTTCACCGTCAATCTCTCTGTTTTTAAAGCTTAACTCACAGTTATTTTCATCAAGAATTTTTTGCAACTTATAAAGCCCAAATCCTTTGCCGGTTTCTTTTGTGCTGTAACCTTTTTTGCACATCCTGAAAAACTCCTGAGCTGTTATAAACTTATCCCATTTGTTTAAAACCTCAATGGCCGCTTTCCCATCTTTCTCTTTCACTATGTTTATAATTACATGGTTTTTATTTTCGTCTGTTGCTTCCCAAGCATTGTCAATTAGTATGCCAACTGCCTCTACCAATGCACAGTCTTTTATCTTTGCTGATATAGATAAGTCCCATATATTTACTATGCAGCCTACACCGGCGGCTTTAAGCTGAGTCATTTTCACATGCAAATAAGCGGCAAAAGCCTTTCGCTCAAGGCAGAGCAAGTTTGCATCATCATTTTTCAGTGCGCCGGTCACATGAATATCACTAAGATATTCCTTTATATGCTTGGAAGTTTTTAAATTTTCATCTATTAAGGCTAGGTAATATAATGCTTTTAAGTGATTGTCAAACTCAGGCTGACTGGTTTTGAAGTTAGATACCAATCTTTCAAAGTCATTATATTTTTCCATTGCTGCACTTTTTGCTTTCATTTCTAAAATTAGGCAAGTGGTATAATATACTCCCAAAATTATTAATACAAAAGCAGCTAAAAACTCATAATTTTGAAAAACAGAAAATTTAAGCTGCCATGCAAAATAATATGAAATTGCTGTTAAAAATAAAGAGATGGCTATAAGTATGAATGCAAACTCTTTTTTTTCTTCTGCCGCCTCAGTTACTCTATGCAATTGGACAAAAAAATAACAGAGTATAGAAGTAATTAAAGTCAAAGTCATAACAAAAATTCCTATTTGGAATATATATAGTATTTCACATCCTATATAAAATAACATAAAGGTAAACAGTATTTGTAAAAAGAACAATAAAGACCATGCAACCAAGAACATAAATATAGATATTAATAGATTTTTCTTGAAAACCAATTTAAGAAAAAATATAACGGCAATGAAAAAGATAAGAGTTATTACAAAATCGTTGACGATTGCTTTAAGTACCTCAGTAATTAAAGGGGCGGCGGCAAAAAGCAGAATAGGTTTATAGAACTCTCTGATACTTCTTCCGGCAACCCTAAAAACTAAAAATATGAATGCAAAATACTCCATTAATGTTAATACAAGGTCTTCTGCAAGGCTCATAAAATTACCTTCGCTCCCATCTTTTTACAACATTCTCAGCATAGGTTTTTCCAATTTTAAAAAACATACCGTTTTTAAGCCGAACCCAATCGGGGCCAACCTCTTCAATAAAGTCTCTGTTTACTATGTTAGACTTATGAATACGTATAAAGTTTCTGCCCAGCTCCTTTTCAACAGCCTTAATGGGGTATTTATATGATGTAAGTTTGATAACATTGAAATTAATTAAATTTAGCAAAGTTTCTTTGTTCTTTGTGTCAACATCAATCCATATAATATCTCTGTGATACACATGGTATGAAGCTTTATTTTCTCGTATCAGCATTGCAGGGTCTCTTTGTACTACTTCATAATCTAATATTTCCAGCAAAGATGCCTTAAAAGCTTCATTATCAATAGGCTTTATAAAGTAGTCATAACAACGAATATGTTCAAATGCAGTGCTTCTTATGTCATGAATATAAGTCGCAAATATAACAAAGGTCATTTTGTGCTCATTTAATTTTCTTATTCTCTTTGCAAAATTATAACCACAACCATTTTTTAGCTTAATTTCTACTATAAATAAGTCAACTTGATTATTTAGAGCGTAGTTATATGCACTTTCCTCATTATTGTAATGTATAACATCAATGTTGTTATCTGCTTCATATATAAGGAGCTCTAATCCCTTCGCCTCCAGTGGGTTATCCTCCAAAATTAAAACACGGTACACATCATCAATCCTTTATTTTGCATAGTGCGTAGTAGCAGCCTTATAAAATGGTGCTTGTTACAATGACAAATAGTGAAGGGGATTGCCGGTATATATTCTTGTAGCTATGTGATTTTCATTAAAGTAAATTATAAGGCAATTCCAAGGCTTATCTTCCGGCCCAATTCTATAAATCCAAGCTGATGACGCATAGTTATGAGGTTCAGGCTCTCCCAACATAAGTATAATATCATTTTGATCAAGCCATTTTATACGCCTGCTTATATCCCACGCCATTCTGTATCTGAAATTTATATTTTCTTCCCACAAAGCACTAAAAAAAGGCAAGGGCATAAAAAATACTGCATATAATAAAACCATAGAAAAAGTTACACTTATAAATAACTTTCTTTTTAAGTTGCTTTTTATTTTCATAAATATATACCAGCCCTAAAACATATTCTCATTAAATGCAGAAGTATCATGAGTATGAAAATGGCTGATATCTTTAGCAAGCAATTTGACAGACTCATCCCGCTCACCGCGCCGGAGCGCATCTAAAAGCTTACAATGGTAGTCAGATGTTACCTTAAAAATGGTATGCTGCCATTTATCCCAATAAAACTGAGCATAGGCACGGGTTAAAGTACGCAAAGCTTTTTCTAACTGCTCAGAGGCGTAAGGGTTTTTATAAAAAGAGAACATCTCTAAATGAAAGCGGTTATTGCGCTGCCAATGGACAAAGACATTTTGAACATCACCATCGTTCATTTCTTTGGCCCAGCGCTCCTCAAGTTGGGTTACAGCCTCAGGTGTTATCATATGCCAGCGCTCTTTTAAGTATCCGCACTCTAATATTAAGCGCCAATCACGTATATTGGCCACATCAAAATCAGTAAGCCTCATAACCTGATAACCACAACGCGGAATGCTGCGCAGAACACCCTCATTACACAGCTCTATAAGCGCTTCACGTACAGGTGATTTAGATATACCGAAATGCTCTACCAAGGCCTTTTCGTTAATGATTTCCTCAGGGGGAATCTCGCCTTTCATAAGGCTTTCGAGCATTTGATAATAAACCTGCTCCTTTAATGATGGCCCGGCACCACTGATTTTTAAATTAGACATAATATACCTCCGCCGCTTAATCTTTTCGTCAAAATAAGAGCATTTATCGCCGCAAAATTAACGAAATAATTGAAGCGAAAAAGTTGTATTAAAAATGGTTGATTTTTTGAAAACGCTCTGATATGATCAGTGATATATCAGCAAGTTTCAAACTTATAATAATATAACTGCCAAAAGTAAAATTACGATAACAATACCTACATAATATATCAATTTCTGCAAAATTGCAACTGCTATAGCAAACGGCAATTTAAAATGAGAAAGTAAGCGGCACTCCGAAAATAGGAGTCTTATTAGGAAGTCTTTTTTCTCCTACGGAGAAAAAACCATTCGAACTTTGTATCGTAATACTAATTCTAGATTAAAAACAATAGTTTGAACGGCGCTCCAAAAGTCCGAGGTAAAGGA
>Ga0131853_10000438_pt1 | contig 76610 bp, 63 predicted proteins | sample TergutLab28metaG_FD_92764 | JGI IMG/M metagenome (GOLD analysis project Ga0131853, IMG submission 92764) | Labiotermes labralis P1 segment gut microbial communities from Petit-Saut dam, French Guiana - Lab288 P1 (version 2) (version 2) | ecosystem: Host-associated > Arthropoda: Insects >...
GAAAAGGCGGCTGAAGGTCTGTTTCGCCCGCACAGAGGTCTCCAGCGACCTCGCAGGGTTTTCGTCGTCAATAAAGAAGTAATTTACGGCAACGCGATTAACAACTCTGGAGGTCACTTGCAAGTGCGGCGACAACACCGCTGCCCAGTCTCTGATAGCGTAACTCTTAACCGTGGTAGTACGGGTCTGGCCTCCAGTGGATTCGGTAAGGACAATGCCACTTGATGCCATAACAAAATTACGAGGCTTTCGCATGGTGACATGGAAATTGTGCATGGCGTTAAAGAATGGGTCACCGTTATAGCTGTACACATTTGTCATCCAGTTCCCGTCAATTTTAATAACCGGAACGGGGTAGAAATTACCCAAATTTATAACCCTGTCTGTCCATCCCAGGCGATGTGCAACATTAGCAATATAAACAACATAATCAATAGCAATCACAGCCCTATCACCAGGCTGCAGTTCCGCTGGGACAATAAGCAAGTTCTCGTCCTCTCCGCCTATTATAATATCGATGGATGCTCCATTTACTGTAACACGGCTGATGTCAATTCTTCCAAAGCTCTTGCCATCGGGGAAGGCTCGGGGCATATCATATGCCGACACAGGGAAATGCTGGGATCCCTCGCGAAATGCGTTTGCGAAAATATGGAACTTAACCTCACTCTTTGGGGCTTCGGTTCGATTGCGATATTCAATGGTTTGGTTTACCGTCAAGGTTTTTGCATCATTATCAAAAACAATATTCATTGTTATGGTGTCCGAATTCCGTGCAGCCCTTGCCAGTGGGTCTTCGTGCCGCATCAGGACGAATATAGATACAATCAATGCACCACTGACAACCAATACTAATACCAACGACAAAATTTTCCGCATACGCTATGGATATGCTTGCGTTGGCGATTTAAGATATATAATGGCGACATTACCGGCATGGAAGTAGGGATTCTGACAAAACCTCGCAAAAATCTGTGCGAGGTTTTTGTTTAACTGGAGTTGTGAAAAAATTTGTATTTGTTCTGGCGTTGCCTGTGTACTTGACTGGGTGTTATGTATTTGCGGGGTCGGGGAGTGTAACGAATGATATTACTGTAGACAATCACTGGCAATACTTAAGTATCACTATTGTTGATAACAGGTTACAAGTCTTCAGCGAAATTGAAGGGGCCTCGTTTGACAATGTCCTGCTGACCTATCAAATATATAATCCCTCTCGTCAGACTAGAGTATTGTTACTATCAAGTTCAGGTATCGGTGAAACACAAGAGTGTCTATTTTTGTTTCCCATCATCCTGAACATCAGCGGAATCGTCAACTACTCTAGCGGATAGGATATGCAGCAGGTTGTAACGACTGTCTTGCAAATCTTTACGATCAAAAAATGTCTTTTCGGCCGCTGCCCAAACAAAGACCCAGCTTATGATAAATAAAATCTCCTGGCGAAAGTACGAATCTACAAATAGACCAACCGCTAAAACAGCACATCCAATCAGGAAAAATATCAAGGCCTTAATTCGATTTTCGCGAATATCTTTGCGAATATGTAGCAACTCATTTGTTGCCATTGTTTCCAGGTTCTCTTTGAAATTATCGACATATTGGCTGGGAATCTTAATCTCTATCTCTTCGTTTAAATTAACATACTGACACTCGGCTCGCATTCGGGTAAAGCCCGCCCATGACAGTTTGCCGTCCTTAAAGTCATCGTTTTCCAAGACGACTTCATTCTCGCGAATGTTGCGACATTTGTCGAAGACTTGTTTTTCTAATTCCCTGAACTCTCGTCTTTTGCTCATAAGTTTAAATGTAATGCACAAAATATTACTTGTCAACTCTTGTCGAAAGTGGTATATAACTAATATAGGGGGCTTCAATGAAAAAAATAGTATTGTTAGCGGGATTGATTCTTGTTATAGGGGCGTTACTTGTAAGTGGGGTTGCTGTATCCGACACAGCAAACTCAAGAGCCCAGGGGTCCGGGATGCAACAGCTTGGGTTGCCTCGTCCTATATATATCGTTGATCAGCCTGAATATTTTACTTATGAGCAAAGTGGTTTATATGCAACAATCACTGGTCTTGATACAGCTGCGTTAAGTCAATCGATAAATATTGAGGACTATAATCTATATCTAGATATTCCAAGCACCATCAGTGCACTTCCTACATTAACCGTCAACAACATCGCGAATATGGCCTTTAGGGGGGACAGTGCTGCGAATCGCGGAAACATCATAGGGGTCACACTTCCTAATACAATTCATACTGTGGGCTCGCAGGCGTTTGCGAATAATATCATAGAGACCCTGTATATACCAGATAGTGTAACCGCTCTCGGCGGATTGGCTTTTATGCACAATAACTTGACTCATATTGATATTCCAGGCAGTGTTACGAACTTTGGTGTTGATATGTTCCTGAACAATCGATTGACCAGTGTGAACATCGGGGAGGGTGTTACACAAATCCCTCAGCAAACTTTTGCCAATAATTTTTTGCCAAGTATTGTTATTCCTTCGACCGTAACAAATATAGGGGTTGGGGCTTTTATGAATAATGATCTAGCCAGCATCATAATCCCCGATGGAGTTACGATGATTAATAACTCTGCTTTTTTTAACAATGATATTTCTGGCGCATTGATATTGCCAGCGGGCCTTGTAGAGGTAGGGGCCAATGCATTCCGAGGAAACAATATAGAAACTCTTGTTTTTCCAGAAAGCATAGCTGTTGTCGCTGCTGGGGCATTCGGTGATAATGCTCTTACAAGTGTAACCTTTCCTGCAGGAAGCCCTATAAGCACAATCAGCCAGGTTTCATTTATGAACAATTTCTTGACAAGTATCCAGCTGCCAAATAATGTTACGAACATAGGGTATATGGCTTTCTCGAATAATCTTCTAGGCGGTCATCTTCATATCCCGCATGGTGTAGTGGAAATACAGCATAATGCCTTTGCAACGAACAGCATCACTACTGTATCATTTCCAGATACTTTGATAACTATTGGACCATACGCATTTCAATCAAATGATTTGACAAGTGTTGATTTTCCAAGCAGTGTTACAACTATAGGAGCAAATTCATTTAGAATGAACGATATTGATACCGTTGTTCTAACCAATAATATAACTACACTGGGCGAATGGGCGTTTTGGAATAATAACTTGACAAGTGTCCAAATACCCAATACCCTCACGGTTTTGAATGCTGGTATATTTGCTGATAACGATATAACAAGTGTCATCATTCCTGAGAGCGTTACCCAAATTGACAGGTATGTGTTCGCACGCAATGATCTCACACAGATATCAATCCCCAACGCTGTAACCTCTATTGGGGAAAACGCATTTGTGCACAATCCGCTTGCCACAATTGCTATTCCAAATTCTGTTGTTACAATGGGGATGACTGTCTTTACTGGCAACCCAAACAATGCAACTATTTTCATACAGCATTCAGCAGTCCCATCCACATGGCCAGCTAACTGGAGGAATGCGGCAAACACACTTGTTCTGAATGCCATTCCGCGCCCAACAATCACCGCAACAAATTCTGGTGGATCAATCACGGGCATTGATCCAACGGGAGAAGAAATCGATTGGGCAATGGGCGTAACCATGACAATTACCAACCCAAACGGTATTGGCGAGATTGAAGTCAATGGGCAAGTCATATCTGGTACAGATGGTCGCTTGAATAATGACTCGGCAGCATGGACATTAAGCACCATTAACGCGACCACCGTGACCCTTGCCCTTACTCTTATCGGTCATGACCTTGACATCGAGGTTCGCTACCCAACCTTCGACATCACACTTGGTGCAAATGTCACAACTACTGGCGGGTTGACTGGGGTACCACAGGGGACCCAGCGAACCCTGACCGCGAACCCAGATCCAGGTTGGAACTTTACTCACTGGACGACAACAAGCGGTACAATCGCTTCACCGAACGAGGTCACAACCTTGTTCACACTAGGCTCTGCAAATGCCACAGTCACTGCCCACTTCCAGGCATACTTCACCCTTAATGGTGTTGAAACTGACATCACCTCAACGATATATGAAATTGGACACTTGACATCTCTTGCATATCAAACGGGTTATCGCCAGTTCCTGGGTTGGGGAACAACTGCATCAATGGCCTTGTCTGAGTACACTGCACTAACACCCGGTATGATACTTATTCCTGTGTGGCAGGACTATGTGACGGTCAATGGTGTAAGGGTTAACATTACCGCAGAAGTTGCGATTGTCGCTGACCTGACACCGCCTGCGAATCAGGCTGGGGCAAGAGAATTCCTTGGTTGGAATGTGTCAGATGTAACGCCTCTTCTTGCTGGTATGACAATCACTCCTAGATGGCAGGAGTATGTCACAGCAAATGGCGCCAGGGTTAACCTAACACCCGAGGTCAATCAAGTAAATCATCTAGAGCGGTTAGAGCGTGATGGCTATATCTTCCTAGGGTGGTCCCTGGATGGCGAGACGCTACTCGCAGGCTCACACAATCTTGTCGCGGGTATGGTTCTTGAAGCAATGTGGAACGAAGTTTCTCGTGATATTTGGCCTTGGATTGTCGTTGGGGCTGCGGCTGGTTTATTATTGATATTGCTAACTCTTGGTGCTATCCTTTGGCGTAGGCGTACTAAATAGAGTATAATGATTAAGATGATATACTTAGATAATGCGGCGACAACGAAACCTGACCCACGGGTTCTTGAGGCTATGTGTGGGGCAGAGGAGAAATTTTATTTTAACTCGGCAGGACTCTATAGTGGTGGTATCAATTCCAAAAGGGAGCTAGAGTCCGCTGCGAATCTGATACAATCTAGATTGACGAGATCTCGTTCTGGACAGTTAGTTTTTACAAGCGGTGCTACCGAGGCAAATAATCTTCTCGTTTTCGGTAAGATTATAACTCCACGGCACAGGTTAGTGGTATTAAGTGGCGAGCACAGCTCTACCTACAGTCCATCGGTATTCTTAAGACAAAATAATGTTCAGGTTGATTACATTCCATTGTTAAAAAATGGCGAGGCAGATCTAGTCGCATTGGCACGGCTTGTCACTCCTGAGACAACTCTCGTTTGTTTTTCACTGGTGAATTCGGATACAGGTGTCCTGCAAGACGCAAAGGAAATAGTCCGGATAATAAAGGGCATCAGTCCCAAAACCCATGTCCATTGTGATGCGGTCCAGGCATTTTGCAAACATGATTTTGATGTAGAGGCTATGGGACTGGACAGCTGTGCAATTTCTGCCCATAAAATCTATGGACCCAAAGGTGTGGGGGCATTGTGGATAAGAAAGGGCGTTACTTTGCGTCCCATAATGTTTGGGGGATCTGACCATGGATTCAGGCCAGGGACGGAAAATAATGCAGGAGTAATTGGATTTGCTAGGGCGGTGGAGATATTTGATACCTATAAAGAATTGAATCATATATCAACCTTGCATGCAAAATTGGTCGAAGGACTGCCAAAACTGGTAACATTGTCGACTGGTACTTATTCACCCAAGAACCCTTATATCGCAAATTTGCTGCTACCTGTGATGGGGCATCATATGTTGAATGCATTGTCGACAAAGGGTATATTCGTTGGGTTGGGGTCGGCATGTTCTTCCCGAGCTACAAAAAATCGAACAATGCTGGCAATGGGGCTGACCGAGAAACAATCCAAGAACATTATCCGCGTCAGCTTCGGGCGATACAATACGCTTGACGAGGTCGAGGGGTTCCTGAAAGAACTTGCAAGTTCGCTGGAAGAGTTGTTATAATAGACCATGTTTAACAGAAATCAATTTGCGTATGACTCAAAGAGTGGTGACCTAACAATGCATATCCCAAGCCATATGGTATCTCTTGAAATAAACGAGGAGGATTTTGATAATCCAGGCATCCAACATTATGCAAGCTATCTTATTACCAACTATCCTGCAAACAAGGACAGAATCCTCAGATACATATACAATGACTTGAAGGAGTTTTATAATTACATCCCTGAGGCGGAATTTGTCCAAAAAGTTGGAAATCCAACAATCAGTATACTAAGTGACAACGACGCCGAATTCGTGTATCTAGAATCGCAATTGGACGAGCACCTGATAACCCTAGAGGTCACGGGCAACTATGAACTCTCCTATGTAACATGTGATGGCTAGTATTGACAATTTCTATGGTTTGTGGTAAGATATTGTATGACATCACAAGAATGGGGAAATGACTTGGAGGATAAGGTCAGATTCAAGACTAAAGTATTTTTTACTGCAATAAAGCGGTCATTTGACAAAGAGCAGAAATTAGGCAAGCTGAGATACATCAAAAACTATTGCAAAGATGCTCAAGAACTTTTTGAAGTTCTCACATCACAAGTCAAGATGGAAATTGGTAAAGATGGTAGGGAAATATTTCATGCCGACGATAATGGCAAACTGATTATGCGACAACCAAGTCTGTTTGATAAAATGTTGGCTAGAGAGCAAATCGCGAATAGAAGGGGAATGGCGAAAGAATTGGGGGAGTATTAAATCAGTCAATGAATCATGCCGCCCGCTGCGAAAACCCTGTTGAAGAATTCTCTTGACAAGACTCAACATGTGCGTTAAAATTGTGGCAATACTAAGGCGGGCGTGGGTCCGCTTTTACTTTGAGGAGGTAAGTATGATGAAGAGTAAAGAATTTTTCGCCGCATTGGAACAAATGGCGGGCGAGCGTAACATGACAATCGAGGAAATTATCGCGGACTTTTCCGAGGCTCTAACTATTGGGCTGCGTAAAATGTTCGGCGAAGGGCGTGGAGTTCGTGTTGAATTGGATCACAAGAAGAACACAATCAAGGTCACCGCATACCGTGTGGTTGTCGACACAGACGATGTCGAGGACTGGGAACGCGAAGTATGCTGGTCAGAGGCCAAGGAAATCAAGCCTGACTGTCAACCTGGTGACATTATCGAGGAAGAAGTTAATCTGAAGGACTTAGGTCGTGTTGCGGCAATTACCATGAAGCAATTTATGAACCAAAAAAACCGCGAGAGGACACGCGAATCTGCGTTGCAAGAAATTAACGCCCGTGCTGACCAAATTATCACCGCACGAATTACAAGGGCCGACAGGGATAGTTATCATTTGGAAATTCCAGGCAGTTCTATCGAAGGAATTTTGAACACTCGTGGACAAATCCCGGGGCAAGCACACCGAGTCGGCGAATTTATCAAGGTATATGTAAACCCAACATTTGACGACCGCAGAGGCGAAATTTATGTTACCCGTTCAACACCGCAATTTGTTAAAGCGTTGTTTGACCTGGAGGTTCCAGAGTTTGGCCGTGGCGAGGTTATCGTCAAGGCAATTGCAAGGGAAGCGGGCTACAGGACAAAATTATGTGTGACCAGTGAAGTCGAGGGTATTGATCCAATCGGGGCCTGCGTCGGTTCAAAAGGCAGCCGTATTCAAAATGTTCTTGCGGAACTGGGCGGTGAAAAGATAGACCTTATTCCATGGTCTGATGAACCTCTGGAATTCATCGCTGCGGCCCTAAGCCCATCACCAGTAGTCAGTGTCGAGGCTGTCGAAGGTGAACAGCGTGCTAGGGTAATCGTTCCAAACGACAAACTGTCCCTAGCCATCGGAAAAGGCGGTATGAATGTGCGTCTTGCGGCGAAACTGACTGGCTGGAAAATTGATGTTCTGTCTGAAGAAAAAGCCGCGGCAATGGCGGCGGAAAACAGCTAACTAAAACGGCAATTCATCCTCTGGTTCTGGATTATAAATCGCTGCGGTTTGATAGCTGGATTGTTCTTGGGTCGCTTCGGCAATCTTTTGATAAACTTGATTTGCTTTTTCAAAAATTTCTTTTTCTTGGGTATGGTCCTTGAATAATTCATTAACCAATTGGTTCAACTCCTCAAAATTATCTCGTCCTATAAATGATGCCAGACTGAATGGGCTGCCATTCAGTACCGCGTCTATTACTTCTTCCCGATAATCGCGGACAAGAGGGGCCAGAAGTTTTCGGCAGGACTGACCGTACCCAGATATTTTACTATCTGATTTTGTTCGCTCTTTTGGTTCAAGCAAGTATACCCCTTTTGACATCAGGTACGCCCTAGCCTCCAGTGCAAATGTATCCGTCAATATCTCGTTTAGGATTTCGAACTCTCGTTTTTCCGTATTTATATCGTTATTCTTCGCATGAAAGATGTCTAATCCAGCACTCCTGTTAAATGTATTAGTAGCAATATGGATAAGCTCGTGCAAGATGGTGAACATCAAATTACCAATAGGCACGAGCCCAGAAGATAGGGTAAACATCATCAGGGCTGGTTGGGTATTCATCATACAGGTTTTGTTCCTGGAAACATTCTCATATATATTCTTATAAAGTTCTCTATTGTTTTCTGGAGTAACGCCAATTTCCTCACACATGGTTATAAAGTCGGGGCGCATACTAATAACCTTTCGCTGATAGTCCTCTCTATAGGATTCACCCAATTTATCTATCTTTTCAAATTCTTCTTTTGAAGGGATTATGTCGGAGTATTTCTGCAGCAGTTCCATATGCTCCAAAACCTCTTCCCGTGTTTTTGGACTTTTGATTCTATTCTCTTCAAGAATTTCCAGCTTTTGTAAAAAATTTCGCTGTAGCCAAATCACAGAACTAACACTGGATGGATCCTGTTCACCTGAATCAAGGAACTTTTGTATCTTGTCCATCGCGTCCCCGTCAAATCGTTCAAGATCGGTCGAAAAAACACCCGCATGCATTTGCCCGAGTAATATTTCTTTGTTTTTCTCGGGGCCCATATTGAATAACTTTCTTAACCCGCTGGGCAGCAGAGGGAAAACATCTTGGAAAAATCTTTGATGCAGCCCAGCGTGTATGAAATCTCTCCGATCTTGTTCTGCAGCGGCGTCATCATGGATGTCGTTAAAATTCTCTCTATATTCAAGTGCCTTTGCATGATATTCATCGCCCAGTTGCTTGAACCATTCATTTTTAATTCCTTTCTCATCATCGGGTCGGTTTATGGCCGCATAGTCATACCAAGTGCTTGATCCAAAATTTCCAAAAATTGAGGATATCAAGTCACTTGGCTTGCCATGCCATTGGCCTGCATAATCCACCCAATTGGTGTGAAACGATGATGTGTCAAGGCCAATCTTTTCTGCCAGCTCGTACGACATTTCTTGCAATTTCATATTGTATACCGCGTCTGCATGTTGCTTCAGACCGAGAGGGTCTTGATAGCATGCGGTAACGAAGTTATCCAACTTGTGGCGAATCTGACCTGCATATTGCTTTCCGAATACCTTCGTCAGGGCCTCTGTCACCGCGGGAGTGCACTCACGGATTTTCTGAGGGGTAATTTCAAGGTCAAAGTCCATCGCTCACCTCCGAAACAAGTTTGTCAATCTGTGCGGTCAAGACATGAAACCCAGGTGGGTATGTCGCATGTCCTGATACCTCGTGCGATAACATCTGGCCTTCAAAGATACTAATTTTCCAGCCCTCGCCATCCAATTGTGTGGTGTCCGTATACTCGCCCTTCCATCTTCGCGTTATTGAGATTAAGTGTTGGGCGAACTCCTCTGCGTATGGTTGTTCCAACGACCACGCTCTACCGTTATATTCCACAAAGCATTCTTCGCCTGTAGCAATACGGAACAGGAAAGTCTGTCCTCGAACACGCCGTTCCATTCTGAATTCGGTCATCTTGACAAAGTGTATCACTTTTTGGTATAATCGGCAATGACGAAAAAATGGGCAATAGGCAGATTGGCGAAAACTCATATGATTGATCTAGCCAGTGACAAGTTCGCAAATCTGACTTTGGCACAATTGGGAATTGGTAATATAACACTTGATAATGTCGGGATAGAGGCACCCGAAGCAAAGAAAAGACTGATCCAATTCTTCGGTGCAAACAAGGCACAGCAGGGGTTGCAAAGTATCCCAGACGACTTGCGTTCGGAGGTTCTGCGGGAAATTGCAAGAGGTCATGGCAAAAAAACGACAGACATTCCACATTACAGCAGAACGAAAAGACGGAACATAGCAGATTGGACTGACGAGGATACTATCTCATTGCGTTTAGCCAGGCATGATGTCAACGGAGAAATATCAAACGAGTCGTTGTTTCGTGAATATGACATCATTGACCAAAGATATTTAATCAACAGGGCAGATGTGGACATATCTTCTACCTTGCACAATCTGTATCACGCGAAACTGGCAACAATGAATAAAGGAACCCTTAGATACCAGGAAAAAGCTGACTTGATACGAATACTGGATTTGCTGAAAATTCTTAAAACTTATGACGCATCTGTTTTAATCTCGAATGGTCTTATAAATTTTGCAGACCTAAACATTGATGCGACACATAATTACCTAGAGGAAGGTGCAATTTCAAAACGCGATTTCGAGGCAAGAAGCCAATTTTTCACAGACATGAAAGGTGGTATAGGTAGTAAAAGTGACATGCCAAAAACATATGAAGATGCCCTGCATAGAGTTGCCTCCATACGACAAGTCGGCGTTACCGATGGGAACAGCGGTGCGGGTTCAATCCTTCTACGATTTGTTAACCTACTGCCTACTGATATCTCGCATGACCAGGCAATGGAGGAGTCGCGAAAGATAATGAAGTTGATGGAGGCGGGATTTTGGAATAAAAGTAACTTTTCAATAGGAAGGGGACCAATAAGATTCGAGGTTGGAAAAGACGACCCCGAGGCAACCCATGCTCTTGGGGCGATGGTCGGGCGTTCTATGGGGGAGCCCAATATATCTGATTACCTTGTCAATCCAACATTGGTCCAGCTGCAATCGCAACTCCCTCCTTCTCAAGGCTTGACGATAACTTGATTTAGAGGGATAATAAGTCTGATTATGAAAGATCAAAGCAAAGAAAGAATCTGTTGTGTGTGTCGCAAGAAAGACTTGGCATCGACACGAATCAGGGTCGCCCGAATCGACGGGCAGTTTATTGTTGACAAGGTCGGCAATGCCAACGGTCGCGGAGCATATGTATGCATTCCATGTGTCCCAGAGGCGGTAAAAAGGAAAGCATTTAACCGGTCGTTCAAGAGTCCAGTTCCGCAGGAGGTGTATGATTCTCTTCTTGCGTCTTGTTCCTACCAATGATGGACGGGTCAAAACGCTTGCGTTTGCCTTCGAACAGCATGCGTGATTCTGCCAATCGCCACTCTTCCACCTTGATACCTTCAAGGCATAGATAGATTAAATCTTCATACTGCAAAATCATGTCCTCGGGCGAGTTATCGTGAACTTTGTTGAAAGAATTCTCGACCATTGCCTCACGAAGCGTCCTAAGCAATTGCGGTAGGTCATGAGGTGTTTCCTGTTCATGTAGATACGCCCCTTCGGGTTTAGCAATTTCTGGGGCTACTGCATCATGGTGCAATTCTTGGAAGTTTTCGATAAAGGCGACCAGCTTCAAGACCTCTGGGTAGGTAATCCTTTTACCATGCGAGTGGACTTGAGTAATCAAGGGGGAATTACTCTTTAGCAAGACTCTCTTTGCGAATGTTCTATTTTCTGGCCCCATGTCAGAGGGATCGATATCGTGTAGTTTAAGAAAGTCCGAAATACCATGTATGATATCCGTTGGTTCGGTAATATACACAATATGTTGAGTCCCTTCGTATGCCGACACATAAGACTGCCAACCATTAGGGGTTTCAGTCTTCCACCCGGTATTATATACAAGCCTAGATTGTCCTTCGGGATCCGTAATCACAAATAGCCTCTGGGAGTAAGGGTTTCTCTCCATGTCGAAGTTAGTTCGTGATGACATATAGCTATTAAAGTCAGCTTTGTTAGCAGGGTGATTTTTGTGCCTATATTTTTTCACTGAAAATTGTACCACGACCAGTCTATGGAAGTCAAGATTGTCAAAAATCGAGCGAGTGATCAACACCGTCAATATTGCGGGCAAGTAGCTCGATTGGTTCGACTCTGTGAAAATTTGTGATTGCCTCAAATAGGCGCATAGTCAACTCGGCATCCTTTACGCTTTTAGACCAGTCATTACAAACTTTTTCCACAGCCATTGCATTGCAGGCATCTCTTAGCGATATCCCGTATTTTGCATGCCACGGCATTTCAGATTTATAGATTTTTTGGACATCAAAGCTGGTTAATTCAACCCTTGGCAACCGATGCCACTTGGTCGAGTATTTAAGGAAGTTATAGTCCGACGGAGTGCTGAAGGCGAAATTGATATATGTTGGATCCTCCAGCACTTCGACAACTCGGGGAAAGTTCCGGAGGAATACAGCAGGGTCAGCGACAAGTTGTAATAATTTTTTCTTTTGTTCTTTGCTGGATGTGTCTCTCAGTCGTTGTGCCAACTCGGGTTTTATAAGCAGGTCTTGCTTGTCTGTAATCTGGAAATCCGAATTCGTTCTGACGATACCAATTGACGAGGTCAGTGCAGTTCCTTTGTGGTTAAATGCACCTATATCAAAGAACTGAAACTTCATTTAAAATGATATCATAAAACCCTTGCAAAAGTCAATGAAATGAAATATAATAGTTAATTAGATGAGTAAACCGTCGGGAAAGTTGGATAACATAAAGTCCATTTTGGACACATTGCCTGTTGTAGAGGGTCTTGTTGGCAAGGCTAAATCGCACAGGACAACTCTTGACGGAGTTCTGCACCAGTTGCGTGAATTCACCAAGAATGTAGCGGCCCAGAGGGAAGAGGCTGTTCGCAAGGCAGAGAAGTCTGCGCAATACGCCGACCTTATAAAGCAAAGAGAGGCCGAGCGTCAAGCAGCAGAAAAAGCAATCGACCAAAGAACAGAGGTATTCAAGCAGAAAGCCGAGGCCAAAAAGGGCACAAAGAAAGAGCAAGAGAAGAATGAAGAAGCCAAGAAAGAAGAGGCACTTCCAGTGTTTAATAATTCCTTCAAGGTAACCGCAGCACCAACACCAACGGTTCGCCAGACCAGGACTTGGACGCCATCGCAATCTACCGGAGCGTATGGAAGGGGTCTTGGACCAAATACAGGGGCTCGTCCTGGAGAGCGAACATTTATGCCACGAGGTGCAGCAGTTGGCGGAGCACCAAGGCCATTTGGGGCACGACCGATTGGGGGGGGGGCTCGCCCAGGTGGGGCTATGCGTCAACTCGTTGGTAATGTCCGACCAACCGAGAGGTTACAGGTCAAGGAAGATACATTCAGCAAGCGTAAAGGTAAAGGACGATTCGATGGCGAGAAATCAAGCGGTATGGACAGGCGTTCCCTATTAAAAAGGGGAATATTGATTGAGGATGATTTCTTTGACGAGGAAAGGGCACAGACCAGGCGTTTCAGGTTAAAGAAAGCTAAAGATGACGATGGTACAATGCGTCTGCCTAAAGACGCTACCATCAAGATTACTACTACTGAGCTGACCGTCAAGACCCTATCCGAAAAAATTGGTAAGACCGCATCCGAGATTATTAAGCAGCTGTTTATCTTGGGTGAAATGTGTAAGATTACAGATACAATAAGTTTCGAGATGGCAGAACTTGTTTCAAGCGAGTTCGGAATAAAGATTGAATTACACGCGAAATCCTTCGAGGAAAAAATGCAAGATGTTCATAGTGCAGCAGAGGATGAAAAAGATCTTATCATCCGTCCTCCTGTTGTCACTATTCTTGGTCATGTTGACCATGGTAAGACATCTTTGTTGGACGCCCTAAGAAAAACCAAGGTCACTGCATCCGAAAGTGGTGGAATTACACAACATATCGGTGCCTATCAGGTCAGCGTCAAGGGCAAGAAAATTACTATGATAGATACCCCAGGTCACGCTGCGTTTGATAAAATGCGAGAGCGTGGGGCAAGGGTCACCGACATTTCGATATTACTTGTCGCGGGTGATGATGGCGTTATGCCGCAAACCGTCGAGGCGATAAAACACATACAGGCGGCAGGAACACCTATGATAGTTGCCGTCAACAAGATGGACAAGGCTGAATTCAACCTTGACAGGGTCAAGCAACAATTGTCGGAACACAATGTTATTCCAGAGGACTGGGGTGGTAATGCCATTATCCAGCCAATTTCCGCGATGGCGGGAACAAACCTTGACAAGTTGCTTGAAATGATTCTTCTTGTCGCTGAAATGGGGAATTTCCGTGCCAATCCTAACAAAGAGGCTTCTGGTCGAATTATTGAAAGTAAGCTTGATAAATTGCGTGGACCTGTCGTTACTGTATTGGTGCAAAGCGGAACTCTGCGGGTGGGCGATACATTGTTGGCTGGAACATCACACGGTCGTGTCAAGTTGATGACAGACGAAAATGGCAAGTCCCTTAGAAAGGCATTGCCAAGTACACCTGTGCAAGTCCTTGGCTTCGACACAGTTCCAAAAGCAGGCGAGCGTGTATATGTCGTTGACGAAAAACTAACCAAGCAAGTTGTTGGCGAGCGTGTTGCAATCGAAAAAGTCAAGCGTACTAAGAAAACATCAACAACTGATGCCGAGCATTCATTTGATGTCATGGCGGAGGGCGAGAAAACGCACCTTAATCTTATTGTTAAGGGTGATGTTGCTGGTTCGGTCGAGGCAATTATTCAAACATTGGGATCCATTACTTCTGACGAGGTATCTGTACATGTTATTCACAGTGGGGTTGGTGCGATTAACGATAACGATGTTCGTCTTGCGGAAATGTCGGATGCACGACTAATTGCATTCCACACCAAGATAAATGCAACCGCTGCGACAATTGCAAAGAAAGCAAAAGTCCAAATCCATGAATTCAAGATTATTTATCAAATCTTCGACTTTGTAACCCTGGAGATGGTCAAGTTGTTCAAGCCAAAGTTCCAAGAGAAATTCCTGGGCAGGGCAGAGGTCTTGCAGTTGTTCAGGTCCTCGAAGCTGGGAACTATTATCGGGGCAAAGGTTACCGATGGAGTTGTTCAACGCGGAACAACTATACGCCAAATCCGTGGCAAAGAAACGATCGGCGACTTCAAGTTGGAATCTATAAACATTCAAAAAGATCAAGTCAAAGAGGTTAAGAAAGGATTTGAATGCGGGATGAAGATTGAATCGTCTTGCCTCCCACAAGTTGGTGATATACTTGAATGTTACGGTACCGAACAACTTCCAATTATATACAACGGAAAGAAATACGAGTTTTAAAATGAAAAAGGGGGTGCAATATGAGCATTAAACTTCAGAGGACGAACAGTGATATCACAAGAGTATTGCAGGTAGCACTAACGCAAAAGCTGGGTAACCCAGCCCTTGTAAATGTTAACATTTTGAATGTCGAGACAGCGGCAGACTTGTCAACTTGTCGAGTGTTTGTCGATATCAGGCATGATAACCCTGCCGAAATTTTGGCACAGCTTGAGAGCTCTGCGGGGTTCTTGCGTAACGAGATTGCTAATAATGTGAAGATTCGTCGTGCACCTGCAGTTCGCTTTATTCACGATCAGGGCAGGGCGAATGCCGAGAGGGTCGAGGAACTTTTATCGAAAATTCATTCCGAGTAATTTCATTGACAGGTGATTTTAAATAATATATCATTTCTATATGAAGAAATTAAAATTGTTTGGGGTAGGGATAGTTTTGGCGTCCGTCATGATTGTGATGGCTGCTTGTGGTACACCCCCTGGAACAGGTGGTAATAATGGCCCTGTGTTAGGTGATGGTTTGAATGCGATGAATTTAAGCAATGTTAGACCAAGTAACTCCGATATAGTCGCAATTAATGCGGCGGCTGGTACAGTTACATTCAGTATGGGGGCAGGTGGTTCAGTTCTTATAGAGCAGACACATACAGCAATCCAGTTTGATTTAGTGACTCAAATGATAAATAATGGTGATTTTGTTGTCTTCTCGGTTGACACCGGAACTGCCGAGAATGTGATCGTAGCGTCGGCTTTTGTCGGCGTAAAGATGCATCAAGGAAATTTGTATGTAGCATTTGCATCAAGAGAAGTAAACTTTGGTTTAGAAGCGATTGGCACATGGGTTCAGGATTCTCGTGTTACTGTTCGCCGTGCTACAAGTTTTAATGGACTTCGTATGACATTTGCTAATAATTACGAAACGGTATCGTTTAGGTCCTCGACAATGCATGGTATGGCAATAACTGGCGAGCATGTGACTGGAGCTGTTAATATTCGTTCTTTGTCCGTTGCAAGTACAAGTTTAGACAGTGTTCAAATTTCGAACATTCGTGTTGCATAAAGGTTGGATTAAAATATGGAAAAAACTAATTTTGGAAATATGCTAACTATGTTACGCTTAGCCGATACGGTGGCAATTACCATGCACATTCGTCCAGATGGTGACAGTATTGGGACGGCATTGGCTCTGCGCGAAGCTTTAATAAGGATGGGTAAGACAGTCTATGTATTTAGTGAGGATATAGATATAGTATTTCAGAACAATTTTGCGACAATGAATGGGTTTTCAAAGATATGTCATGCCTCGTCTATTCAGCTGGGGGCTAGTTCAATATTCTTTACTCATAACACACCATATACCGAAGTGGAGTTGCCAGGGTTTGACTTGCTTGTTGTTGTTGATGCTGGTGAGGTTAATCGCCTGGGGGATAGTGCAAAGCTCATCGAGGCATCAAAGCGGGTTATTGTATTTGATCATCATTTGAATCCATCTATGCAGTGTGATCTGCTTGTCAATAATCCAAATAGAGCAAGCTGTGGTGAGATGCTATATGAATTTTTTGCTGCACACAATATTGAGATTACTAAATCTATGGGTGAAGCAATTTACACCGCGGTGTCGTCTGATACAGGATGTTTCTTATTTCCGAATACGACATGGTATACACATCATGTAGCCTCCGAGCTTATGAAGCTAGATATAGATGTAGCCTCTATCAATTATAAGAATTTCCGTGCATACGATCCTCAATCTCTGCAAGGCTTTATGCGTGTTTTGAATGAGATTCAGTTTTTATATGGTGGCAAGGTTACAGTTACTTATTTGAGCCATGCACTTATCCAAAAGTATCAGTTCGACCACGAAGAGCGTCATAGGTTTCAAAAATACGCAACGGACGCTAAGGGGGTCAAGGTTTCTATCTTTGTCCAAGAAAAAGAAAAGGGCGAATTTAACATATCTCTTCGCTCTGTTGGGAATATAAATGTCGCAGAAATTGCCGCAAAGTTTGGGGGTGGTGGACACAGAAATGCTTCTGGTATGTCCGCGAAGGGTAACTATAAAGCAATTATTGCTGACTTGCTGGCGGCGGTCGAGGAAGTAATATGAGGTTGCGGGTTGAGCCAGTATCCCCTGTGGGGGGATTGAAAAATGATTTACGGAATCGTAATCATGAGGGCAAGACTTTTGAAGACTTTTTAGAGAAAGCAGAGGAGGCAAGGGATGAACGGGATTTTGATAGTCAACAAGCCAAAAGGAATATCAAGTTTCCAGTACCTAAAGAAAATCCAACGGAAATTGAACCTGCTTAAGGTTGGGCATCTTGGAACTCTTGACCCGAATGCATCAGGAGTTTTGGTGTTGCTTGTCGGGCGGGCTACGAAACTTAATCAACAATTATCTCAGGATACAAAAACATACCAATCACTGTTCAAATTCGGAGTCGAAACGGATACCTTGGATCCAGAGGGAACAGTTATAGCTACATCAGATATAATTCCATGTATGTCTAGTATAGAAAATACCCTGCCAATCGTCGGTGAAATCGACCTAAGAGTTCCACATTTTTCTGCGGTGCACATTAATGGCGAAAGGGCATATGACCTTGCCAGGCGTGGTATAGAATTTACACCGCCTACAAAAACCGTTACCATCCACCGGTTTGAGCACCTTGGCGATTTCTGGTTCGAAATCGAATGCTCGACAGGAACCTATGTCAGAAGCCTTGCCAAGCATTTGGCAAACAAGCTTGGTACAGTTGCCATCGCACAAGAAATTATAAGAACGGCAGTGGGGAAATTCAGGATTGAGAGTGCAAAGACATTGGAAGAGATTGAATTGACGGACTTAATAGCGGTATAATATAATCAGGTATGAAAGTAAAGCAGCTGCTTGCAATATTAGCAATAATGACGGGATTTTACCTCGCGGGATTCTCAATCCAAAGTATTGCTGTTGGTCATGGGCTTAATAGCCAGTGGGGGAGTTGGTTTGTGGGGTTTGACAGGTCGCTGATTGTTTTGAATTACTTGACATTGTTCGCAGGGGTTGCAATTTCGGTATTGGGATGTGTGGTTTTTTGCCTTAAGGGGCGGGGTGTTGGCTCGGTAATTGCGTTACTTGTTATGGCGGGCTTAGCTTTGATTTTATGTTTCTTGTCAATGATTGTTGGGTATGAAACTGTGATGCGTGAGGGCAATTATGCCCTTGTCGTTGTGGGCCTTGCTCTTACCACGATAGTGGCACTTGCCGCGGTTCATCTTGGAATCAGGACTGACGAGGAGTGTGCATCATGATAAGATTTGGTCCGGCGGGCAATGATTTGCTTTTTTATGAGAGTGGGTTTAAGAGTTCCCTAGAAGCCCCGAAATGGCTACGGGAGGTCATGGGGCTTTCTGCATTTGAAGTTCAATGGGGTAGGGGAGTTCGCCTAAGTGAAATAACTGCAAAGAAAATGGCGAAGGAAGCAAAAAAATATGATATTGAAATATCTGCTCATGCTCCATACTATATTAACCTTGCCAATAATGATGCGTTCGAGAATAACTATCGTTACATTTCAACTTCTCTACAGGCTTTGAAATGGCTGGGGGGAACGCGTCTTGTTGTGCATTTGGCATCACAGGGACAGTTATCGCGGGAAGTTGCCCTTGCTAATATCTCCGAGAATTTGAAGAAAATTATGCAGAGGCTGGAACATGATGGGTTCTCGCAGTTCCTGCTGTGTATAGAAACTATGGGAAAATATCGCCAAATTGGAAATCTAGAGGAGGTCGCCCAACTGTCCAAGGTACATCCTAATATAATCCCATGCGTAGATTTTGGGCATTTGAATTGCCTTGCCCAGGGCAATTTGGATATACCTTCTGTTATGGAATATTTAGAGCAGGAGATTGGTCTGGATAAATTGAGAAAATTGCACATACACTGGTCTGCGATTGAGTTTGGCGAAGCTGGTGAGAAGAGACACACAATCCTAGATGACAAAAAATGGGCGTTCTCGTTCGAGCCTCTCGTGCAAATTATAAAAGATAAAAATTTAAGTCCTGTGATTATATGTGAGAGCAGTGGGATTATGGCTCAGGATGCGACGAAATTAATGGATACCTATTATAGAAAACCTGTGTCGAAACTTGACCGAAAATAGTTGATAAACTTCTTTGTATGTGCTAATACTAACTTGTATAGCTAAATACAAGGAGGGGCAAATGGACAAGAAGAGTAGAAGACGTGTAGTCGCGGGCGGTATGATGGCCGTTCTGCTTATAGTCGGTCTTGGCCTTTGGGTCATGATTGGTGCTGCATCGACGATTACCCTTGATCTTGATGGTGGTGCGATGGCGGGACATCCGCAGATAACTCGTACTGGCACAATGGCACAAGGAAATCTGAGGCATACATTTAGGGCCGGCCCGCGTCGTCCGGTTAATTTGGAAAATATTGTTCCAATAAGGCCAGGTTATGTGTTCCAAGGATGGCTCCTTGACGAGCAGCAGAGAGGCCAGGGTACCGATGCTCATCAACCTTCCACTCGTGGGATAACTTCCGCCACGACTTTATATGCAGATTGGTTGCCTGAAGGCTACCTTGCTCGTTTGCATGTAAATGGAATTCATGTACGAAATATTGATATCCAAGGTGGTCAGAGTCTGGATGCTATTAACTTCACCCAGAATGCAGGCGAAACAACAGGTTGGGTTATTCCTGACACTGACTACTACACTTTCCGTGGCTGGGAATTCAAAGATTTGAATGGAAACAGAGTCACATTGGACAGCACAACTGCAAGAAACCATATGTCTAACTGGGCTTCTAATGCTGTATGGAGATTGCGTCACTATGTTTGGAATGACATGACGCAAGAATGGGAATTTGATCTAGGAAACCCACGAAACCAAGATGTCAGCGAAGAACACCCATTCGACCCTGCAATTTACGATATGACATTCAATGCAATACTTGAGATGCGTGAAGTTGCATTTATTTTTCACCATGCACCAGGACAAATTGGTGCACATCCTCCACTTGTTTATCACATTCCAGGCACTGAGCTAACTACAATGAACACTCTATCTTTGGCGTCAACAAGTGCGGCTACAGGAAATAATCACCTTGGTTGGATTTTGGATGTTCGTGCTAATGGACTTGTTGAATTGAATGCCGAAGGTGGTATTGCTTCGATTAATCGACTTGGTCACGATGTAGACCAATATGGTGCCGCTGCGGATAGGGCTCGTCTTGACCAATTCTTGGCAACTGTGTTTAGTCCGCACGAAGTTATCGCGATTGACCCATTGCTGTTCTATCTATCAACTAACCCAGTCGCAGAATCTCCGCTTCACCGAGCCATCCATTTCCGCCCTGTATTCTTTGGAACTGGCGATGATCCTGACATACGGGGAGCGTCTAGGTATCAGCTGCGAATTGCGGATGAAACTGGCTTGGTATCCATGAGAGATATCACAGAATTTACCGCTGGAGATGGTGACTTTATTTCTGCACAATACGCCTATCTGCAAGGTAACACAATTAGATTTACTCGCCCTGCCGACCGTAATGGTTGGACATTTAGCCATTTTGAATTCATGAACCCTTCAGGTGGCACAACAATTCACGAAATTGCTCCAAATACACTAATCACAAGGGATGACCCTCGGTTGCCTGTCGACCGTGGTGTTATATTCATAATGGTTTGGGAGCAAAATGACACACCAGTCGTTACATTTGAACACGACTGGACCAGAACAGTAGAAGGTGGGCAAGTTCAAATAAGCGACCGTATCCACCTGATTAACACTCTTGAATTTGAAAACTCAAGATACCGTCAAGAAGAAATTGACTTCGGTGGGACAAACTTTGAAATAGAAGACATTCCTGTTCAAGTAGGTGACACAATAACTTTGCCTTCCGTTGCAATGTATGCGGGGGCACATTTGACATTCAGTCACTGGGAAACCGAGGATGGTATCTATGCAGGAAGAACAGGTGACACTTTCCAAGTAGATGAAGCTCTAGTCCTTCGTGCTATATGGATAGACAATAGAATAGCGTTTGCATTTGACCTGAACGGAGGTCGCAACTTTACACCTGACATGACTCAGATGCGTGGAGGTGCGGGGGCCACTGTTTCCATACCAACCCAGATGCCTACCAGATTCGGATATGATTTCCAACACTGGACAGTAGGGAGTGAAGACTATCACCCAACCAATCCAGACCTTAATAACACAATTACTGCACAAGCCCGTCGAACTGTATTGGTTGCCCAGTGGGAGCCAATTGATGTCGATCTTACACTTGAATACACATATGCGATCCATGGCGTAATTCAGCCAACTCGCAGCATTCCGTTAAATGTTGAATTTGACACAGCTGTTCGCTTGCACAGAATTGACACACCAAGCTATAACAGTGTTGCAACCCTGATAGGCTGGCGTTTTGTGGATAGTCTAACTTCTACTACAACGAATCTGAACATGGACTTCAGTCCAACAGATATTGTTCGAATTGACGAGAGTTTCGCCTCCCGTGCAACAGGCGATTCCGAAGATGACACCTTGCGTGCTGATGGTATTACCGGGCATGACTTGAAAATTGGACGACTGTTCAATGTCGATTTCTTTGATAACGATGGAATAGACGGTCGTCGTACCAATACAGACTCTGGATTCCACAGTATTCAAAATATGTTACAATGGCGTTCCAGCGTCCTTGTTGTTGATCCAAACGAAACAACAGGGTTGCGACCTATCGGAACTCATTTTGAAATCTCAAGAGAGGCTATTCTTAACACTTACCGTGGACACCTTGCACAAGACATAGCAAATGGTATGTCACACACGAATTGGCTTGAAAACCGCCTAGTTACGCACGAGCTATATGGTGTCCTGTACATGGAGCGAGACGAAATATCCAGTCGCGGTCTAACTGAGGGCGTTCCGAACTGGATGAACACCTGGAGGAACTTCTGGGATGTCGATAACGGTTCTATTGCACATACGAACCCAGACCCAACACATCCTGATTCACTTCGTCGATGGATTTATGCGTTCGACAATGACGGATTTACTCAAGTCCCTGCCCCAACAGGCGAGATGAACCTATACTTGGTATGGAAGCCAAGAGCAATTTCTGTCGAGGTTAGAGTTAGTTCAACTGTTACTGAGACATGGACAAGCTATTACCGTGACATGCGAAATGGCACTTCTCTCACAGACCCAACATTTGTGGGCCTTCAAAACCTGGCGATGCCAGGTGGATATATGTTCAGTCACTGGCGTGCGACATTTATTTGGGAGAATCCAGTAACAGGGAATGAAATTCGTCGTATCGAGAACAGAATGATGTTCCCTAATGCTGCATTGCCTGTGTTTGAATCAACTAACTGGCTCTTTGGTCCAGGGAATGCAACGCTTTATACTCCAGCAGGAGCAGGGGTTAATGCAAGGCCACATTCAGTTACAAGAATTATTCTTGAGCGTGAAATTCAAGAAGAAGACAGTCTTGTTGTTCAGGTAGTTGACATCAACGAATTCGACAATGCTGGTCGTGTTCTGTATGGTGTTGACCAAGACACAACAGCAAATCAAACAGTCTTCAGCAATGCACCAGCAATCAGTGGATTCATAAACTTCCGTGTTGATCCACACCTTCGTCGTGTTGCGGCCCAAAACGGTCAGCAAGTTGTTGCATATGTGACAACAATTACAAATGCTGCTGGAATACAAGTAGAGCATTTCTTCGAGGTTGGTCAAAACATATCCATTGTTCAGATAGGTGACACTTTCGGGCATTCGCACACAAACAGGGGTGAGAACACATCTCTTGTTGCACAAATTAACTCGGATTTAATACCATTCCTTCAATTAAGACCTATTACACAAGTGATGAACTACCGTGTTGTATTAAACTGGCAAGCTCAAGACCAGGCCATGAATACAACTGAACACAGTCAACTGATTTACACAGGTGGAAGCGATCCATTCCAAGTTGGAACATTCATCCCTGTTATCGCTAATGCAACATTGGCAACCTTGTACCCTCTAATGAACGGAGGGGCATGGGGGCAGCGATTTGGTTACTTTATGCACACATTTGATTCTGGATTACCAAATATTGGATTCAGGAATGCAGGAGTAATAACCCCTCAATTCAGGCTTGGACCAACAAATCTGGGATTCCCAGCATTAGGCATAGGGACAGGACTTGATGTGGTAAGAGTAGAGCGTAACCCAATTACAGGCGAGTATGACACATTAAACCTTTGGGTTAACTGGGCACCGCGTACTGTATTTATAAATTATGTTGGATTCATTCAAGATGATGCAACTGGAATTATGACAAGGCATGCCGAGAGAATTCCTGTTTCTCTGTTTGGTCAAACATTCCCACTGGCAACCACTGAAGCTCTAATGAGCCTTGGTGTTGACATCCGCCACACTGGTTTTAACCACACAGGCTGGAATGTGTTTGAACATGACCAAATGTCGGTATATGACTTTACAACTGTCCACCACAGCTTCTCTGTGATGGATGGCTCAAATGTGCGTATTCTTGGTACAGGTAACGCAGCTGTCAACCCTGCTAACAGAATTAATAACGCATGGTTTAGAAACTTTGGCGACCTACAGGCAATGGAGTTGCATCTGAATGCAACATACACAGGAATAATGTTGCCGGGTATAACACTACAAGTAATTGACCTTGGTCCAACCGAAGATCCACTGGCGGATGCAATTAGGGCACAATACGACCCATTGCGACCTGGTGTAGGGGGTGACAACAGATTTGATGTAGCACTTAATGCATGGAATCCTATTTCTCCGCCAATTGTTATTAACCCAATTACCGATCCAACAGAGCGATTTGGTTGGCAAACTTTCCTCGGTCCACGAGCATTCGGTTCAAACATACCAGTAGATACTCGTTCCGAGATGTTCCTTCACGAGGAGCGAATTCCAGGGCCAGGGTGGTCTGAAACCGAAAGGGTAATGAGCTTTTGGCAATATGCACACGAAACCTCGGCTGATCGTAATCGGGCAACAGTTGTGACCCAAAATGTATTAGGTGTCCCACACAGTTTCATCCAACTTGACGATACATCTCTGTTCTTTGACAGATCAAGTCCACAATTCAACCAAATCAGACCACAGTTTGCGGGTGGAGTAGTGCTTCGTACTGTCTTCGAAGAAGGTATCTACAGATTATTTGATGTTAACCGTTATATTGGTATACAAGGTGGAACTCAATTGGATATCAGGGGAAGTATATCGCACATGCAAAATGGCGAAGGTGATGATTTGTTTGACCTTATTTTGGATGGCCCAGACGCGATTATTACACAAGCAGATTATACACCTATCATCCCTCAAATAGAGGTGGGGGGCAGTATCTACCGTGCAACATACACCCGTGCTCCGATGGATTTATACCAAGCATTCATTTATAATCCAGGAGAAGGTATCGACAACCGATTCGTCCGTTTCGGTTACGAGTTGATTGGTTTTAGGGCAACAACAAACTTTAATGATATCTCAGGCTTCGCCCATGCGTTCGAGTTTGATGGTGTTGACTATCACTACAGCCCAGTGATGACTCGTGACTACCTCCAGGGTGGCCCGCTGTTTACGCACGAATATGTAGCATTCAGTTCAAGTCAGCGACCACGACCTGTAATGTTGACTCCAATTTGGAGGGCAATCAATGTCAGATTCGATGTTCTTGATAACACATTCAACTTCAACCACGGCCGTCCTATTAATACAGGCTGGACAAATGGTGCGATGAACTCTATTGGTATGACTGTTGGGGCACAGTTCGAAACAAATATAAACTTGCCGCTACTGCGTACACCGCTGGACGAGGCAGAACACCATATCGGCTTTGATTGGAGACTTAACAACGGTTCATTCATGGCGGGAAACCAGATGGACTGGACTTCATTTGCTGGCTTCCGTATTGGCGGTTCACCAATCACGGTACCTAACTGGAGAGAGTTGTTTGAAAATCCAGACAACTTTGATCCAATTGCATACAACCCAAGTAACAATGCAACATGGCCCCGAGTTATTTTGAGGCCATTATGGAGGGAAGCGAACCGTGTTACATTTAACTTCCACCTAATTCACAGAGATGCCGAAAGCAACCTTACAACCCCTGACCTTGGAAACCTTCCTATGGACCCAGGTGGCAGAGCAGGTTACTTGGTAATGGCAATGAAGCCAACTATGGAGTTTGTTACTCAAATTGGTATAGTTATCACAGCTGCGGAATATGACGCATTTGTAGAGGGGGGCTCCCCACCAAGTGGTCACTGGCGTTATGTTACCGAAACTGGGATTACAACACCAGGCATGCAGTATGAAACTACACAGTTCCGCCTGCCAACACTAGCAGATTTAGCGAACATGACAGATCTGCCAATAGATGTTGACCAAATCGGTCTTAGGTCGTATGGTTGGTTCTTTAACCAAAGCTTGGCTGCAAACTATCGTCTTGGCCAATCAGGCGAGACAATAAGGTTTATCAATGGTCTAACGAACTATGTCATGAATGGAACAAACAGGGTTGTCCAACCAAACCAGAATGTGGTCAATGGTGGAGTGACGGCTCAAAATGGTGGCATATCACACCTATTCCTTCTGTATGACTATGTTTCTGGTTCGATTCAATTTGACCCTGCTGGAGGTTCGCCAACACCGCCACAGCGTAATAATGTTTTCCACAACGAGATAATTAACTTCACCTCTGCAGAAATGGGTGTCCAGCGTACTGGTTGGGTACTTCTAGGCTGGAGGTATATGGGGCACATCTTGGCTGGAACCACAGCTACCGTAAACATGGATCCTTGGGGAGAAATGGGTCTTGGTGGTCATCTGCCAGCGGCTGACAGGCCAATATTCAATACCACAAACCCACTAACGGCCCAGTTCCCAGGTGGGGCTGACGGACATATCCTTAGGATGCAAGCAGTATGGAGCGATCAACCTATAGTGATCACCTTCCGTAACGCGGCAGGTGTCCAATACACAGGTGATAATTTCATAAACAGACCGTTGCATAGAGACTTCGTTGTCCGTGCGGGAATTCCATTTATGCAAACCGCCCCTACATTGGAATTACCATACAGTAACGATCCACTTCCAGTTCCTACACTTGCGGGTCACACATTTGCTGGTTGGTACAGGAATTCAGCATTGACAATTCCATTATTGTCAACAGACATAGCTGTAAACCTTGCCGGATACACATTGTTCGCACGGTTCGTAACGGACAGCTTCCGCTTTCAATTCAACCTAAACACTCCTGACGCCGGGGATGCGGTAATACCTACTTCAAGACCACAAGGGGCCGAGTCCGGAACCGCGAACAACGGATTCTTGTTCGGGACAACTGTTCCAACCTTATTGCCAATGCTAGAGGACATCAGTAACAACCCTGTAACCGTTGACGGAAATGGTCGTAACTTTATCGGTTGGGCACTTGCTCATGATGACAGAACATTCGTCATGGACCCACGAGGCGTTGCAACAGGTCTTTCCTCCGTTCGTCTTGGTTCCCAAAACATGTGGGATGCAACAAACAACACATGGGTTGCGGATGTAAACACTGTGTCTCTGACCGCACCGCATGATCCGATCAACTCTAACGGTTCGCACACTTATATAATCACCCTATTCGCGGTCTGGTCAGACAGCGAGGTTCACCTTCGCTACTTCGACACAATCGGCGGTACCCAAATCGGCGATCCTCAAATTGGATTCTTGTTTGATAGCAGGCTTCCTAGGTATTTTGGTACTAATAGTGATGGATCTCCAGTACAGCCTGGCCCAATAATCCTGGGAGGGGATAGTGCAAGGACTTGGGGACCAAGTGGTGAAGCACACTTCCAATGGTCTATCTTCCATGATAGCGTTGGGAATACTTTCGGACTCATGGTTCGTGATGATGCTCTTCTCCCATCGCGTCCAGGATATAATTTCCTGGGATGGTTGCCTGCCCATCACCAGTTCAGGAATAGCGAAAACCCTATAGGGCATTTCCCCTCTTGGGCTCCAGGAGTAGGGTCTAATTGGCTACTAGGGAGGGTTTTCTTCCCAGGTGAGATGATGCCAAGTATTGCCGAAGGATTAGACATGATTGCAGTTTGGGCACCATATACAACTGCGTCTCCTGGGGACTGGAACAATCTTCCTGAAGCCTCAAGACCTGTTGTTTGGGTCAGTGGAGTGAGGCATTATGTGCCAACCACGCATTTTGCCCCTACGCAAATTCTATCTATTTCATCAACTGCAGTTACACCAACTTTCTTTGCAACCAACCAAGTTACAACGAATGCAACGCACATAACATTCCCTCGTTCATTAACAGTGTTGGGTAGGGGTAGTATAACTGCAAATAACGCGATTCATATCCATATGCCAACATCGCCTATGGTCATTCATCCACTTGCAATTACTTCAACATCACTTGAATGGATTTATGTTAATGACTACTTGGTCGGGGTGGGGAACGAGTCCACAGGCGGCCATGTGCATAACTTTGTGGTAGGAGAGGTCAGTGAAGATGGATTAGTAATAACAACCAACTTTAGGCGCTATCTCACTCGTCAAGGCCAGCTAGTACTCGAATTGAGGGAAGAAAATGGACAGCCAACTAATGAAATCGTATATTTCAGCTTTGAGAATCAGACAACAAAGTACTATTTCCCTTCTCTCGCAACCTACTGGTTTGAAGATCGTAATGCTTGGGCTTTCAATACTTCGTTAAGAAGAAGTCAATGGCATCCACCAGGAATCCTTATGACGGCAGGACAGACTAATGAGTTGATAGGTTTCCCTGGGAATAACACCAGTTTCTCCCATCACAGTTTAGCTCTTTCTGGGGTTACTGCGATTCGAAGCTATGCGATAGCTCTGTATGCTAATCCTCATCGCGATATCTTTATTGCCCATGCTGTTGGTGGATCTACTTTCCCTGACAATATTCCAATTCCTCAGTGGTCTCCAAAAATTCACAGACATGCTTTCTATCATACTAATATAGCAAGAATTTCTCTGCAGAATGGTGGAAATCAAGAGGTAGACCCTGCGTTTATAAGCGGATTCAATCCAAATTTACATGATGTAATGTGGGGGCCAGCAAATTCACCGCACCTTGAAGTTCGTACATTCGGTCATTCCTCCACTGGGGTAACGGGTTTATTCCATGTCCCGACTAATACGCTTGTATATGCACTGAGTCATGGTATAGATAGTGGACGTGGATCCATTCTTATTAACACAGCGGTAAATGCAAATCCGTATTCATTATTCAGGCTGGCTATACCATTTGAACCATCAGTCAGCAACGATGGAACTGTAACTGGGATAGCATTCCAATCGACAATTTCAATGGGCACTAGTGATGGGTTGTTCTTTGAGCACTTTGGAGTACGCTTACCTAACTGGGTCAATACCATTAGTATTAATGCTAATGAAATCGAGGCCGTTGATTGGAGGTTGTTCCAGGGGATCTTAGGGATTGGTAGTGGCTTCATCAATGAGGGTATTGGCTTCATCATTTCTGGGACTTCTACAACCAACATTATCAACCCATCCACGGGTCCAGATGGTCAACCATACAACCGCTTCCCAATCTTGGTAGAGCCATCTGTACTTGCTTGGTATCGTGCGAACAGTGGTGGGGTGATGTATGTCCAAGGTAACAGCCGATTCATCGGAAGAGGTGGTCCAAATGGCGAAGGGTTGGAAATCAGATACAACCGTGGTACATCTGATGGGTCGGGTAACCCAACTCCGAATGGTGCAAACCCTGGTATATCAACATTAGCTTCCGAGATTCATGTTGTTGATGGCCTGACATTCGGACAAGATCACACTATTATAGACCTACCTTCGCACTTTGCCAGGGACGGATGGGCATTCAGTGGCTGGAGGGTTAACCTGACTGCTGCCCAAAACACAGGTCTAACGGCGGCCCAGCGAGCCGCACTTGGTATGAACGCAAACCCTGCATTGCAAAACTGGTTCCTATTGCAACCTGGTGATGTTCGTCGCTTAGGTATGATATTTGATGCGAATGCAATCTTTGTTGGCGACTACCTGGTAATGGTTGCGACATGGACGCAGGTGTTGGTAAACTTCATGGGAAGGACTGCTGCGGGTGCTGCGACGCCAATTATACCTGACAGGATTCAAATTTATGCTGGATCAGGGGTGTGGGAGACATCAAATATGAGTGACTCTCGCCTTGGTATCGCGGGAACTCAAATCCGCTTGCCGGGTATAAACCACAGCTTCTCGAACTTTGGTACCCGTGTTGCTATGGTTGGGTGGATGCAGACTGGGACAAATGCCCCGTTGGCGGGAAACACATGGCAATGGCTACAGGCTAATACTGATACCAGGATACTGCCGGTTGGACCAAACGCTGGATTTGGTGGACCTACAACATTTACATTGACAAACTCGGTAACATTTTTCCACGCACTCTACGGTAATGCTTCCCCAAATATAAGTTACACAGTTGTAACTGGTAATGTCGCAGGTCAACATGGTTTCACTGCAACAAGGAATACAGCTATCGAGTTTGATACAAATAATAGTATTAACATACCTACAGCTGCATTTGATTCAGCAACAGGTTTCATGAGACCAGTCACAAGGATTGCTGACAGAGCATTCCTTAACCCTTGGAATCAAAACCCATCAGTAGTATCGGCAGGTATCAGAATTGGTGAAAATGTTCAAGTTATCGGAGCCTCGGCGTTCCAAATGGTGCCGGCAACTTTTATAACATTCGATTCAGGAGCTGGCAATCCGAATTATACGGGATCGTTCCTTGGGACACTTCCTAGTCTGGTTATTGGTGAAGCAGCATTTGCTTATAATACTAGAGTAACAGAAATATGGATAGGGCTAAATGTCACTCAAATAGGTGCAAGTGCTTTCCTTGAGAACATCAACTTACATACTATTTGGGGACAAAATTTGACATCGGAGCTGACCAGTATTGGGGCCAGTGCATTTGAGAGCACTAGGGCGTTAACTAATTTCCATATTCCTGGATCTGTAACGGAGATTGGACGATTCGCATTCGCATTGTCTGGAATTCAGACTTTCACAACAGGTCACAGTATGGCATCAACAACATGGCATGGTGTGGGTGCAGCCAGGTATCAATTTGTTGCAATTGGTGGTCACCTGACGCAAAGGTTCTATAACGGAAACCACGACTTGTTCGTCTATGCACCAGGCAGGACAGATGCAAACTTCAACATGTCAGCGTTGAGGGGAACACAAAGTGCCGTTGCGTACAGTGTCAACCGTATCGCACCGTTCGCGTTCGCACATCACAGGCACTTGCAGAGCATCTTCATCCCTGAAACCGCACCAAGAACAGGGGGGATAGCGGGCGACATAACAGTAACAGTAGGAGAATCTGCATTCGCTCACATGAACAGATTGGTGAACCTGTTCTTGGCGAATACAAACCCAGCGACATTCCGAACAGTTGGAACCGCACAACCATTCAGGCACTTCCCGAATGCGTTGATCAGGATGGTCATACCGCCAGCAAACATTCACACACTTGCTGTTGGTACTCTGCCTGGGACATGGACACCGGCAATTGCCGCGACCCTGACCGCATGGCAAGGTCACAACTGGGGTGGATTCATCGTCTCGGCTCAGATCGTTGCAGGTTAGTTCTGGATGAAATAAACGAGGGCTCTTCCGTATTGTTTGACCAGCACAGGTTGGTCAAAGGATATGGGAGAGCTTTTGTCTGTCTCATATACAATTAAATCTGCCTTTGGGAGGTCAACTTTCATACCATATGGAGGATCAATAAAGGCAATATCAATATGGCGACCAGCCTCGGCAAGGTGTTGAATTAAAGGGCGATAGTCCAGCTGATGTATTTCGGCATCAGGGGCATTTTTGCGTATGATAGCGACCGCCTCAGGGCGTACATCATTTGCTATGACTTGTTTTGCTCCGCGACTTATGGCCTCGGCGGCGAATGCACCCGATCCGCTGAACAAGTCCAGAACTGTTGCCCCTTTTATCTTATCGCCTATTATGTTAAAGATATTTTCTCGAACCCTATCTGTTGTTGGGCGGGTTAGCTCGTCAGATATGTACTCAAGCTTCTTACCTCTGAACCGACCACCGATAATTCTCATAACATATTGTAGCATGATTATTGGTGTTTTTGATTCAGGAATTGGTGGATTAACTGTCCTTAAAGAGCTCAAGGCTTTAATGCACGAGCATCAATATATTTACATAGGAGACTCGGAAAGAGCACCTTATGGTGATTTACCAAAGAAGACAATAGTCAGATATTCAAAGGAAATAACGAGAAAATTGCTTAAACAGCGGGTTGATTTGATTGTTGTCGCATGTAATACTGTTTCAGCTATAGCTCTTGACGAACTACAGAAGATAAGCCCAGTTCCAGTAATTGGGGTGATAGAACCTACTAAGGAATACCTAGAGCTTAGTGGATTAAAAAAAGTAGGCCTAGCCGCGACAACCGCAACGGTGAGCAGTAAGGTTTACCCATCAGTTATCAGCGTAGCATGCCCCGAATTCGTACCTCTGATTGAGGCAAGAAACTTTGGATGGGATCTAGATATGGCAGTTAGAAAAAGGTTTAGTCAATTCTTTGGCAAGAATTTAGAGGCGATTATTTTAGGTTGTACACATTATCCACTGATTCAGGAGAAACTAGAGCAATTTCTGAAAACTTCAGGTGAAAGAATTCAACTTATCGACCCTGCAATTCATACGGCAAGATATATAAGGGCGGCAATAGCAACTGCAAAGGCGGTATGAGTAAGCTTATACAATAAATAGAATCTTAGGGTCATACCAAATCTTTTGAAAAACAGCAATCCTTGCAATCCAATACAAATTCCGCTAAAGCACAAAATGGCGGTTACTGCAACGATTTGACTCAATCCGCTAACACTGAATTGTTGTAGCTTAAATACTCCTGCGGTCATCTCCAGCGTACTGGAAACCAGGATATCAAGGATTGAGGGGAGATTAAACAAGCTATCTACTTGACTACCCACTATGAAAAAAATTACAATCAAGCCACCTACCAGTAAAATTGACTGTACTGCGGAATGTAATGAATTTGAAAATGATTGCGAAAAGGATTCACCATCATCTTCATTGTGACTAAAGCTCGTCAATCGCTGCTGATTGCCTGGTTCTTGTAATATTCTTCTAAAGATGAATCCATTTAAGAGGGCCGCGAGGATAATTGACGCGAATACTATTATTCCTAGTTTCAGAGAAGAGAATAGAGAAATGCCGACAGTTGCAATAATAAAGATAGGTGAAGGAAAGGATGTGTAGGTTGATAGATGGTGAGCTTTTATCTTTGTTATCTGGTTGCGTTCGTACAGTTCGGCTATCATCCGTGCAGAGGTTGGGAATCCGCCTAAGAGACTAAAGGTAAATATTTGCCAAGGTTTGCGGACGCCACTGTGAACGGCTAGGGAAGTTATAAAAAAGAAGGGAAAGAGCACGGGTAATACAGAGTTAGAAAATAGAAGCAACCCTCGCTTAGACGAATCGACAAAGCTTGCGATGTCATGAAAAGCTAGGATAGTGAATCCTAGACAAAATAAAAGCAACGAAAATCGCGTGACACGAGCCATTTCTATTTGTATACTCTTACATGATGAAATATCAATTAAAGACTGAAGAGTTTCCAATCTTGGAATACGATGGTGTGTCGCCTCCTATCGTAAATCCCCATGAATACAATTCGTTCGTTGAAACCCAGCGAGGCATCAAGCGGTGCCTGATTACCTATTTCACGGATGTAGTGGAAGCCCTCGAGCGGGACATGAAAATTAATCAAGTTGTACGAATCCGTATGGAAGGTTACAGACCAAGACTTTATCACATGCAGGTGGGGAACGAAACCATCTATGTTTTACCGATTCCAGTTGGGGCTCCTCAGGCCGCCAGAATGCTGGAGGTTTTAAATGCCCGTGGTGTGAAAAAATTCATGGTATGCGGGGGTGCGGGAACTCTTGATGATAAAAAGACTGGCGAGAAAGTGCTAGTGCCGATTTCCGCAGTGCGGGACGAGGGAACATCATATCATTACATGCCTCCATCTCGCACCGTTGAGATGAATCCATTTGTGCAAGGCGTTATTACAAAAACCCTTATAGAGGAGAAGGTGGACTACTTACCTGTTAAAACTTGGACAACCGACGCAATTTTCAGGGAAACGGAAGGTTTGGTGGCTCTGCGAAAATCCGAGGGCTGCGATGTTGTGGAAATGGAGTGCAGTGCATTCTTTGCCGTTTCCCAGCATCTTGGCTTGAAAACAGGGCAACTTTTGTATGCCGCGGATTACTTGTCAACAGAAGGTTGGAATTATCGTGACTGGCACTCTCGCACGGATAAAAGGCGTCAGTTGGTTGACCTAGCGGTAAAATGCTTAATGAAATTATAATTAATCTTGATTATACCAATCTGGCGGTGTATGAAGACGGTAGGTAATGTCTGGACCATTTGAGTATCGAATTCTAAGGCCCTTTTGGTAATTATTTCCCAGGAACGAGTTCTCAACAAGCTCGGATGCTATCAATTCCAGAACTTCCCAAATATTTTGTTCCAGTACGCCAACTGTGGTTGGGCTTCCGTCTAACGACGAGATCGTCTCGTTGGAAATACTCAATGCATTCATCATAGATTCAAACGCATATGTAACATAGTTAATCGCAGTGGAATGCGGCCTTTGCACAAAATCAACTTGCTCGGTAGAACGGGTTTGATAGTCTGGGTCATCCAAGGTTACCTCGTGTCCAGTAAATGATAGTGCGGATATCCTGTGGCCTAGGATATCTTGACCAAATGTGCCTCTTCCTACAACCTCTGGCTGGCTACCAAAACCAAAGTGAGTTGTAAATACGGACAGGTCGCCTTCTCGTAATCTTAGGTATTGAACAAGCCCTGTATCGACTATGCCGTTGTAGCGGGCAGACATTTCTTGTTGAACAAGCAATATCGAAACATTATCTGCATCTGAATAATCTATGTGAGTGAATCGCCTTGAATGGCCAGTTAAACGAATGCCGTCAATGTCTTTACCCCAAGGAACGATATGCAGGCTTCCATCAGGATCAAAATTAGGGTCATTGGCTCCGTCTGTATCAACTACATAGGGGGCTGTGATGATCTCATATCTTGTAAAGCTTTTATCGCGAATATTTCGAAGGAATTGGTGCCCTACAATGTGAACGGTATTATAAACATTAAAGAATTCAACAATCTCTGCTTCGACTACCTCGATACCTTGTTCGTTATAGAAGTAATTGATTACCATGACGGAGTGAGCCATAATAGGCCAGTTGGCCCTATACCCCGAAACGCCCGTTCCACCTGGGTATCCAGTAGGCCTGTCTGGGTTCATTATCCCATGACCTGCTTGACGATTCCAAACCCAAGGTTGAAAGCCCATTCGTTGAACTATCGTAATTTTGTCCGTTTCCTCATCAATGGTCATGAAGAATTCACCGTCGGCCAAGCTGCGTGGAATATGTGCAAAGTCCTCAGGGTTACCTTGACGATTTGTGCCGCGATAGCGGAACCAACTGTCGAATACGCCGACATTTTCTGTCATGTAGATAACTATATCGCGAACATCATGAATATGGAATGTACCTTGATATGGGTGCCACAGAGAGCCTATATCCCCGATTAGTCTATTATATTCCTCGATTGTCATGCCTACATTCTGACCTAGTGGCGTTATGCCATCTCCCTCTGCTACTACTTCGGTTGCGACAAGCTTTTCTGCATCTGGCAAGTACTGGGCACCCATTGCCCGTTGCCTAACGACACTTGCCAGTTCCCAATTTGGGCTGATTCTCGTTGGCCTAAAAGTAAAGTATAGACCTGTTGCAATACCACCAACTACCATCACACTCGCTACTACTATTGCGATTATTTTTTTGCTCATACAATAGTGTAAACAAATAGACAAAATTTAGCAAACAATATATACTTAATGCCAATGCAAAAAGCAGGTTTTTTCCCGCGAGAGTTTCTGGATGAATTAAAGATTGCCAGCAACATTATAACCGTTGCATCGCGGTATATGCCTCTGCGTGCACGCGGGAGGCAGCATTGGGGTCTTTGCCCATTTCATCACGAAAAAACGCCGTCATTTGCTATTAACGAGCAACAACAATATTTCAAATGTTTTGGCTGTGGAGAATCAGGAAATGTTATAACATTGGTGAGGCAACTGGAAAGCGTTGATTTTAACGAGGCGGTAGAACTTTTGGCCAAGTGGGCAAACATCACAATTCCAACGGCAAAAATAGACCCAGAGTACTTGGTTAAACGAAAAAAGAAAGAACGAACCCTTGATGTGCTGGAAGAGGCACGAAAATTCTATTATACTAACCTTGGTAAGGATGCTCGTGCATATTTGAATAATCGTGGCATCACGGACGAACTTATCGAGAAATTCAGCCTGGGTGAATCAAACACTTGGGAAGGAGTTTTAGATCATCTAAAGAAAAGAGGATTTACCGAACCTGAAATAATTGATGCTGGCGTTGCGTCGAAATCGGAAAGAGGTAAGGTGTATGACGCAATGGCGGAAAGGATCACCTTTCCAATATTTGACATCTTCGGAAACTGCATAGGGTTTACTGGTCGAACATTATCAAACGAGAAGTCCGTAGCCAAGTACCGTAATACAGCCCAGACAGCAGTATTTGACAAAAGCAGTATCGTGTACGGAGTTGATGTTCTAAAGAGGGAAAAGCGATCTGGCGGGGACATGGCGGGCCTGATCGTAGTTGAGGGCAATGTAGATGTTATAAGTCTGGTTGGTGCAGGATTCACAAATACTCTAGCCAGCATGGGAACAGCATTGACGCAATTCCACGCAAGAATTTTTAGCAGGTTTAGTCCTAACATTTATCTATGTTTTGACGGTGATGATTCGGGTCAAAAGGCAGCTTTGCGTGCTGTTGACATCTTGGCAGGAGAGGGGTTGAATGTTCGTGTGATCGAACTGCCCAAAGATACTGATCCAGATTCATTCGTAACAAAGAACGGAAAAGACGCCTTCGAGAAATTGGTGCGTAATGCCAAGCCATACATCGATTTTAAGCTAGATTACCTAGAGAAAATTTCGAACCTTGATGATAATATCGGCAAAGCGGAATACCTTAAGAGGGCTGGGACAATTTTATCCACACTTGGAAATACACCCGAGGTAGAGTTATATTTGGCTAAGGTTTCTAAGTTAAGTGGTGTCTCCATTGACGGGGTCAAGAGGACGCTAGGCTCGGCTCCTGACAAACAGTTGCATGTTGCCAGGCCTGAAGTAAAACTATCTAACAATGCCGAGAGAATGGTTATTGCCACCTTCCTTAACGGGATAGAGAAAATAACTGATATTAATTTACAATTTAGTACTAGACTTTATGCCGAGCTTTATGGTATAATGTCCGATTGTAGAGAATGGAGATTAGGAAACCTTGAACTAGATGATTTCGCCGAGGAAGATAGGAAAACAATTATCGAGATTCTGGAACTGACTCATGATGAGCTTAAGAGAAACTTTCCAAACGCATTCAAGCAAATGAAAAAGAGTCACGCAAGCAAAAGAATAACCGAATTGCAAAGACTATACGATGCCACAGATGACCTAAAAGTTAGAGCAGAATATTCCAAAGAGATAGCAAAGATATTAAAGGAGAAGCATGCTTAAAATACTAGGAAAAAAGAGAGCACCTGCACCTGCCGAGGTCGTGCCACCGCCGCCACCACCCCCGCCAGTTAAGAAGGCGGCGGAGTTAACAAAGCGCACTAGCAAAGCGAGCCAGAAACCTACCCCTGCAAAGAAAATCGGAGAAAAGAAACCAGTTGCAAAAGAAGAAACTGTCAAGAAGCCAGTAAAAAAAACAACATCAGCAGCAGCGAAGGGCAAGAGCGGAACAAGTCAAAAATCAGGGGAGAAAAAGTCAAATGCTAAAGAGCCAGTTGAAAAGAAACCTCTCGAGAAGAAGCCAGTAGAGAAAAAGTCAGCAGAAAAGAAAGCAAAGCCAGTTAAGGTGATAGAAACTTCACCGCCACCGCCAGTAGTTGAACCATCTCCTGTAATAACAGAGGATGCAGCATCAGTTTATTCCAAGCCAGAGATTGAGATATTGCTGCGTCGTGTTGTCGATAACGCCAAAGTCAAAGGGGTTGTTGACGAGGACAAGATATTTATTGGATTCGCCGAAGCTGGGGCAACACCTGAAGATTTGAATATTATCCGAGAAGCCATTAAGGCAGAAGGTATCAAGATTAAGGCCGCCGAGCCAACTAAAACCGACGATGCCGCCGTTGCAAAAATGATTGCTCAGGCATCGGTGGATGACCTTGTTAAAAGTTACCTACTTGAAATAGGAAAAGTCCCTCTGCTGACCAGCGAAGAGGAAATAGAAATCGCAAAGAAGATAAGCGAAGGCTGTGAAGAATCCAAGATGAAACTGAATCAAGCCAACCTGCGTCTGGTAGTTCATATTGCAAAGCGATACACAAACAGGACGAACTTGCACTTTCAAGATCTTATTCAAGAGGGGAACATTGGCCTGATGCGTGCGGTTGAAAAGTTTGACTGGCGAAAGGGGTTCAGATTCTCGACATACGCAACTTGGTGGATTCGCCAATCCATTACAAGAGCTATTGCCGACCAAGGTCGTCCGATTCGTCTGCCTGTCCACATGGTGGAAACAATTAACAGGTTGCTGAAAACCGTCCGAATGTTGCAACAGGAATTGGGTAGAGAGCCAACGACAGAAGAATTGGCACTTGCCCTGAATATCACCCCTGAAAAGATTGAGGAAATTAGAAGACACAGTCAAGAGACCAGAAGTCTCAACGACCCCTTGGGGGACGAGGGCGATGGTTCCGTTATCGATACCGTCGCTGACATAACAATCGATGACCCATCGGCAAAGGCTCAGGCAATGATGTTGCGTGACCAGTTATTGTCCGTTATAAACACTCTAACCCCGCGTGAACAAAAAGTTACGCGTCTGAGATACGGAATTGATGATGGGCGCCCACGAACTCTTGAAGAGGTTGGTAAAATTTTCGGGGTTACTCGTGAGCGTATCCGTCAAATCGAGGCCAAAGCGTTAAGGAAACTTCGTAATCCGATGAGGACAAGGAATTTGAAAGATTTCGTTTAGGAGTAGTGCGATTATGAAACAAGACAAACTGCAATTAAAAGAATATAATGTCTTCCCGACAAGGGAAGTATTACAGAGTATTTTAGGAGACAGTTACCCCGCGTATGAGGCATTTCAAGAATCATTAGTGGACTTTAAAATTGAACAAGATTGGCAATGGTACAAGCCATACAAGGCATGGTTTGCAAGAGGGCAGTATCGGTGGATATCTCCACGAGGGGTCAGCAAGGAAAAAACAATATACTGGGTACACTTTTTTGATGGGTATTTTGTTATAGCGGTTTGGTTCAAGGATAAAAACCGTATGGAAATATTGAACACTAATGTATCCGAGGACACAAAGAAATTAATACGCGAAACAGGTACGATGGGCAAATTACCAACATTCCCAGTGCAATTCGAGGTGCGTAACTCCAAACCACTCACGGATATTTACACCTTGATTCGATGGAAAAAGGATCTTGAAATTGTCTAATTTAAGAACGCATTAATATTTTCTCTTATATATTTAACTACTATTTCCTCTCGCTCTTTGTCGGCGTCATAATATCCTGCGTCAAGTGCGTTTAGTGGATTGTCATTGTAGGAGTCCGAGAAAGCTTGCATATCCGCGTCGAGGTCACCTGTTCGTTTTGCGATTTTTTCTTCTGCCATCATCTTTCCGTATATATCATTTGCCTCCTTAACCATTTCGGCAATACCATGAAGTCCAACATCTTGGTGAGCCTTTACATAATCAATGCCAAGGTTAGCATAGCCGTTATAGAAGAATTGGTTAAACCCGCCGTTGTTAACCTGGGCGTCCAGCATAAATATAGCAAGAAAGTTTTGGCAAGCGATAGGAGCCTTTTTAAATTCATCAGAATTACCAAAAGCATCGTATTTCTCCGTAAGGGCGATACATGCATCAACAAGATCGTAATACGGCAACTCGGCAAGTTCGGCCGCCGATAGTTTACGATATTCCTCTTGTTTCTTTTTTAATTCTTCCCAAAAGTTTTCCATATGACATTATAGCAGTTGTGGTATATACTTGCAATACAATGATAGAGAATCTTTCTGAGTTGGTAAAAAAGCTGGCCTCGACTTCGGGGCGTCTGGAGAAGGAGAAGTTCCTTGCCGAATATAAAGGCGACGAGGATGTCAGATTTTATCTTTGGTTTTTGTATAATCCATATATTGTCACAGGTATCAGTTCAAAGAAGTTATCAAAAAATCCTACGGAAAAACCTGTGCAAATAGATTCTTTGAGAGGCTTGTTGGAATACTTTTCAAAGAATAACACAGGCAGAGATATCGATGTTGCGACCCTGCATGCTTACGCCGAAGGATCCGAGTATAAAGAACTGATTTATGCTCTTGTAAAAAAAGACTTGAAACTTGGTGTACAGGAAAAAACCCTTAACAAAGTATTTGGCGAGGACTTCATTCCTGTCCTTAATGTGATGTTGGCAGAGAGTTTTTGGGAGCATCAATCGTATCTCGAGGGCAAGGAGTTCGTTGTCAGTTTAAAAATTGATGGGGTGCGGGCGTTACTGATGTTCAGTGAGGGTAATCCCATATTCTTTACACGGCAGGGTAGGGTCATTGAAAGCCTAGTGGAATTGGATATTGATGTGATGAAATTGAACCAAGATCATGTATATGATGGCGAGTTGTTACTGGAAGGAGCGGAAGGTAATGTCGCCGATATTTACAGGGCAACGGTTAGGGTCACGGCATCCGATGACGAAAAACGGGGATTGAGTTTTAACATATTTGACCGCGTTCTTAAATCCGATTTCGTGACAGGCAGGTCAAACCAACCGTGCCTAGAGAGAAAAACGCAGCTAAAGGAAGAATTGGAAAGGGTAGGCAGTCCATGGTTAAAATTCGTTCCAATGCTGTATGTGGGAAAAGATTTGAAAGAAGTGGATCTGTTACTGGACAAATATGTCGACGCTGGCGAGGAAGGTATAATGGTTTCACCTGCCGATTCACCGTACGAGTGCAAGCGGACAAAGAACTTGCTTAAGGTTAAAAAATTCCACACAGCAGATGTTTTGGTTGTTTCTGCTGAAGAGGGAACAGGGGCAAACAAAGGCAAGTTGGGAGCAGTACATGTGAAATTCCTAGGGCCCGACGGCAAAGAGTACACCTGCAAGGTTGGCAGCGGTTTCAAACAGGACGAGCGTGAATTGTATTGGAAAGACCAGTCCCTAATTATCGGCAAGATTATTGAAATCGGATATTTCGAATTAAGCCGTAATCAGAACAATGATGATTACTCTTTACGATTCCCTACATTCAAACATGTCCGCGAGGACAAGACGGAAATCAGTATGCACTAGAGCGGTCAATGAATGGTTGCCGCGACTGAAACTTGCGGCTGGTTTTTCCAAATATGAATGGCGTGGTTCTGACCAGTTTTATCTGGGGGCTCTCAAGCAACTTCTGGAACCGCTTTTCGGCATTCATGTCTGATGTGACGATTGCGTACTGGTCCTCGCCAATTGTGGTGAACAACTTTGCAACATTCATGTAATTCACAACAAAGTCATCACACGAATTTAATCCCTTAGGCATCTGCCAAACATTTGTATTGTCGTGTCGATATATTGAAAGAGGTGTATTAAATTTGTGACCGTCTTGCCTCATGAACTCTGCCCTTGTACTACAAAATTCATTGAAAGCAATAAGGTCTGTTGTGTTTACTGTGAATCCATATTTGTCTTTGTAGACTTTCTCATTCTTGTGCCAGATGGTGTCATCTAGGAAGTTTTGTTTTTCTTGGTCGTCATCGCACTGGAAATAATTTTTCCCATAAGATTCCTCAATGGCATTCAAAAGGCATCTTGTCATGTATGCCCAAATCTCTCTCGTTGCACTTGCATGGCAGACGGAAGTCTTACCTTCGAGATATATGCCACCGTGTTTTCGCGGAAGACTGATAACTCCGCCCTGAAATAACTCACGAAAATTTTCGCTGGCATCTTCAGGCAAGTGGCCAAGTAGCATCTGCTTGTACATCTCATTCATGAACTATATTACCACGGAAACTGGTGCTTGTAAATGGTGGTGTATATGATAAGATGGATTATGATGCACCAAAGGCGGAACACAATAGCCCTATTTATCCGTGCGGCATGCTTTGCGGTGATGCTTGTGTTTGTTAATGTCTTTTTGGTCGCACAGGTTTTTGTGTTGAGTGGCGAGAGCTTTACCGCCGTAACTATGTTCTTTATGATTAGTGCTTGTGCGAACTTTGTGTTCTTTGCAATTGCGGTCAAGTTATGCAAAAGATTCAAGGCGGCACGAATTGCTCAGGTCGCGGCGGGATTGGCATGTTCGTTTGTCTTACTTGTCGTTTTGTGGTCGGATGGGTTACAGGATTTTTATCTGTTGTTTGGGGCGTTGTGGGGGATGGCGACGGGAATGCACTTTGCAACAGGACAGTTCTTGACATCCCGCAGCTTCGGCCGCGAAAAAGTACATTCCATAATGATTTGGTATTTCAGTATCGGAGCGATTGTCAGCGTCCTGTTCCCATTTACATTCGGTCTAATAATTGATTTAGGCAGCCTCGTAATAACCGCTATAATAGTTCTGGTCATTGGGATAATCCAAGCAACCGCAACCTTTTTCATAGTAGGTAAAGAAGACACAAACAAGCGACTACGATTGGTGCAATATTTTCGGGCATTGCGTAAGGAAAAGTTTCATCGAGCCACATGGAACCTGTGGATTGTGGTAGTTCTGTCAGGCTTTGTTAATGTGATTACCTTGGCGGTGACTGTGATGGTTATTATGGTCTTTGAAACTAACATTAACTTGGGGGCATTGACCAGTGCATTTGCATTAGGGGCGATTTTGGTGCTGCTGGGATACAAATATCTTGGTCGACGGGTTAAGGTTGCCTTGCTAGTTTTGTGCATGGTTGTGCCGTTGCTAGGGACTGTTCCGTTGTTATTTGATATCAGCCTTGTAACCGTTGCTATTTTCCAAGGAGTGTTCGTTATCCTCAGTAAAATCATCATAACCGAGGAAAAGGCAACAAAAATCAGTGCGGTCAAATACTGGGGTGGGGAAGAATTCTTGTTGGAGAGCAATCTCTTTTACGCAGCAGGTCATTGGGTCGGAAAAATGATCGCGGGGTCGATGTTACTGCTTGTTGGTATATTTAATGCACCTCCTATTGCTGTGGCGACTATTCTGCTTGTTTTGATGGTGGTTTATTCCTTGCATGCATTGGGGCTTGTCCTTTGGAAGCGAAAATATAGCAATCTTGACAAAACGGGCTGAATTTGCTAGAATGTATGATGGGCAACAACAAGGGAAACGGAAATCGCCTATCTCAATTCAAGCCTGAGGGTTATATCGACCTCAGGGAAAACGGAATTGCCGATAATGGCCCAAAGGAAAACGGATCCAAGTTCGTTGAAACTTTTCTAAATAGGCCGCTTGAAGACTTGGGCAAAGTCATCAGTATCGATGAATTCCTCGCCGACGACCCTGTGATTCCTGTGACTCATATAGGTGTAATGAATTTTAATACGAATCAGGAAATCCACAGAAGACTTGCTATCATGCAAATAGGTAAACCTCCAGAACACTATGAAAGCTTTAAAGAGTGGATTCATAAGGTGCTAGTACTCTTCAACTCCCAGGCTGTTGAAATGAATATGGATGAATACCGCAGCTATTATTCAAGTGGATGGGGCTTTTATTCAGGTACAAGGAATGATTGGTATGGAAAAGCGGATATTGAATCGCTGAGCAGGCGTCCTGCAAAAGGATTGTTGAATAAAGAGGAGAGGTACGCATCGGGAAAATTACGGAAATCTCATAATAAAAAAAACACAGATACCATTCATTTCAGCGAGCTGTTGCCACTGGCCCAGCGTTACAGCAAAGAAACTCCTTTTGCTGTTCGGCAAAGTGAACCAAAAGAAAAAAAGGAAGCAGTGGAATACACTCCGTCAAACGCCGATGCTATTGTGGACAGGCTATTTAATTGAACTTGACCAAGCTATAGAAATGTTGTATAATAAGAAATGGATTTCAACCTCGACGCGGCCAAATCCGATACCATTAAGGCAAAGCACTTTCTTTCTAAGGGTGGGCGTTTTCGAGCTCTTTTGTTATTAGGCCGAGGCGAACATGGAGAAGTTCGGTCTTTTGAGGATTGTGCAGTTAAAGTGATCCGTGGGTCAGATTCCGATCGGGACGCGAAGATATTGATGAAACGCAGTGAAGACGGTATCAAGCAGGGGTTAAAATTTGCCCCTGTTTTGGATACTGGCTTCTTTGATAATCTTTATACTTTTTCGCCAAGGCTTTATGGAGTTCAATTATCGGATTGGTTCAGGGTATGCCAGACACCATTGAAGTTACTTGAAGAGCTCACCACCGTAATGGACATAGGGAAGGAAGGCATAGCAAGTTTCTTCGAGGAAAGCATAAAACTGCACGAAATAGGAATAAGGCCAGACTTTATTAGAAGGAGTAATCTTATAATTACCAAAAATCAAGAGAGCAAGAAACAAAGCATCAGCGTCGTAGATTTCCATGATTGCAGGGAAATTCGTGAACTAGACCCTTGGAAAAAACAAGTCATTCTGGAAGAAGCAACTGAAATGTTACTAGGGGATACCTTGTTTGCAGGTAATGCACATATGGACGAGAAAACGGATGAGGTATATAGAAAATTATTAGAAGATGTTAGGGAAGTATTAACTCAAATCCAACATAATTCTTATGCTCTTCGGCGTGTGGACTACATGGAAGGGCGGGACTATCTGAAAGGAAATGATTAAGCTTTGTAGATAATTTTACCACATTCTTCACAAACGACATACCCGTCTTTTGTAATAGTGTGAATTCGGGAAAGAGGCATTTCGAACATGCATGCTCCACATTGGTTTCCAACGATAGGCACGACTATATTAACGGGTTTTAAAGATTTAACCTGACTGCGAGCCTTTGTGTATCGCTCTAGTAATTTGCCATCAACCGCTTTGCCTAGGGTTGCCAGTTCCTTGTCGATTGCTTTGACCTTAGGCTCCAGGTCAGCCTGGGCCTTTTCATATTGCGGGGTATAGCCAGCAACCAGCTTTTGTGCCTTCATAATTTTTTGTTTTTCGTCCTCGAACTGTTTTGATTTTGTGTTAATTTTTTTTGTAGTTTCGTCTAACTGTCTCTCGTAGCCTGCGATTTTGCCACTGAGTGTTCCCATATATGAAATGGCACTGTTGATCTCGTCCTCGGATTGTTTGGAAAAGTCCGTTGCTGACATTTGGTCGGCACGGGTCAACAATTCGGACAAGTTCTTACGAATGGTGTCCACAGAGGAAACCAAGGATTTGGCATCGTTATCCAGTGACAAAACAGAGGATTTTGCCGCCTCTAGGTCTTTTGATGCCGCGTCGATTTCGCGTTTGACCTTACCACTCTCCAAGGACTCGAGGAGTTTTAGCTTCTCTTTTTCTTTCTCTTGATACGCCAGAATTTCTTTCATAAGAACACTATATCACACAATCCAATATCTATCAAGAACTTTGCCATCGAATTCGGCATCGCCGTCGTGGATTGCGTTAAACTTTTTTATAACTCCTGCCGAGGCGATGTTGTCCTTAAGGCAAGTAATTCGAATCTGGTGAATTCCCAGTTTCTTGCATTCGTCAATTCCCAGTTGTAACATCTGGGTGGCATAACCCTTGCGGCGTTCATCTGGGGCAACGGAATAACCTATATGTCCGCCTATGCGTTCTAAGTGTGGGGTCAAGGAATGACGAATCGCAAATGTCCCGACCACCTTGTTGTCCGATTTCCTTATGGCAATAAATTGTGTTGCGGGAACGAACCCTTCGGGCAAATTCCGTCCTGCTTGGTGGTCTTCGCACTCGGTCAACCATTCGTCAAATGACATATCGGACAGACTGCCTGCCCCGTGAATTCCAACACCCGAAATAGTGGATAATTCGGCGATAAATTTTCGTTTGTAATCCTCGACTTGTTCGCGGTGGTGTTGCGCAGGCAATATCAATTCAAGTTCCATGTCACAAGTTTACTCCTTTGAAGGTTTTTGTCAAGTAAGGGGGGGAAGGTGTAGCACATAGGTTTAAAGATTTAAATGGAGGAGTGACAAGATTCAATGTGTTGTTGATTATCTCATTTTTTCGTTGTATGTTTCAGGCGACATCTTGAATGCCTCTTCTTTTAGGATTTCGTCGATGCCATGAAGGGCGACTTGCGGGTCTATGTCCCTAATTCTTTCGCGGATAATTGTTTGCAGCTTTTCGATTTGTTTGTAGTTCATTTTTTCTGGGAAGCCATTCCTCGAGAGCTGTTGCTTGTTATACGAACCAAGAATCTCATTATCATATCCTCGATGGTGATGCACCTCATTGGCTCCAGCAAGTGAAATTTCTCCATCGTTGTCCATTTCGCATGTAACTTGATCGTTTAAAAATGCCGTGGTCACCCAAGACAGATTCCCGTCTGGAACAATTCTGTATTTCGATGGAGTGGACTTTAATTGCTTGATTGCAAAATATGCCCGTTCAGGAATAACCTCTGTTTTCTCTTCTCTACGACCTGATTCATAGCTGCTGATTTTAACACTTGTCCCAGGAGAAACATGAAGGTCACCATACAGCATGCTGGTATCGTACTTCTTTAGAGTATTTGCGAATTGTTTCAGATTGCTCTTCAGCTCGTCTGCCAAGTCCTCGACGAACTCGGCTATTGAATCAAATGGTTCCATGCCAAATTGTAACACAGCAAAAACCATTTGGCAAGTTTTTTGATTCAGGGTATAATGATGTATGTTATACCCAAAAATTGATGTAGCCATAGGCGAAATCGGCGACAAGTACAGTGCCGTAATCGTCGCAGCCCGCCGTGGTCGCGATGTGTTGGCGACCCTGCCGGCCGAGTTGGCGAGATTAAAGATGAGCGAGCTGTCTTATGCCCTAAAGGAAATCAACGAAGGCCGCATTACGGTCATCCGAGGTGCCGTTGCCTAGTGAGATATGCCGAAATTATCCTAGACGAGGTTCACAACGAAGATAGAACCTGGACTTATTCAATTCCTGAAAATTTACAAGTGCACGAGGGCAGCAGAGTCTTCGTGCCTTTTGGATTTCGGAAGAAAATCGTCGAGGGGTTTGTTATCAAGATAAAAGACAGTTGTGATTATGACCCATCAAAAATCAAATCTGTCGAAAAATCCCCTGATAAATTTATCGCACTAAAGCCCGAAGTTTTGGCAATAGCCCCCCTGATTTGTGACAAGTTCAAGTTACGCCTCATTGATGTCTTGCGTTTGTTTGTCCCCGCCACAGTCCGCAGTCGCAAGCGGGAGAGGATTGCCGCGAACAAGGAGCTTAGGGCATTAGATATTAAAAATAAAGATATAGTCCTTACAAAAGAGCAACAGTCTGCAGTCTCTGAAATTCTTGGCAGTAAAAAAACCTTTGTCCTGCATGGAGTAACGGGCAGTGGAAAGACAGAAGTGTATATGCGTGTAATCGCAGAAGTTTTGAAACAAGGCAAGAGTGCGATAATGTTGGTTCCTGAAATTGGATTGACCCCGCAGATGCTTGGAAATTTCCGAATGCGATTTGGTGATTCAGTCGCGATGATTCATTCGGGGTTAAGCCAGACAGAACGATACGACCAATGGATATCTTTGCACAAGGGCGAGAAGAAAATAGTAATCGGGGCCCGCAGTGCCGTTTTTGCCCCTCTTGAAAACATAGGGGTCGTTATAATTGACGAGGAACATGATACAAGCTATTTCGCCGAATCAAACCCTAGATTTCATACGCACGATATCGCACGGATGCGATGTGATTTTAATGAGGCTCCTTTGGTTCTTGGGTCGGCAACACCATCTGTCGAGACAATACATTCGGGATATAAGGTCTTGGAATTAAAGAATCGGGTTAACAACCTATGTATGCCGAATATCAAAATCGTTGACATGATTGCCGAGATACGCGGCGGACATGGTGGTGTGATATCCAGGGATTTGTTGGCGGCGTTAAAGGACGCAATAAATGCCAAGAAATCCGCAATGATTTTCTTGAACCGCAGAGGCTTCTCAAGCTATGTCGGATGCCTTGATTGCGGTTGGATAGCCAAGTGCGAGAGCTGTGATGTCAGTTTGGTCTGGCACAAATTAGATGGTCAATTGAAATGCCATTATTGTTCAGCAAGATATTCAAGGGCGACCAAGTGTCAGGAATGTTCATCGGGTTTATTGCGTTATGGTCAAATAGGGACTCAGAAATTGGTCGAGGAAATCCAATCCATATTGCCCACCATCACGGTGTTTAGGCTTGACACGGATAATGCTAAAGAGTCTTTGAATATTCTGCAAGAATTTGGTTCAACACCAGGGTCGATCCTGGTGGGAACGCAGATGATTGCAAAGGGACATGATTTCCCGTCTGTTGCGGTGGTGGGGATTGTTGACGCGGACAATGCATTGCACTTTTCGGATTATAGAGCGGGCGAGAGGACTTTTGCCCTGATAACCCAAGTTGCGGGCAGGGCAGGGCGTGCGGGTGACGGTCAAGTATTTCTGCAGACCTACAAGCCAAGGCACTATGTGTATAATCTAGTCGCCCAGTACAAGTACAAGGAATTTCTTGAGAAAGAGTTAAACGCACGCGAGGTCACCCAATTCCCACCCTTTACAACAATCATTAGGGTTTTAATAACAGGAGAGGACGAGGCCACAATTTGCAAGTATCTACAGCCCTTGATGAAAAAGCTGCGGGTACGGGAAAAGGACATGGTGTTCCTCGGTGCTATGAAGTCCCCACTGGGAAAGTTGCAGAACAAATATAGATATCAAATCTTGTTGAGGTTTACACGAAAGAAAGAGAAGGATCTGATAGACTGGGTACACCAGGTCGTTAAATCAGAGCCCGCCAAAAATCTGCATGTGTTCCTAGAGATTAACCCACAAAGTCTGAGTTAAGGAGATATAAAAAATGACAACGATTTATTTTATAAGGCATGCAGAAGCAGTTAGAGGTTTCAAACCAAACAGACTAAGGCCTTTGACTGAAAAAGGGCAAAAGGATTGTCACTGGGTGACGGAATTTTTACAAGACAAGCAAGTTGATGTGATAGTTTCTAGCCCTTATAAAAGGGCGGTTGACACTGTGTCTGGATTCGCCAAATCCATGGGTTTTGAAATAGAATTAGACGAAGATTTCCGCGAGCGTGAAAAGGGCTCACTGACTGGGGACTATATGGAATTCGCAATGAGACAATGGGGCGATTTCTTATACAAACTAAATGGTGGGGAGAGTTTGGCGGAAACGCAACAGCGAAACATTACAGCCCTGCAAAGAGTGTTAGAGAGACATAAGAGTAAAAATATTGTTATAGGCACACATGGGCAAGCACTTGGCACCATTATAAATTACTTTGACGAATCATTTGGCTTTGAGCAAAAGTTAGCCATTGGGAACCCTCATATTGTTAAAATGATTTTCGATGGGGACAGCCTTATAAGTTTCATTGACATAGGCTCTGGGTTATAGCATAATAGGTATGTATGGCCTTACTTAATATAATCCAAGTGCCGGATGAGATTTTGTACAAAACCTCTAAACCCGTCGAGAGGTTCGATGGTCGTTTATGGCAACTTTTGGATGATATGCGACAAACCTTGAAAAAAAGTGGGGGGGCGGGCCTGGCCGCCGTGCAGGTCGGATACTTGATGCGAATGTGTCTGGTATGGCTGGAAAAAGATAGTTATCTAGAGTTAATTAATCCAGAGATTTTAGGTGCGAAAAGAGAGAAGAAAGGTGCTGAAGGATGCCTGAGTATCCCCGATATAACTGTGCGTGTTAAACGATTCCAAGAATTACGCGTCCGTGCCCAAGACAGGAACGGCCAATGGTTTGAGATGGATTTAAAGGGCCTGCCTGCCATTTGTACCCAGCACGAGATTGACCACATGAATGGAATCCTGATAACGGATCACGAGGAGGGCAGATGAAAATAGCATTTTTGGGAACACCCGGGTTCGCAGTACCCAGTCTTGAGGCTTTGTTGAAGAGCAGACATGAAATAGTTTGCATAGTATCGCAACCCGACAAGCCAATAGGCAGGGGAGGTAAGGTTCAGTTCAGCCCAGTTAAGGAGTTTGCTTTAAAACATAGTATCCCGATTTTGCAGCCCGAGAGGATTTCAAAAGAGGTCGAAATTTTGGACAAATATAGGCCAGATATCCTTGTTACCTGTGCGTTTGGCCAGATGTTGCGACAAAATGTTTTGGATTATGCCCCTTATGGTGTTATAAATGTGCACGGCAGTTTACTTCCCAAATATCGTGGTGCTTCACCAATTCAATGGGCGATTATCAACGGTGATACGGAAACTGGTGTAACAATTATGAGAACAGATATGGGTATGGACACAGGCGACATGATTTTATGGGAGAGTATACCCATTAATTCAGACGAAACAAGCGGCGACCTGTTTCCACGAATGGCTCAACTTGGGGCGAAATTGCTTGTCAAGACTTTGGATAAAATACAAGGGAGTACTGCGAGATTTATCAAACAGGATGATGCCCTTGCAACGCCAGCTCCGATGCTGAGACGAGAGCACGGACTTATTGATTGGAGCAAGCCTGCACATGAAATCGTAAATCTTATCAGGGGTTTGAACCCTTGGCCGTCGGCGTATTTCGAGTTAGATGGGGAACAAATAAAGGTTCACAAAGCAAGAGTGGCGGATGGAAGGGTAGAATTGCTTGAGGTTCAAGCCCCAAACAGCAAACGCATGCGAGGAGTTGACTTTTGCAATGGGAAAAGGATACAATATAAACATGATAATTTCACCTTCGCTTAATCCAGCCTCGATGGCAGGCGACCTTGAGGGATATCTGGGCTGGCTTAATGGTTTGAAAATCCCTGATATTTCAATCCATGTTGATGTTATGAGGGAAGACTTTGCGGGTACAAACTACATGACGGATGAAGAATATTTATATGTTATGAAAAACTGTCAGTTGCCGATGGATTTGCACCTGATGACACATGACACGGATTTCTTCTTAAAAAATGCGTCTCCATTGGTTCAAACAATCATAACACTAGACGAAATGATAAATCTTCCAAATTATGTGACGACAAAATTCCAGACAATCAACCCTATCTTGGTCATGAGTGTCGAGGCAGGGGCAAGTGGCAAACCCAGCGACATTCCAAAAGCTCTACGGAAGGTCAAGAAGCTGGCGGGCAAGAAACTTATTCTAGATGGTGGAATTAATGTCGAGAACATTGGAACAGTCAGGGATGCGGGTATTCACACCGCGGTTGTTGGGGCGGCACTTTACAACGCCCCTAACAGAGAGGAGTATCTGAAAAATTTGCTTGCCAAGGCGAGAGAGTTGTGATATACTTCGGGGTTAATGGAGGTTCGGTCATGAGCAGAACATGTGATTTATGTATGAAAGGCAAAATGCGGGGAAACACCGTTAGTCACTCTAACAGGAAAGCCCCAAGGCACTACAAGCCTAACTTGCAAAAGGAAACGGTAGAGATAAGTGGTAACAGCCATCACCTTTTAATTTGCACAAAGTGCAAGCGTACGATTGCCAAAAACGCAGGGTGATTTACAGGCGGAGTCTGTAAATCCAGCGGCTTCCAAGCACTCTTTCAACATAAGCGTTAGTAGCAGGATATGGTGAAGTTTCCAGGGTCGTCAGGCCCTTTTCTTTAAGCCATCCTGCAACTTTGCCCTCACCGGCATTATAGGCAATAAGCACAGTTCGCAAATCCCCAAACCTGTCGAACAAATACCGCAAATATTTTGTCCCCAGCCTGATGTTTGTCTCAGGGTCGGTCAAATCTATATCGTTGCTTTGGGCAATCCATCTGGCGGTCGAGGGCATAAGTTGCATCAATCCAACTGCACCTTTACTACTGATGACATTGTGCCTGAAACCGCTTTCTGCCCTGATGATTGATGCAATAAGGTCGGGTTCAATATCGAATTCGGTGCTGGCACTTTTTATAGCGTCCTGGTGTTTCAGGGGATACGCCGCTAAGATTATCGCAAATCCCATTCCGAAAAGAAAGCAAATTGTCAGTATTACAACAATAGTCGCTTTCCACCACATGGTCCTAGTATATGCTGCCAACGCCTGTTCCAAACGCGATTGCATCAGTTCCATGCTTTTTTCGCAACTCGTCGAACAGCTCATCAAATTTTTCGGATTTTTTATCTGCGAACATGTCTATCTGCTCTCGGGCTCCATCTGAAAGATTTGATACAGAAACCCGCAAGCTTCGTACAGGCCAGATATCGAATTTTTTAAATATTTCAAGGGCAGTTGTTGTGATAATCGGTGCATGAGAAGTTGCTAGGGCAATTGTTGCCTGGGCTCCGTGCCAGCGAAGATTTGAATCCCGAATACCAAGGTTAACAGTTGTGCCCTTGACGCCCTTTCGTCGCATGCGGGTTGCGACCTCTTCGGCTAGGTTATAGATAACCTTTTCGACATCTTTGATATTTGTTAAATCACGGGACAAAGTAGTCCCATTCCCAACACTCTTTACATCATCGACAGTATGAAAATCCTCGACCGGTTCGTCACATTCACCTCGTGCCGCCAAGATGATTCTTTCGGCACTGATACCTATATGTGTCTTCAGAACCTCAATATCAAAAGCTGCCAATTCGCCAATAGTCTTGACACCTAACTTTGCCAAAAGTCGTGCGGTCTTTCGGCCAACAAACAACATCTCGTTAACGGGCAACGGCCATACTAACTGTTTATAGTTGTTTTTACTGATAACCGTCACAGCATCAGGCTTCTTTATATCCGAACCAAGTTTCGCAAAAGTTTTATTCCACGACACCCCAACAGATATAGTCAAACCCAGCTCATCCTTGATTATTTGCCTCAGTCGGTCTGCAATGATCGCTCCATCGCCAAACAGCTTTTCAGAGGCCGTTACATCCAGCCAGCATTCGTCCTGACCAAAACTCTCGACCTTGTCAGTAAAGCGATAATAAATCTCACGAACCAGTTTTGCATATTTCGAGTACTCCCTGTGTTGTGGTATAACAATCTGGATGTCGGGACACTTATTTTTTGCCATCCACACTGTGTCGCCTGTCCTTATACCAGCCGCTTTTGCTGTTTCGCATTTAGCCAAGACTATACCTTTTCGCTCTTTGGGGTCCCCGCAAACCGCCAGAGGCCTACCCAACAGGGATGGGTTTAAAACCCTCTCCACAGAGGCGAAAAAATTATTTAGGTCACAATGCAAAATTACTCGTTCCACCGCTTGACTAGTATAGCACGCTTGTAGTATAATACTTTATACAAAGGGAGTATGCTTAAGAGCGGTCACACAAATATGGGTGGTTGCCAGAGCGGCCAATTGGAGCAGTCTGTAAAACTGTCGGCGAGAGCCTACGGTGGTTCGAATCCATCACCACCCACCACCACTTAAGGCATTGCACCCTTCATACATGACGAACCTGAATTCAGGTTCGTTTTTTTTCGACCAGTATTGAAAAGAGAATGTCCGCCGTGATATACTGCTGTATGGAACTATCTATCCAGCAGGAATATTACAGGGAATTCTCAGAGTTTTTTGAGAGATACAAAGACCGAATTCGGCTCAACCCCGATGATTCTTATATTTCGTTCGATTATGATGATGAACTAGGTTGGCATACGGATACTTTCCTAACCCCCAGAGAGTTTGATGAACTTAGCAAAGCAAAGACTCTGAAAGAACTTTTTGGAGTTAACCATAAGATTTATTACTACCACGATGGACAAATAAGGTCAGAATTTGAAACATTAGAAAATAAATACTTCGGCATTTTCGGGCACGACTGGGGGGTTCGCCATGAATTGTCTAATTCTTTGATACAACACAACGCCACAAAAGTGAGGATAAAAGATTCTAGTTGGGATGAATATGTTAAAAATTCTCCCAACAAATATTTTGACGACAACACTTACAATGAGATTACTTACCCAAAATCTTCACTTTGTGTGCCGTGATTATTGTATAGCTATGGGCATTAACTGTAACAATTGATTCCCCAGCATTGACATACCAATTTTTGCCCTTGCTTTCAATATCGTTAGATTGCAGGATTTTATTTTTACAGTATTCTGATTGGGCATTGACATTTCCCATGAATTAGTATAGAATAATCCTATCGAAGGAGGTACTAAAATGTCAAATATTTACACAGGTGGCCCAGTCGACAGGAACGCTCTAAATCCAAGAGGGTATTGGAAAGAAGAAGAGAACATCAACTATACATGGGAATTGCTTGATAGCGGTGAACTTGTTGGTCACACAAAACAACAGTTAGAGGAACTTGTCAGTACGCTTGATGAAGCAACACTGTTCGCAGGTGCTTTGCGTTGCCTGATTTATTGGTATGATGCAGAAAATGTCCAGGAAAAATTATTCCCAAAAATAGAAGCACAATCAGAGCAATCGGGCATTTCTTTTTGAAAAGATTTATTCATCTCTATGTTGAATTTTGTCACAAAAGAGATGAATCTGAAAATTTTAATGTTAAACTGCCTCGTCTTGAATGTGTCGACAAAACAAGACAAGAAGTTTGACAATTTAATATAAAGAGCGATATGATATCTCATGCTGTCAAAAGTTAAGAGTTTCGGCGTGGGCGGAATCAATGGCTATGTTGTTGATGTCGAGGTTGATATCTCGCCGGGGTTGCCGCGGTATTTGCTTGTGGGGCTGCCCGATGCCTCAGTCAAGGAGAGTCGCGAAAGGGTAGACAGTGCCATCCGCAACAGCATGTTCGAATTCCCAAACAGCAAAGTGATTATAAACCTCGCCCCTGCCGATACGCGAAAAGAAGGTTCGCTATATGATCTGCCAATTGCAATCGGAGTTTTGCAAAGCCTGGGCGAGATAAAGGACGAGGAAAAGGCAGGCGAGTTCGCATTCGTGGGCGAGTTGGGTCTAGACGGCGAAATTCGTCGTGTTAATGGTATCCTCCCAATATTAATGTCTGCCAAGGAATGTGGCATTAAGAAAGTTATTATTCCAAAAGAAAACGAACCCGAGGCGTCCTTTGTACACGGCGTAACGGTATTCACGGCAAAAAACTTGCGAGAGATTGTGGATGCCTTAAATGGCGAGGAAGGTGCAACTCTGACTCGTGTGAATAAGAAATCCTTTGACGAGGCAAAGAGGGAAGATGCTCACACCGTCGATATCAAATTCGTTCGTGGGCAATATACCGCCAAGCGGGCTCTAGAGATTGCTTCGGCGGGCGGACATAATATCTTATTGATTGGCCCTCCGGGATCGGGCAAGACGATGCTGGCGAAATGCTTTCCGACGATTTTACCTGATTTAACTTTCGAGGAGAGTCTAGAAGTTTCAAAAATCCACAGCGTCGCGGGAACGCTTGACCCCAAGCGGGGCATGATAACCACACGACCTTTCCGTACTCCGCATCATACAGCCTCTGTTGTCGCATTGGCGGGAGGTGGAAAATTCAGCCGCCCCGGCGAGATTTCCCTGGCACATCATGGCGTGTTGTTTTTGGACGAAATGCCCGAATATCCACGGAATTCGTTGGAGATGCTGCGACAGCCCTTGGAGGACAACACCATAACAATCGCTCGTTCGCATGCAACGGTGCAATATCCTGCGTCATTTACCTTAATCGCGTCTATGAATCCGTGTCCGTGTGGGAATTATGGCTCGCGGACCCAGAAATGCTCGTGCCGCAGAACAGAGGTCAGTAAATACTTGGCAAAGCTAAGTGGCCCCCTTATGGACCGAATCGACATGCACATCGAGGTCGACAGCGTAACATACGATGACCTATCACAAAAAGGCATAGGGGAATCCAGTGCCGAGGTTAAAATTCGTACCAGCTCCGCTCGCACGGCACAGTTGAACCGATTTAAGGACAGTCAGAATTTTTCCAATGCTAAAATGACGGAAATTGATATCAAAAAACATTGTGCCCTTGACCCCGCGTCGGAGGCTATCTTGAAAAATGCATTTGAAAAGCTGAAGCTATCCGCCCGTGCATATTCCCGAATCCTACGGGTTGCCCGCACTATTGCAGATCTAGAGGGCGAGGAAAATATCAACGCCGATCACATCACCGAGGCGGTGGGGTATCGTTCGCTTGATCGCAAGTACGGAGGTAACTGATGGAATATTCAATCGACGAAAAAATCTGCATAGCCATGTCCCGGACCGAGGATGTCAAGTACCGTAACAAGTTGCGGGACACGATGAATTTAGATTTAGTTGATGACAAGGCGGAGTTAGAGAGCTTTATACGCAATTGCACAGAGCAGGGCATTGTAATTGTAACAATGAAAAGTGAACGATACCCAAAAAGTTTGTTAAATTTGGAAGCCCCACCAATTGTTCTATATTGCAAGGGAAATCTTGGTTTACTGGAAAAACCCGCCGTTGCGATTGTCGGAACCCGCGACTGTACTCGGTATGGTCAAGATGTGGCAACTCGTTTTGCTAAAGAATTCGCAGGCAGAGGATTGGTTGTAGTATCAGGCCTTGCCGATGGTATTGACGCTGCGGCTCATCTGGGGGCGGGTATTGAAAATACCATAGGAGTGCTAGGGAATGGGTTGAATGTATTTTATCCAAAGGGTAACACAAAATTGCAAAAGGATATGTTTCAAAAGGGACTGGTAATTTCCGAGTACCTGCCAAACACGCCTGTCGCCAGGTATAACTTTCCGTGGCGAAATCGAATTGTTGCGGGATTATCCCAAGCTCTTCTTATCGTCGAGGCAGACATCAAAAGTGGAACTATGATTACCAAGGACTGGGCACTAGATTTGGGCCTTGATGTGTATTCCGTACCTGGGCCGATTTATTCGACGGCCTCGCGTGGGACCAACCATATGATTAAGGAAGGTGGGTTAATAGCAACCAGTCCCGATGATGTCCTGGCAACCTTTGGGGCGTTCGAGAAAAGTAAAGAGGCCGAGGCAACCTACATCCAATTATCATTCGAGGAAAAGATGGTTATCGATATGTTGCGGCGGGGCGAGCAGCACTTTGATGACATAGTGACCGAGTTAAATCTAAAGCCCTCGAAATGTGTAACTCTGCTAACAAACATGGAGATTCGCGGACTTATAGATAAATTACCAGGAAATTTCTTTGCATTCAACCAACAGTAGAGGATTTCTACCTCTGGTAGAGGATTTTTACTTGAAATTGATATAGCTATGGGCTAGAATCGGGATATAAAAGGAGGCATTCATTATGAATGAAATCGAAATCGGAGGAAAGATAGCACAAGGCAGGAAGGAAAAGGGGTTGTCCCAGTCCCAGTTCGCGGAAATGTTAAACATCAGCCCCCAAGCGGTCAGTAAGTGGGAACGAGGCGAGAGCCTGCCTGACATCATCATGCTGGGTAAAATTGCGAATGTGATTGGGATGGACTTGAACCATTTTGCTTCTCTTGCCAAGGAAGAAAAGCAGGGCAAGGTAAAGAACATGTCCTACTCTGGATGGAAAGATGCAGACTTTTCTGGTTTGAAGAACCTGCATGAAAAAATGTCATGTTCAAATATCCAGCGCTGTAAATTCGTGGGTGCAGACCTGTCGGGAATTACATTTCGTGCAAACAATATGAAGGATAATGATTTTACGGATGCTCTTATCAGTGGCGGCAAGTTTTCGATGGCAAACCTGACTGGAAACAATTTCAAAGGCACAGACCTCAGTGAAATCATGGTGACTAAATCAAATTTCGGGCGAAATGATTTCCATAACGCAAACTTTCGCAACGCTAAAATCAAGGTCAGCAAGTTTGAAGAAAACGATATGATAGGGGCAATTCTGGATGGTATTGAATTCGACAAAAGTGTTGTCAAGAGGATAATTTTCAGCGGTTCCATGGAAAACTGTTCATTTGTTCATAATGTTTTTAAAAAGGTCGAATTCGCGGATGTAATATTCAGGAACTTATTCTTCAAGGGTTCGGCAAAAGGGATAACCTTTACAAATTGTATGGCGGACAAGGCATCTTACGCGTTCCTCCAGGCATCTGGTGCCAACATGACAGGGATAGAAATTTTGGCTTGACATGATTCGCCACGCAAGTGTATTCTGGGCGTATGACCTTAGTCATCATAGAAGGTATCGGAAAAAAAGATACAATTAAAAAGTATCTAGGCAGCGGGTACGATGTCCTGGCCACTGGCGGACATTTTCGTGACCTGCCTAAAAGTGTCCTGGCGGTGGATGTTGATAACGGCTATACGCCTAAGTATTCAATTCCGCGGGACAAGAACGAAACGGTGAAAAAGATAAAGGACAAAGCAGCCAAAGCAAAATCAGTCCTAATCGCAACTGACCCAGACCGCGAAGGCGAGGCAATAGGTTTCCATGTTGCACATATCTTGGGCCTGGATCCGTCGTTGGAGAACCGAATAGCGTTCAACGAGATTACAAAAAAAGCGGTCCAAGAAGCTTTGCAAAACCCTAGAACCTTGGACATGGACTTGTTCCAAGCTCAACAGGCACGGCGGGTTCTGGACAGGCTTGTTGGATACAAATTGTCACCCGTAGTTTCAAAAAAGATTAAGAAAAGCAAGCTAAGTGCCGGACGCGTCCAAAGTGTTACCTTAAAGCTGGTTGTTTTGCGGGAACGCGAAATTTTGGCATTTGTGCCAGAGGAATACTGGGATTTCTTTTCCCATTTGGAAAAAGATTCCGTTAAATTCAGGGCAACGCTGCACAGCGGCCTTGATGGTAAAAAGATTAAACTTACTAACAAAGACGAAGTAGATGCCGTTGTCAAAGCGGTGGACAAGGCAAAATACGAAGTAGTAAATGTCAAGAAATCCATCACGAAATCCAACGCCCCGCCCCCATATACAACATCCAGCATGCAACAAGATGCCTTAAACAAAGCAGGAATGTCCCTGAAGCGTTGTGGAATGGCAGCACAAGCCCTGTACGAGGGTGTAGAACTGGGCGAACATGGGAAAACAGCATTGGTTACCTATATCCGTACAGACAGCTTCAGAGTATCTCCAGAAGCCCAGCACGAAGCGAAGGCTTGGATACTGGAAAAGTATGGTGCTGACTATGCACCAGAGACCTTTAATTTCTACAAGTCAAAAAAGTCTGCTCAAGACGCTCACGAGGCCATTCGCCCGACTAATATACACTTGACGCCCGAATCCGTGTCTAAATATTTGGCCCCTGACCAGGCAAAGCTATACCGATTAATCTATAACAGATTCCTTGCCTCGCAAATGACCCAAGCAACATATGATTCTGTCTCGGTTGATATTGCCGCAGGAGGATATGGGTTTAGGGCTACAGGGCGTGTTCCGATTTTCTTGGGTTGGACGGTTCTGTACCAGCAAAAGGAAAAATCCTCCGATGAAGAGGGCGAAGAAAAGGAAGAGTTCGTAAAATTGCCAAACCTGGAAGTCGGAGATACCCCAGAATTCTTGAAATTAGAGTTCACTCAAAAATTCACCAAGCCGCCCGCCCGATATACCGAGGCAACCCTGGTCAAAGCAATGGAGGAGGCAGGCATTGGTCGCCCGGCAACATACAATCCAATAATCCAAAACATCGCGAATCGATACTACACTGAAAAAGAAGGTAAATCAATCAAGCCAACTGAACTAGGGTTTGCGGTTGTTGACCTGTTGGACAAGTATTTCAAAGACATTATGAATATCGAGTTCACAGCAGGCCTAGAGGAGAAACTAGACGATATTGCATACGAGGGATTGGATTGGGTCAAGGTCATCGACGAGTTCTATCAACCATTTACCAAAGACATAGAAACCGCTATGGCTGGTGAGGATAATATTACAATCGCACAAGAGGTTTCCGATATCGAATGTGAAAAGTGTGGGAAGCTCCTTGTCGTTCGAATTGGACGCTTTGGCAAGTTTTATGCATGTCCCGGATTCCCTGCGTGCCGAAATATCAAGCCATATGAAAAGCCCCTGTTTAACTGTCCAAAATGCACGACGGGTGCGATTTATAAAAAAAAGTCAAAGAAGGGCAGAATGTTCTATGGCTGTGGGGCTTACCCAAATTGTGACTTTGTAACCTGGGATGAACCAACGGGTAAACTGTGTGATAAATGTAAAAGTCCAATAGTCACCGATCCAAAGAGCAAGCAAGTTAAGTGCAGCAGCAAGGAGTGTACCTGAACATGGGTACTATTGACCTCTAGTAAAGCTTGTGGTATCTTATGTGATGACTAGGGCTGTTGAACAAGTGGGATTTGCTCCAACACATCGGTGCAATTTAAAATGTAAGCACTGCTATCTGGGTCCTTCTGAAAATGTTAATATGGACCCAGATATACCTTTAGTAACCATGGAGTATTTTAATGATATCAGTCATATTGGGTTTTACGGTGCCGAGTCCCAGTTTAATCCCCAAGCACCACTAGATATTAAAAAGGCGGCCTTGACTTATGATAGGAAGTTTAAAGGGGTTGGCCTAGTGTCGAATTTAACTTTTTTGAACTATGATTTTTGGGACACAGTGGAGGAGCTAGGTGCTCTTGCAACAAGTGATGGGTACAAAGTTCATGTAAGAGTATCAAATGATGCAGAGCACAATAGGGCGATGAGGGCCATCGGTATATACAAACAGCAGGTTTATGATAATATTCGCCTTTTGCAGGATAGATACCCCTCAATCTATGTTGAATTAGAAGATTGGACCAAGAACAGCCCAGTGATTAATTCAGGTAATGCAACCGCGTTAATCGAGCAAGGATTGGCTGAGCAGATTGATGAATCTGAGCTAGAAAAGATGGCGATACAACGATGCATGCAAAGAATGCCAGGACATTATATAATGAAGAGGAAATTAAACTTTTTCCGAACAGATGCAAAGGGCAATGTTCATGATAAATATGTCGACCACATAACGGGGGACAAAGTGAACTTTGGGAATGTCTTACAGACACCAATACCTGAAATATTATTAAGCTTGTGACCGATCCGCCAATTCTTTTATCAGGTCGGCTTGACCGCCGATGCCATAGTACATGTTTTGACTTAGGTGACGCATTTGTTCCAGTTCGACATCCATATGATTGAATTGGTAAACACCAAGGTAATTAGTCCAACTTTTTAGTTTCGGTATGATCTTCTCATCGAGATGCTTTATATAACCCTGCAGGGCTTGAGGGTGTTCGCTTTTGAAATATGCGATATCCGCTTTTAACTGGGTATTTATGTGCTCGATGTCCTCCGGCTCGAAATCAGTTCTGAAGAATGGTGTTTGCTCGCCGACTACGATTCGGGAGGTATCGTCTGGTCCAACCAGCAATGTACTTATTTTATTTCCCGACATGCCAACTAATGCACGGTTGAGGTTGTCACGAAGCAGGGATTCGTGATACTTTTTCGGCATTGCGTTTATCAATAGCTGGGTATTTTCAGGTTTGACAGTACCTTTCTCGATGGCGGATTCCAGGTCTTTGTCAATTTCTTCTTCTTTTATGTCCGCAACCAATTGAAGATATTCAAGGAGCGTCTTGTATTTCAAACGGTACTCCATCGGGAAGAGGTTTACATATTTCTTGATTCTTTTATCTATAACGGAATTGTCTGTACTGTACTTGTATTTGTACATTACAATCTCGGTCACGGGGACGGGCAAGATGTTTGATATTGTTGCGTTTGATAATGTATGTTCAATGGAGGCATTTGGATGACCAAATGATACAAGCTTGCCATTGATGTGATAAATTTCAGGGTTCATTTGGTCTTTGTATTCTTCACCCATTACAAAATTTTTGTGGAAAGTGCCTCGTAAACCCAGGAAAGAGTCTATCGTCTTTTTTAGGTTACTTGGTCTAAATTGCCACTCCTTGGCTTCATCCAAAACTGGATGGGGCATTTGGGTGCGGCGGTATTTCTTCATTATGGCTTGTTGTCGCCTGAATTCCTCGATTTGTGCTTCGGCTTTTGCAACATCTTCCTCAGTCAGGATTTCGTTTGGGTTACCAAGTTCCTCTAGGACAAGCTCCTTTGAAAAAGCATCGCCCTCGATTATAACGAATTCAGATTTGACTGCCTCAGATTCAATGGCCTTGCCATCATTGCCAAATTTCATGGCGAAGTATAGCATAGCGGAATGCCAACTGTCAATATTGGCCCCCTATACCACCTCTAATGTGATACTCGAATTGGTAAATACGCAGATGTCACCAGCAATCTTTAACGCTTGCTCGGCGATTTGCTTAGCATCCATTTTGGTATTCGCAGCCAATGCCTTTGCGGCGGCTAGGGCATAGTTACCCCCCGAACCAATTGCGGCTATACCTTTTTCAGGCTCGATGACATTACCATCTCCTGAGATAATGAGGAGTTTTTCTTTGTCTGCCACTAACATCATAGCTTCAAGGTTTCGTAAATATCTATCACCCCGCCAAGACTGTGCCAGCTCAACGGCAGAGCGAAGAAGGTTGCCAGAAAACTTTTGCAACATTTCCTCGAACCTAGCAGACAAAGTAAAAGCATCCGCAACAGAACCTGCGAATCCTACGACAACTTTATCATTATACATTCGCCGAACTTTGACAGCGTTGTTTTTTAATACTATGGATTGCCCCATGGTAACTTGACCATCACCTGCAATGACGGTTTGGTTACCTTGTTTGACTGCTACTATTGTTGTTGCGTGCATGTTCATCTAATGATTATTCACCAAAAAACTGAATAAGTCAAGTAAAATTCTGGGGTAGGGCATAGGGTCTGTGCTTAGCCAACTGCTTCAGGAAGGTCAACAGGGAGCTTCGGCTTGCCTTTTGGCTTGGTTGCTTTATCATTCTTTTTAGCTTGCTTGTCTACCAACTTAGCCATCTTGGCGGCGTCTTTGGTGATGAGGGCTTTGATCTCGTCGTCGGAGAGTTTGTCTTTGATTGTACTGTGGTATGCAATTACCATTGCATCATAGAGATTTTCGAACCCTAGGTCTGCCCATTGTGGAAATGCCTCCTCAAATGCAGAACGGGTTTCTGCCATTGCTAAGTGGTCGGTCATGTTCTCGCGGGTTGTATGGGTAAATATATGGGCAAAGTTTGCGTCTTTTAACAGGAAGCTATGCGATACCAAGACAAGCAAATTTTCAAAATTCTCTTTGTATTTATAGTCGTTAACAAAGTCCTTCTTGTGCGATTGCATGTACAAGATATATAGTTTTTCCGAGATTCGAACAAATGATGTGCCTTCCTCGATAAGAGAGGTGAACATTGGCATCAGCTGTGGATGGCTCATGAAACGCTCGACATCAACAAGAAGCTCGTTGAATTTATAAAACTTATCACCTGTTGTTACCATGGTGTGTGTAACGCTTTGTGTCCCGTCCGGCTTTTTCGATACGACAAGACGGTTATACGGACTAATTCCGAATTTATCTTTATAGCTATCACGATTCATCATGAAGCACGCGGCGGTCTCGGTGAAGTACTTGCGGATTTTTGCCAAGATGTTTTCGCGACTGAGGATTTTTTTCTTTTCGTCAGCTTTTTCTTTTCGCTTTGCTTGTGCAAGTAAAAGATTCGCCCGCTTTTGCTTTTCAATTTCTTCTGCCCGATTTCTGGCTTCTTCCAGCTCGGCAATTTTAGCCAGAAGCTCTGCATGCTCTTCGTCACTGTGCGTTCCGATTAGGCCTTCTGTCTTTTTTTTTTCTGCCTGTAACTCTTCCAACTCTTTTTCAATAGCCTTTTTGTGTTCTTCCAGTTCAGCAACCGCGGCTTCACTTATTTCTTCGTCAAGAAACGCGTCTTCTTGAACAGATACAGGTTCAGGTTGCGGCTCTGGTTCAGGTTGGGGTGGGGGAGTCTCCTCGACAACCACAACAACTGGCTCTGGTTCTGGAACGAATGTTGGCTCTTCTACTATTGGTGTGTCTTGCAGTGGCTGGATATTTTCTTGTTCTGTCGCGTAGTAGTTGTTGACAATGATTGATGGGCCAGTATCTTCTTCTTTGTACTTGTTCAGGTTTTTATCATAAATAATGTTGATACGACGATTGTCGACTGGGCGGCTACGCTCGAATAATATCAGCAAGAAGTAAACAATCAAATAAATCGCGGCGGGAATTGCACACAATAATCCAAGGGTAAGCAGGGCATCAGCAACTTCAAAGGAATTCTCAAACGCAAGGAATACAATCATGGCCAGTAACATCATGAACAGTCCGAATAATTCAATTGCAATCATTGCATTAATAATTCGGGCACCTTTCATAACTCGCACGAAACTGCCAACAAACCAGAATGCTATAAGGAATCCAATGAACGAAACTATAATCAAGATTCCAAGCCATGCCCAGAAAGTTAATCCCCAAAAGAATAATCCAAGCATGAATAACAATGGTCCAAGTATCGAGGCACATATAATCCCTACTTTGTACCAAGTTTCATTTATTGAATCACGCATTCTTCCAGACCGCTTTTCTACAACCAAAGCAATCAAGAACATAACAGTCAGCACCACCCCTATCCCAAAAAGTATCGGACCCATATTACAACCCCCTTTGTAATTATTACATTATACTCAATAATAATAAATAAAAATGCGTTTGTCTAATGATTTTTTACATAAATTCGTTTGACATTGGAGACAATAAGTTGGGACAATTAACTATGAATTCAGGCAAATTTCGATTATTTAGCTTAATTTTCGCAGGTGTCTTCGTTTTCTGTGCCGTTGTTGCTGGGATCGTGATTGCAACGCCAGAGCAGCGTGCCGAGGCAAGCGTAGTACAGACATTTACTCTAAACCATCCTGCTGGTGGAACACTTACAGTCAACAGGACGATAGGTGGAAATACGCCTCATGCATTTACCCGATCTGGTAACACTATTACTGCTACTGGAACTTCTCGCTTTTATGTTAACAGGACTGGCAACAATTGGACATCTTCGAATATTGCAAACAATTTGTCTACGGTTGCTGTATCAGGTGATTTTGATTTGGAGGCCAGGTACAGATTCCATGATGATAGATTTAATGTAGTTGGTCGTCGTAACAGGTGGACTGGACAATGGCAAAATGTTGTAAGGACTCAGAATGACACTATAAGTTTATCCACTTATAATGTTGCTGGTCATGTCAGGTGGCGTCGTACAGATACCAATCAAGAAGCAAACAGCACATCGCAAACAGGAGCATGGCATTCAAATAGGACATTTAGTGTCCCTTGGTCAGGAAATTGGACCACCATGTCAGTAACACGAAGCCTAGGAAGTAATGGAGGACAACTGGGTACCGTTGTGGTTGTCAGCCCAGTAGTGACAAATCGAACAATGACCTTCCATCTTAACCCAACAAGTGGCGGAGGAAGCATGACAGTCGCTGGAACAAATGCCACTCATGGCAGTACTCGTACTATGGCACAAGGAACCGCTCACTCCATTGTCGCCAATGCTGCGGCAGGGTGGCAATTTTCTAACTGGCAAGTCATTGCTGGAACAGCAACAATTACTAATGTTAATGCCGCCAGCACGACATTAACCATTGCGGCGTCTAATGCGACAATCAGGGCAAACTTCACGCAAATTCAGCGGACCATGACATTTCAATTGAACCCAGCCAGTGGAAGTGGAACGATGACGGTTGCGGGGACAAACGCAACACATAACAGCAGTCGTACTTTGACCCAAGGAACGAACCACGCAATTGTAGCCAAACCCGCATTCGGATGGAGCTTCTCGCATTGGGATGTTGCTGCTGGCTCGGCAACGATTGCAAACGCATCTGTCGCCAGCACGACATTTACGGTTGGGGCTGGAAATGCAACTATCAGGGCGAATTTCTCGCAACAAACACATACTGTCAACTTTTTTACAAATCCTGTAAGTGGCGGTGGGACATTTACACTGGGTGGAACTGCCGCAGCCCATGGTGGTTCTAGGGCCCTAGTGCAGGGCACTGTTCACAATTTGGTTGCAACTGCCGCAACACATTGGACATTCTCGCATTGGACAGTTTCGGGAGTAGGTTCTTCTATTGCTAATGTGAATGCCGCCAGCACAACATTTACCTTGGGTACAGCTACCGCTAGTATAACCGCACATTTCCGCGTCAACTTTGGAACACCACCGCCACCTCCTGAACCCGCCCCCGAAAATTGGGAGTTTGGATGGAATATACTTCGACTGCATTTTGGCTCGGGTAACGCAGCATCAAATCCATTACCAGGATTTGATGTGAACGAAAACAGTCCAACTGCAACCAGGTTCTTTGACCCAACCAATGCGGCATCCCGTAATTTACCAACGGCTGCCCAAATGAACGCGTGGGCGACGACGCAACCTGGGTTGGAAGATAGGGCATTCATAGGTTGGTATACTAACAGTAATTTTGAAACTGCTGAAGGGAAGCGGGTATCTCAGATTCCTGTGGGAATGACAGGAGTTATCAGATATTATGCAAGGTGGGAGGATGGACGAGCTATATTCCGTATCGCCTCCGGAGGGGCTCACGGCCAGGCTATCCGTAATAATGGCGAGTTACTAGGATGGGGATTCAATCCTGCCTCAGGGATTAATTCATCCATATCTGGAACTCCTTTTGTGACCAGGATTGGTACAGCAAATAATTGGGCACAGATTTCTGCATTTGGCGATCATACTCTTGCAATAACCACAAATGGTGAACTTTGGGCCTGGGGCAATAATGGCACTGGTCAATTAGGCGATGGAACAACAGGGCTTCGCCATACACCTATGCGAATTGGTACAAGAACTGACTGGGTGCAAATTGCGGGTGGAATGCATCAAAGTTTTGCTATAACCGCCAGCGGTGAGTTGTGGGCGTGGGGACAAAATAATCACGGTCAGCTTGGTGATGGAACAACAATTGATCGTCATTCGCCGGTACGAATTGGCACAAGAACTGACTGGGCATATGTTTCGTCTGGTGGGTCAGGTTTTAACTTCAGTAGTCGGACTATGGCGATAACCAGAGGAGGAGAGCTTTGGTCTTGGGGCGGTGATAGCTGGGTACCAGGTGGTATTCCAGTGCGGATTGGTACTGCAAGCAACTGGGCACGCGTTTCAGTGGGTACACAGCATCAGATGGCATTGACAACGAATGGCGAGTTATGGGCTTGGGGTGTTAATCAATTTGGGCAACTCGGCGATGGAACAACAACAAATCAACCTGTTCCAGTTAGAATTGGAATACGAACAGATTGGGCTCATATTTCTGCAGGTGGAATTAGCTCGCATGCTATAACCACTGGTGGCGAACTCTGGGCTTGGGGGCAAAACAGTAACGGTCGACTTGGCGATGGGACGACAACGGACAGTCATACCCCTATCAGAATTGGGACACGAACAGATTGGCTCCAAGTCGAGGGAAGTCAAACCCATCACACTCTTGCTATAACCAGAAGTGGATATTTGTTTGCTTGGGGGGGAAGTAACCTAGGACAGTTGGGACTTGGTTCCCCTAATAATCAGACTATCTTGACTCCAACACGGGTTAATACCTGAAGATAAGGTTACAATACATATTTCCGCAGGTCCGTCAGGCGAATAATCTGCGACTGGTTGTCTGTTATGAATTTTTTGTCAACCTTAAGGGTGTGTGGCTCCTTTCCATCTGCGTTAAAGGCAATATCTTCCAAAAGGATTTCCATGATGTTGGAAAGACGCCTTGCTCCGATATTTTCTTGGGTTTCGTTTTCTTGCTCTGCTAATTCGGCGATGAGTTTTAGGGCAGTTGCATCAAAAGATAGGCTTACTTTGTCAACGGCAAGTAGCTCGCTGTATTGCTTGATGAGTGAGTTTTCGGTTTGAGTTAAAATTTTATAGAAGTCATCTTTACCTAAGTTTTGTAATTCAACCCGAATAGGGAAGCGTCCTTGCAGCTCAGGGATCAGGTCTTGAACACGACTGATGTGGAATGCTCCAGCAGCAATGAACAGGATATAATCTGTCTTTATAGGGCCGTGCTTGGTTTGTATTGTCGAACCCTCCACGATAGGAAGTATATCCCTTTGCACACCTTCACGGCTGACTTCGGGACCGCTGCCGCCACCACCCTTACTTGCAATTTTGTCAATTTCATCAATGAAGATAATTCCGTGTTGTTCGGCTCTTGTAATTGCTTCTTGTTGCAGAGCTTCATTGTCTATCAGTTTATCCATCTCTTCATTAAGCATTTCTTTACGGGCTACATGGACAGTTACTTGGCGTTTTTTTGTTTTCTTTGGCAGAACATCACCGAAGATGCTACCTATATCCATACCCATCATTTGAAAGTCCATTCCTCCTGGGATGTTTATATTTTTAATAGCAGACTGGGTTATGTCCATCTCGATTAGAAAGTCTTCCAGCTTGCCGTCTTTAAGTTCGAATTCACATTGTGCTCGTAAAACTTCTATAGGCACCTCGGTTGCGGTTTGTTTCTTAGCAGCAATTATTTTTTCGAGTATACGCTTTTCGACTTCGGTTTTTGCTTTTTCCTCGACCTCTACGCGTTTTTCGTCTCGTACAAGGCGTATAGAGACCTCTACAAGGTCACGAACCATGCTCTCGACATCTCGGCCTACATAGCCGACCTCTGTGTATTTGGTCGCCTCTACCTTGATAAAAGGGGCCCCAACTAATTTCGCCAAACGCCTGGCTATTTCGGTTTTGCCGACGCCTGTTGGTCCTTTCATTATGATATTCTTTGGTGTTATCTCGTCTCGCACTTCGGCAGGTAATTGGGCACGGCGGTATCTGTTACGCAGTGCAACTGCAACAGCACGCTTTGCAGCGTGCTGTCCGATTATATATCTGTCAAGTTGAGCTACTATCTGTTTTGGTGTAAGCATAGGCAAAGTATAGCCTTAACACAATACTTTGTCTAGTTCTTTTTCTTCATAGCATCTTTGACATCTTGATCGGTGACGGTTCCAGATTTTCCTTCACGAAGGTCTTTTATGAAGTCGTTTCCGAATCTTTGCTTTTGTTGCTGGGCCGCGACAAGTTCAGCTTTGATTGTTGCATATTTCTTTCTCGAGCTGAGTACATACAGAAGAACCGCAATCAACAGAAGAGGAATCAAGATAGCAGGCAACAAGATAGCAATAAGTATTCCTGTAGCCATTGCGAATGTGATTTCACTATTTAGATCAAGTTGATGTTCTGTGAGCCACGCATTATCAAATGTAATTGTCACAACATCACCAGTTCTTGTAACATTAAGGCTGTCGTCTGCAACAAGGTCGGATATACGCACTCCATTGATTGTCCAACTGGAAATTCTTCGGCCGCTTGGAACTACTGCTGTTACAGTGAATTCTTGGTTCATCCCTAGAGTAGTCCTGTTTACAGTAATTTCATCATCTAGGTCAGGGTTCAAAGTAAATTGCTGTGCTTGGAACCTTATTGTAATATCACGAGGGTTCTGCAAGTTGCTTAGCGTAATAACTTGACCGTTAATTTCAGTGGCGTGTACATTCAGGAAAGGTCTGTCGGCCAGAAGTTGAAAGTGCTGGGCCGGGGATGCTGCTATTGTGACGGTCGATCCAACATCAACGGTAATTGTGTTGACATCTCCACCATTAATTGTGAAAGATCCCATGTCGACTTGAGCTTCTGGAATTGTTACAGTGACAGTAACTTGACGAATAAAGCGTGCGGAAATGACAAGATCATTCATGACGCTAAGGTGATTATCAAGGAATGTTTCGGTGATGTTAGTGGCACTGTCAAATGGGACAAGCACATCAGCAGTATTCCTGAAGAAGAATCCAGCAAACCTGTGTCCAGCAGGAGCTGTAGGTTGAACTGCAGACAGAATGTTACCCAAATTAACTTGTGTAACCACACTTCCTCCTACAGTTGCCTCAAGAACAGGCTCGAATATTCCTGGAACATTTGGTAAGCGGGCACCATTGGCGTCCACAGTTTCAAATCTAACTGCGAACGATCTGTTAACGAACGAGGCAGTAACAGTTCGTGGAGACATTACAGTTATAAACGCAGTTGTAGGACCATCCATTTCTGCAGATGAAACATCAAAGCCATTGAACATGAACATACGATTAGCATGTGCCTCGATTCTTATTTGTGATCCGAACACCACTTGTGCATTTTCAAGGTATCCGTATGTATCACCACGACCAAGGAATCTGTCATAGATAACAACATCAAGTTCACCTGCACCAGCTGAAGTTGAAGCAATTAAAACACTTATACTGATTGTCTCGTAGTACTCGGCAATAAGTGTGATTTGACCTGCATTAAGGTGTTGGGCAAGGAAAGCCTCGTTGACATTCGCAAGGTCAAGCGTAAAGATAGGATCCAGGAAGGAAAGTTCCATGTCCCCAAGTATCCATCTAACGAAACGGAAGCCAACCAACTCAGGAGCCATCACAGTAACGCTTGTGCCTTGACCTAAGATAATTGGTTCTTGGTTTGTAATAGCACTTAGTACTTCGGTTGAGTCTGCTGTCGAGTCAACGAAGCGGAATTGTGCGATTGTATCAAAAGTGTAAACCATTGCTTCGAAGTTAACTCTGATCGAACGGTCTGGAATACCAGCCAAGGTAGCAAGGGACAGAGGCATTGGTCCATCATTCCAGTTTGCGTTAACCGAAGCAAATTCCTGACCACCAGTTGCGTTAAGAACCTCGATGCTTGTGAATGAGTAGTGGTTGTTTGCAATCGATTCGATGCCAATGATTGCTGCTCCTGGCAGGTTAGGAATGCTGAGAGTAGTGCCAAGTTGAACATCAACAGTTATCGCGTTTGCAACATTACCATCCAAGGTGTAGGTGATTTGCAGGAAACCTGCATTGGTTGGAACGCCTGAAGCTCCCGTCACATTGATACTTGTTGATGTTGCGACATTAACAAGTCGGAATACGATGGAATTGTTTTCCAGAGCATGTTCGACAAGGAAAGCCTCTGTTAAAGTAACTGCTAGGTTATCTGTGGAACCAGCCAATTCATAACCACCGGTATTCGAGCGAACTAGCCAGCGATATTCAGGATCCCAAGCGATGCCTGCTGATAATACGATGGTTTGTCCAATTTGTCTGATAGATTGGTCGGCCGAAGGTGTTCCAAAACTGTCAGATGCAAATACTATATCGTAGTTTATTGGACTGTGCACAATTGTGAATGTACGGTTCTCGTCGCTGTGTGTATATGTTGGACCCACAGGTGTTCCGTTCAGTTCCCATCCTGCGAACACGAAACCCGTACGATTTGGAATAACCGCACCTTCAGTTGCTTGGTTTGGCATGGTGAATACAGGCTCGCTGCGTGGGTGTCCCAACATGAATAATAGGTCGCCGTTCTGATCCTCGAAGTTGAATCTGATAGCAGGACGGAATTCCTCTAGAGTTATATTGTTGCCAGCGTCCAAGAAGAACACGCCATCAACTGCGTTAGGCCCAACACGATTGGTATTGGCTGTTGCAACTACTGCCGCATTTACTGTTGCAAATGGCAGGACATTTTGACTTGTCAATACTCTAGGAGAGGTGTTAGTTGCAGCTGTTGCACCTAGCCCTGTGATGAATTGGGCGTTTTGCATGTGAACGGTCATAGCTGCAGAGTTAATATGACCCAAGATACCGAAGTTTGGTGTTGTTCCTGTGGTCAAAAAACCCGTTGTACCTGTGTTTATCGCATTTCGTATTGTAGCAGTTCCACCGTTAGCAGAGCCGACAATTCCAGCTGACGATGTAGGTATGCTTAAAGTACCGTTATTACGACGCATAATTCCACGGTTGATTACAAAATCCATGGTTACAGTAGGTCCAGTCCACATTGTACCAATCATTCCACCTGCCCCTGGTTGTGAGTTCGAGCTGGTTTGATTATTTGTAACATTTCCTGTGTTAAGAACGCGTAGGAAATTGACATGAAGATTAGCATTTCCGTTTGCCATACCAAGGATACCACCGTTGGACCATTGCGAGTTCACACTGGCATGGTTCTGTACATCAGTAAAGTTAACCGTTGTAGCATTGGTGCTTGTGCTGACCGAACCTAGAACTCCACCCACTTCGGATCCTGTAACATTATGAATGTGACCGCTTGCGATGTTAATATTTTCAAAATTGTAAACACCAGCAGAAGAAATTAGACCAACCAAGAATCCTGTTCTTGAAGCTGTTGATGTAACATTCCCACCGTGTATTGTCAGGTTTCGGATTGTCCCACCACCTGCCATTGTTCCAAATAGACCACCGTTTGCTGATCCCCAATTCCCATGTAGACCGATGATAGAGTACCCGCCTCCGTCAAATGTATTGCCGGCCGCGAAAGTAGTGATTGGTGTCCAGGCAGATGCAGATACATTAATATCACTTGTCATACGGAAGTGTCTACCTGCAATCCCAGCATTATTACGAAGCACTCCATCCAAGTCCGCCCGTGTGGACAGAAGGAAAGGCGAGTCAATTGTCCCACTGCCTGAATAGGCGTAAACACTGGATGGTTGTTGATTCAATTGCGGCACTGCCAAAGCAAGAACACCAGCCGCAAGCATGATGGTTCCCACTAGTAAGGAAACTACTAGTTTTTTCATTTTGCACCCCCTATTGTTTGTTTGATGATGTCTGCTTGGTTCATTCGAATTGCACCTGCTTGTTGTTTCTTTTGCAGTTCTGCATATTGACGCTTTTTCTTAGCGTTCGACAGCATGATGAGCAGCAGTCCAAGTACAAGCAACGGTACAAGTACAGCCATTGCAATCATACCAATCATAAATACTGTGTTTATCGATGTACCTACTTCGATATGAAGTCCGTCTCTGTTTGCCTCGTAGAGCCAGGCTTGAGTAACTTGGATTGTTGCACTGTTATTAACAACGGCTACATCCTCACCCATGACTTTGAATGTTGTTCTTTGGAACAAGGAGTTCGGGGTGAAGGAAATGGTCAGAGTGTCACCAACACGGACAACATTATCGGTCGAGCTCAGTGTAACTATACCGTTTGAAATATCTTCTGTAACAACAAGAGTCACTGCTTGTGGTGTGAAGTTGAATTCAATCAATATCGAGCCGACAACTTGCACAATGATGTCTCCGTTTGCCAATCTTTGATGAATTGGTCCTTGGATATTGGCGGCTGTAAGCTCGTAGAAGTTACCAGCAGTTGGTGTCAGCCTCACGAATGTTGCAGTCTCGAAAGAACGGGTTGGAGGGGAGAATGAGGTGTTAGGTGTTGCAACCCAGTTAGTGCCATCAAATGTCACAACATTTCCATCTACCGTGCCTTGACCTTCTACTGCGATTTCAACAATGTTCAGTGCAAGGAACACAGCCACGAATTCTGTGTGCAGACCGCTTGTGTTTGATGCGACAAAGGCACTGCTAAAGAAGAAGTTATCCAAGTTGTGTGGATTTTCTAGGTCAGGAATAAGAGCTGTTGCAATAGGTTCTAGCTCGCCATCTTTCATTGTATACCAACCTTGGAATGCGAACAATCTGTCATCATACTCGGCATTCAATTCTGCAATTGTTCCATTGACCGAAACTGAGGCTGCGGACAAGTTCATTTTGATGCCTTGTTCCTCTGTTACAACCCAACCAGCGGTTGTTCTCGCTGTTACTGTAATGTTATGTGCAGCATGTGCAAAGGTAATAACAATGTTTGTTCTGTTTTCGATTAGAACAATCGTAATAAGGTTTCCCGCGGTGTTCAATTCACCGGTGTTCAAACCATCAATTTCATATATGCTTGCATTCATGTCAGGTTGTACGGCAATACGAATTTCTGTACCAACATCATAGTAAGGCTCTAGAACTAGAGGCCATGTTGGACGACCGCCCTCTGGGGTTACGGTGAATGCAACTTGACCTAGTTCTTCATTTACTAGGCTGATATCAATTGCGAATTGTCGTACAAATAATGCTTCTACAGTTATTGTGTTGTTATCATCTGCATGTTGGGCTAGGAATGCCTCTGTGATATCAAAGGATATTTCACCATTTTGCATGTTGAAGTAAGTGTAGCCGATTCGAACATTTTGGTGAAGGTTGCTGATGACCCTTGCCAAACCTGGGACGGTTTGCATTGTCAACCCATCGAATGTATCACCAAGTTGAACGGTAGCGGTGGTTGGTCCATCAAAGACTTCTGAATCACGACCGTCAAGGTAAATGTTTGAAACAACATTTAGGGTAACATCAACAAGGGCGAACTCTGCATTTATGTATACAGGATTTCCTGCTACTTCGACCAGAATTGGACCTGTGATCGGAGACCATGGACCAGTGCTGGATGTTGACCATCCAAGGCTTGTCACTTGGCGGAATGGGTGTGGAATTGCCTCAACTGTGATGGATTGTACTGGACCATCACCCGAGAAGTTTAATGTTGTCCCGAATGCACGCTCTTGCCCATCAATAAGCAGGATACCATAGCCAGGTTGTGCGGATATAAAGGAAACAGGTCTTGGAGCGATTGTTTGGAACAATGCTCTGATGTTAACTGTAAGTGTTGCAGAGTCAACAGGTAGCATGGATAAAATCTCAGCATTCAAGAAGTACGAAGCTTCAAGAACATTCTCGGTTCCACCAGCACCACCAGTAGCGGTTCCAGAGCCAAGGTCAACCCAGATATTCGGCTCCACCTCGACTTGCCAGCCAACGAAGTGGTCGCCTGGAGTATTGAGGAATGTTATCATGTCACCACTTATAAATTGTGGTGTAAATGTAACAGGTGCGAAGTGTGGGATGTTAGGGGTAGGGGTATGAATACGGAACAATGTTGTTTGAGTAACGGTCGAAGTGTCTTCAAATGCAAGGGTGTATTGAATCAATTGCCACTGTGCAAACAGGTTTGAACCTTGTACGACCAAGTCAGTACCAGACATGACTGTTCCGCCTGTTGGAATCCCACTCCAACCCAAGAACATGTTACCGGTTCTTGATGGGACAGGGAGATCATCAAATGTTAGACCAGCGTCCCATTGGTAGTCGTAAGTGTTGTAACCATTTACTGTACCCCCATTTCCATCAAGGGTAATGTTTCCTGCAGCTGCACGAAGAATCGGCCAATTAGGACCCTCAATGAACATAGCCGCTCCAGGAGTTCCTTGGTTCAGAATATTAACAAATGATGGATCTGCGATTTGTGCAGCAGTCCTGCCCAATGCTGTATGGGCAGTAATTGTGTTTCCTGGGAATGTTGTAACATTCGCGGCTGGAATTGAAAGTGTTGATGCCATGTTACCAATCGCACGGTTTGTTGGGAATGCGGTAGTGCTGAAATAGGTGTTGTGAATAAAGAGGTTAGCGATACAGCTGGCAAGAGAAACATCACCAAATATTGCACCACTAAGCAGGTGGGTTCCCGAGGAAGAAATAGTAGAGAGCGAGTTTCTGATGTCAACCCTGACATTATTTGTTCCGTGGTTCAAGTGCCCAATGAACCCGCCATTGTGGTTTGTTATTCCGGTCATATTAAGGCTTCCTGTTACCATGCTGTATTCAATTACAACATTTCTGTTTACACCACCACGAATTCCGCCAAAAATACCACCGTTAACATTGCTGGCAGCAGTCATTGTTCCGCTGAAGGAAGTACCTCTAAATGTAACATTCATATTTGATGCGGCGGAAGGCAATCCGATTTCTCCAACAAGACCACCCAGTTGAGGACCACCATTAAATACAACATCTGATACAGAAGAGTTCTCAACGCGAATTTCGTTTCTTGTTCCAGCGGCATTACCAACACCAACTATTGAACCAAAGAATCCACCGACATACTGCGAACCTCGGATTGAACCATCTCGTACATGCACATTATCAAGCCCAATGTTTAATCCTGATGCAGTTCCTGTGTTTATATTTGATGCAACGATACCCGATGTAGTTGCCCCAGCAGTGGCTGTTCCAATCATGACATTTTCAAATGTTACATTTTGCATTTGTCCCAGGAAGTTTATGAACATACCCTGGTTTGATACAGCTGGGAATCGCATTCCGACAATTCTGTGATTGTTTCCCTCGAACACGGATCCTTGTGCAAAAAGAGCAATCGGAGCCCAATTGCCTGCTGGCAAGTAAATGTCAGCGGTTAACCTAAAGTGTCGGTTAGCTGTTCCCGCATTAGCCAACAATATGGACCGCAAGGTCGTCGCATCACCAATCAGAAACGGGTCTAATTCCGTTCCTGTTCCGGATGCCATCACAGTACCGCTATTTTGTCTTTGCTCGGTTGGATTGGCCATAACAAGGCCGACCGTCAACATCGACAAAATGAACACCGCACTGATGATGAGTGTAGTGATTTTCTTCATCTTTCCCCCTTTTATCTTTGTTATCTTGAGTATATATATAGATTTCTATACCACGACAAAAAACGACAAGTCAAACGATTTTTTGCAAAATTCTTGCTGTTGACAAGGGTTTCTTGTGTGATATAATCCCTCATGGCAAAATCTTTAATCAAAGCAGAGGGCTTAAGGAAGACCTTTCAGCTAAGTAAAAAACAACAAAAGATCAACAGGTCAAATGCTACTAAAAAGGTTGCAGTTGATGATGTTAGTTTTGAATGCTTTGCGGGTGAGATATATGGTCTGCTTGGCCCCAATGGTGCGGGCAAGACTACCGTTATGCGAATTTTGTCTACATTAATGAAGGCAGACGAGGGTGACGCGACAATTATGGGGGCGTCTGTTAAGGACGATCCAGACGCGGTGCGCAAGTCAATAGCATTTTTAACGACTGAGTTAAAGCTGGACGAATTCTTTACGCCGAACTATCTGTATGATTTTTACTCTAACCTGCACAAGATTGACGAGGAAACAAGGAAGACTCGTAAGAAAATGCTGTTCGATAAATTCGGTATAAACAAATTTGCCGAGGTCAAGGTCGGCGAAATGTCAACGGGTATGAAGCAAAAGGTATCCTTGGTCGTGGCCTTGGTGCATGACCCAAAAGTTATTATCTTTGACGAGCCTACAAATGGCCTTGATGTCCTGACCGCGAAAGTCGTTACGGACTTTTTATCAGAATTAAAGAGCCAAGATAGGTGTATCATCGTATCAACGCATATATTCAGCTTGATTGAAAAGGTTTGTGATCGTATAGGAATTATTATCAATGGTAAGATGGTCGTTGACGACACCTTGAAAAAGGTATGCGATGGAAAAACCCTAGAGGACAGATTCTTTGAAATCTACAGAGAAACAACAGGAGGTATAGAGA